>Ga0114956_1003312_pt1 | contig 12482 bp, 11 predicted proteins | sample MaitaG_FD_87304 | JGI IMG/M metagenome (GOLD analysis project Ga0114956, IMG submission 87304) | Marine algal microbial communities from Maine, USA - Maine_Asex2 metaG | ecosystem: Host-associated > Algae > Red algae > Unclassified | place: Maine, USA | collected 2015-01-05 | reverse complement strand
TCACAGAGGTTGGAACCGACGTCTGCTGTCTGTAGCTTTGCGGTGCGGGGTGGAGCAGTATGGTAGCTCGTCGGGCTCATAACCCGAAGGTCGCAGGTTCAAATCCTGTCCCCGCCACCAAGACACAAGCCGGTCCGCAAGGGCCGGCTTTGGTCGTTTTCGATCAGTTGGTCACCGATTGGTCACACGATGACTTCGTTCCCTGCGGTTAAGGTCGCCGAAAGAGGGGGAGATGTGGAAATTACGAATCCTGCTGAAGCAGTGCAAGCCGCCAACCTTGAACTGCTTCTCGAAGAAGTAGACAGTGCAGCGGCAGCGTTTGCATCGCTCGGACAGTTTTCAGCGGAGGTGCGGAGCGAAATCCGCAGGTCATTCCTTCCTGACCGCATCAGCGACACACTGAATATGGAAGGTGTGCGAGTCAACCCGCGGATCACGAGGGCAATTCTCGATGGATTGACAGTCGCTGAAGCCGACCGATACACGGAGCAAGAGGTGCTCAACATTATCGGCGCCGACGAACTCATTGTCGAAGATGCCGCTGCAGGACGACCACTGACAGTCCAGCTGATCAAGGAAGTACACCGACGCGTCGAGGATCAGCTGATCGACTCAGCCGGGAGCTTTCGTCAACAGGAAGTTGGGATTACGGGCGCACCTCAACAGCCTCCGAGTTGGCCAGATGTGCCTGACCTAGTCCGCTCGATGTGCGAAGCCTTCGAGGCGGCAAGGGACGTTCACCCTGTGGTTCGGGCCGCATGGGTTCACGCGACCTTCACTGCTATTCACCCCTTCATGGATGGCAACGGTCGGACCGGACGGCTTTTGCAAGACTTCTCCCTGCTTTCGGGCGGGCTGCTCCCTGTCGGGATTCCAATCCCGCGGCGGGGCGACTACTACGAAGCGCTTGAGCTGGCTGACTCCGGTGTGTGGCGAAACTTGATCGAAATCGTTGCGGAGTCCGAGCTGGCTGCTCTCGACAAGGCGAAACGAATTGCTGAGGCGCCAGTACAGCGCCGTTCCAAGGTCAAAAAGCTGCTGGAGGCGGCTCAAGCTACGGTGCGGCAGACCGAATACAACCAGTACGAAGTCTGGCGCCGACGAGCGGAAGGCATCCGCGACGAATTCGCCCGATGGGCTGACGACATCTCGTCCGACGGTGGCGAGACGCTTTCAGTCCGTGCTCGCACCTACGACCCGATTTCGTTCGAGAAGTGGTCTGAGATTCGGAGTCATGGCAAAGCGACTGGAACGTGGCTGCTCAGTTTGTCGTTCGCTGTCTCCCGACGCCCGATCTACACATTTCTCCTGTTCGCCCGGCGGCATGAGTACTCGTATGTTCATGACTCGCAACCTGTGGATAGTGGACAAGTTGGAATTTTCCTTACAGGTGCCGACGAGCCGGACACGCGATTCACCTTCGGTCGATTTGATGACCCGTACGTGGCGTTGCGCGAGTTGCTCTATCTAGACGGTGAATTGGTTGTCTACCGAGACCCAACAGTTCGAGTCGAGGGTTCGTTACCAGACGGGGTGCAGGCCAATATCGACGCCGAAAAATGGAGAAGCACGAATAGTCCGCTTGCAGACACGGTCGAGAACTTCTATACGGACGCTCTCGCAAAGCTCGGCCTGATTCAGCGGTAAGGCCGAAGCCGAATCGGCATAGGTTCGGCACCAACTCTGAGTCCACCGTGAATTCACGTCAGCAGCTCTCCAACTCGGCGGGCGAGGTCTTCCATCATGGCTGGGGTGACATGGCTGTAGACGTCCATGGTGAAGGCGGGTGATGAGTGGCCGAGGACTTCGCTGATGACCTTGATCGGCACATTGTTCTCTAAGGCGAGGGTGGCGTACGTATGGCGGCAGTCGTGGAGTCGGATGCGGCGAAGGCCTGATGATTTGACCATGCGTTTGAATGAGTCGCTGAGCGCATCGGGGTGGACGGGTCTGCTGTCTTCGTAGGTGAAGACGAGGTCGTGGTCCGGCCAGCCTCGACCGATGACTTCTCGCCATCCGGCCTGTCGTTCCTGCTGGCGGCGCAGGTGTTCGATCGATAGATCGGGGAGTGGCACTGAACGTCGACTGCGAGCGCTCTTCGGTTCGCCGAACACGAGGCCGTACTCGACGCTGTTCAATGTCTGGCGCACTGAGAGCCGGGCAGCGTCGAAGTCAACGTCGCGCCAACGAAGCCCGCAGATCTCGCCACGACGCATCCCAGTCGTCAGGGCGAGCACGAAAAGCGGTTCGTTTTCGTAGCCATCGATGTGATGCAGGAATTGCTGGCACTCAGCGACGGACCAGGTGCTCATCTCTTTGCGCTTCAGCGGTGGCGGGTCTGCCAGCTCAGCGGCGTTACGTTCCAGAACGCCCCAACGCATTCCATCGGCGAGCGCCTTCCGCAGTGTCGTGTGGATGTGGCGGATCGATTTCGGCGACAAACAGTTGCCAGTTGTTGGTGAACCGTCGGCAACTTGCTGGTACATCTCGTTCAGCATCGGCGCCGTCAGATCCTGTACCCGAGCGCCACCGATGATTGGAATCACATGCAAGATGATGTTGCGCTCGTAGCTCGAATACGTCGAGGGTCGCAGCGTCTGCTTCGCTGATGGCAACCACTGATCGACGAGAAATCCCTCGACCGTTAGCTCTGATCGCAGTATGTAGCTGTTGGTCGATAGCTTCTGCAGCTCGACGGCAAGCGCTCGTTCGGCCTCGGCCTTGGTACGAAAGCCGCGTTTCTTCTTTTGGCGACGGCGACCGTCTGACCCACGTGGGAAGTCGACGACGTATCGCCAGCTGCCACCTTCTTTGCGAACGGAGCCTCTCATCGCTGCCACCAACGGCGAGTCGCTGCCGATTCACGTTCGACGAACAGTGCAACCGGTGTGGGTGGGGCGCCCGAGAGTCCGACCGCCCAACCTTCCCCTGTCAGGTCGGTTGGTGGCAGGAGCTGTGAATTGCCCAGCACCATGCGATATCCGTCGCCAGACACCCAGCCCAACGCGACCCGGAATCCGAACTGGTCCCGAGTCGCGCCACCAACGACATCAGCATCCGCACGCTGCAACGCAACGAGCAGGTGCACACCGGCCGAACGACCCATCAGGGCAATGCCACTAAGCGCAGACAAGAACCGGTCTTTGCGTTCCCGAGCCTCCTTAGCCTGATCGCCTGCCGTCCTGAGGGTGATGGCGGCGGCCTCATCAACAACCAGCACCAGTGGGCGATCAAACCCGGCCTGTCGTTCGCCGATCAAGGCGGCTGCTTCCTCGCAAAGGGAAACGCAATCGACCGGTCCCGACACAAGCTGCTGAACGCCCAGGTCGTCGAACTCGCCGCTCGTCTTGCCATCGGCGAGCCACACGTCCGCAGGCTCAGTTGCTTGGTCGATGATCCAGCGCAACAAGTACGACTTGCCTGACCCGGTTTGACCAGTGATGATCCCGTGCGGGTGCTCGTTGAGGTCCCAGGTGGCAGAGGTGTCGCCAGCACCCCATCGGCCGATTGTGAACCTCACTTCAGGAACCGCAGTTCGAGATGCTTGGGTTGACGTCGTTGCTTTGGAACGCTGCGAACCGATTCGAGTCGCATGCCTTCGGTCGACGCAACCTCTTGCCCGAGCCGAGTGATCGCATCGGGCGTCATGGGAGGCGGTGGGCTCAAGGCAACGAGCAGCCCTTTGGACGTGCGCTCGAACCTGTGGAGTCGCCGCACGAATCGGTACTTCGGATCTGTCGTGAGTTGATCCCAAACAACTCTCCAGATTCGACAAGCCACCAGGTCTCCAACCCGGACGCGCCACCCAACCGCGGCGAGGCAGCCGACACCGGCCAGTGCTGCGACCAGAGCCCACCAGCCGATTCGGTCTGTCACAAGTTCGACGAACGGCAGGGTGAGCAAGGCCAGCCCATTAACGGTAAGCACGCCGAGGCCGATCAATCGGTAACACCATGGTGGCGGGTTCCACGGTTTTGTTGACTTCGGCGGCTGACCAGTTTGCTCGAACAGCGTCATTCGGTTGCAGCCTTCCCACTACGGGCTTGGACCAGCGCGCTAGCGGAGAAAGAAACGCCAGATCTGCCGTCGATTGCCCAGTGGCGCGCCGTCAACTGTTGGAACTTCACCAGAGTCTGCGCAGCCAGTTGCTTTGGGATTCCTCGGCTGGGGATCTTGACTTCGAAGACCTCGGCGCGCTCCTCCTCGGTGGGCATGCCGAGCACGCTCACGACCATGATCTGGTCGTTGTCGTCATTCGTGACGATTACGCCGTCTCGAACCTGGGGACGAGCGCCAAGGAACACTTTTTCGATTCCGGCGTCGCAAGGGATGATTCTCATGTTGTTTCACTTTCTGTTTGTTGAATTGATGTAATGAACCGACGCACGTCATGTGTGAGACGCGGCCCGTCCGATGTGAACAAGGATCCGCCTACGAGGCGGCTCTGATTCAGAGACTTGGTGTCTGCTCGGCGGTTCACTCGCCGGTACTTGATTTCGCCAGTTCGACGATTGACACGACGGACGGTGACGACACGTGTCCTTCGCTTCGCACGGTCGATTCGTCGCAGCAGTCGACGAACTTGGATGAACTCTTGCTCGTTTAGGTAGAGCGATGCCTCAGCTGGCTTGAGTCGCCACACCGACCAGAAACGACCGACGGAACCTGCGTCGACCCATAGGTCTGGCGGTTGGTCCTGATGGCCTTTGCCGTGGGCTGTTGGGCCAGCGCTGTATCCGGCGAAGTAGCGAGCGATCCTGGTTGAACTGAGGGAGTGGATGCCATACGACCAGTCCACCCCCGTTCCCGCTGCCAAGTGCTTCGGGTCTTCGCTGCGCACCACGGAGTACCACGAATGTGAGATCCACTCGGGCGTTCGCTCGCCATGAATGGTTTGCGGCAGCACCGTCTGGATATGCCAGTGCGGTGCCCCTCGTCGCTGGTACTCGCGGCGAAGAATGGCGTACAGCGGCCCAATCGCCCGCTCCAACCGATGCCGAAATGCCTGTAGGTGAGCAGTTGACACCGCCGCTGTCGGCACAAGCTCCTGCCATCGACTCGGGTAGGTCAAGGTCACCATCGCCACGATCGAGCCGTGCTTGAAACGACTCAACCCAAGGCGTGTAGTCCAGCGAAGCCAACCTCCGAATCATTCGCAATCTCGCCTTCGACGAGAACTCGGTGATGGTTCCTCTTTTGGTTGTCGTCTTGCTTGATGGCTGAGCGATCACGGATTGAGGCAGCTGGTGATGAACGCCGACTGTCCCGGGTGTCACGGCGAGTCGCCAGTTCGACGGGCCGAAGTGCGAACCGTTCACGCTCTGGTCGACGTCTCGCTTGTTCGGATAGTCGATGTCGGCGTATGGCCCATGTAACAAGCCCGGGCCCAACTCGTCCCCACAGCGGCTATCGGCTTCGCCTTCGCCGCTGCGTTCCTCGCCGGGCATCACGTAGCACCACCAGACAACATGTCGACCAAAGCAGCCGTTGGCACTATCACTCGACCGCGGACCTTGAGCGAGGGGAGTTCATGCCTTCGGCAAGCTTCATACGCGCATCCAACAGACACGCCGAGCACAGCCGCGGCCTCGGGGACGCTCAGAGTCGCCTGAGCTTTTGGATCGGGCAACGAACGGGAGTATCTCTGTTCGATCATGGGTATGTCTCTTTCTCGTAAGGAGAGAGCTACCGTGATCCGTGGTGACTGGACTGTTCGGCAGTTCACTCATTTCAGGAGGGAGCAGTTCCAGCTGCTCCCTCCTCTTTTGTTTGCTGAAAGCCACTGTACTGCGTGCAGCAATATGTTGCAAGAGAAGACTCAATATGCTGTCAACAGCATCTCATGTCGTGGTAACCGGTATGGTTGCGCCATGGGGATCATCGGCTTCGGAACTAGCAGCGACCACCCACGCCCAAACCTTGAGATGATCGACGATTCGTTCCTAGAAATTGGATCGAGGGGCGTGGAGGCAGACATCGCTCGTATGCGTTTGCACGGCGGCATGTCCAACAACTCGGACGTTGTCCGCTCCTATCTTCTCGGCCCGAAGCGACTTGAAGCCGCAGCAATCAGCCCGACCGACGAGGCGCATGTCTTCCATGTCGCCCATTCGTCCAAGCTCGGATGGATCGTTGACATTCATGACTCCGTTGACTCAGTAGTCGCAGTTATCAACGCCACGCTCGAACATGACCGTGGTCCGCTCCGGCTCCATGGTGAGTACCTCACCGATGGGGAGTCGGTCTATCTCGGTGCAGAGTCAATTGCCCGCCTGCGAGATGTCCAAATCACATCTGATCAACTACCGGACCTGGCCGGTGTTGCCGAATGGCGAACGACGCATCCAAGCAAGACTGGGATCATCGGATTGTTGCTCGCAGAGCTATCTATAGATGCTTTGATTTCGTATCGGGCGGTGGCAAGGTTGACGGGAGTTGGAGCGTCGACACTTCGGGCATATGTGAGCCGGTACGAGGGTCGACAGGTGCCGTTCCGTCAGGGATCGACCGAGACCGGTCAGCCAGTCTGGTCCAGGCGGGTGATTGAGGAATGGAATCAACGCCGACTTCAAGGCGGCGCTGATGACAGGTAGAGCGAGGTTCGGCAGTTCGGTCGGCCTACGGTTTCCAGTTCCTATGTGCCCGCCGCTACACGAACAGCCCCTTTGGCGCTATCTGAGCAAGAAAATGGCTGTAAATGGCAGATGAACTTGATGCTCTAGTAGGGCGAATCGATGATGGCGCGCTACGTCAAGAACTGACCGCCCAGATCTCGCGGTTACGTCAGCGTCGACAGTTTGGGCTTGTCTTCGAAGAACATCTGCCCGAGCGCGTCGTACTCCCGCACCATGCCATCCGGCGAGGAACGAAAGTCGTGAGCCGCGACGGCGGACCTGAGGACGAGCCGCGCGTCGTCGTCAAGGTCAGTAAGGGCAAGGCGAGGCTAGCGGGTGTCGATGGGGACGAGTCCGTCGATATTGCAGACCTTGTCGCAGTAGCCGAGTTCGGTGAGCCGATCTACCCCGGTCTCAAACGTCTGGGCTCAATCGCGCGCGGCGGCGACAAACCAGCACACGTGATCATCAAGGGCGAGAACTACCACGCCCTCGAAGCACTTCAGTTCACGCACGCAGGCAAGGTTGACTGCATCTACATCGACCCGCCGTACAACACGGGCGCCCGTGATTGGAAGTACAACAACGACTACGTCGATCATGCTGACGGCTGGCGACACTCGAAGTGGTTGGCCTTCATGAGGCGACGGCTCCTCGAGGCCCAACCACTTCTGACAGAGAACGGGGTTCTCATAGTCACGATCGACGAGCACGAAGTTCATCATCTTGGCATGCTTCTGCGTCAGCTCTTTCCAGCTGCCCGGGTACAGATGGTGACTGTCGTCATCAATCCCGCCGGCGTCGCGCAAGACACGCTGGCGCGCGTTGAGGAGTACGCCTTTTATTGCTTCTTCGGGAAGCCGCAAGTGCAACTTGCGACTGACGACCTCTTGTCGGATGGAGGGACGTTGAAGAACACGAGAACGTGGCACGGGCTGATGCGGACAGGCACAAATGCCTTGCCATCAGACGGCCCGACACTCGTGTACCCGATACGAGTTAGCTCCGAGGGCCGAGTCCTTTCAGCTGGGCGAACCCTCAGGGAGCGGATCGGTGCCGGAGAAGTTGCGGAGGCAACGATGGACGAGTGGTTGCCGGCGATGGACGCGTGCGAGGTTCCAGGAGAGACAGACTGCTGGCCAATTCGTTCGAACGGCACGCTCGGCAACTGGCGGATGTCTCCGGGCACGCTCCTCGAGCTCGCCCAGCTCGGGTTCGTCCGAGCTCGGCCAAAGTCATCTGGCGGTTGGGCCCTGAGCTACGTTGCGACGGGAATTCGGAAGCGTGTCGAAAGCGGCAAGATCAAGGCTCGTGGTCGAGACGAGCGCACCGGCGAGTTGATTCTCGACGACTTTCCCGCCGAGGTCCGACCGCGAACGGTCTGGAAGCGGGCAAGTCATCACGCAGGCTGGCATGGCTCGTCGCTTCTCAACCAGCTTCTTGGAGAGCGCCGTTTCGATTTCCCGAAGTCGCTCTACTTGGTCGAGGACTCCCTTCGCATCGTGGTCGGGGACAATCGCGAGGCGCTCGTGCTGGACTTCTTCGGGGGCTCAGGAACCACGGCGCACGCGGTGGCCCGACTGAATCGCCAGGACGGCGGCTCTCGCCGGTCAATCGTCGTGACCAACAACGAGGTCAGCGACAACGAAGCGAAGCAGCTGCGGGCCGATGGCCTCCAGCGTGGGGACACTGGCTGGGAGGCGGCTGGAATTTTCGAGAGCGTTACGCGCCCGCGATTGGAGTCGGCAGTCACGGGTTTGACACCGGCTGGTGTGCCCGTAGAGGGGGACTATCGGTTCACCGACGAATCACCTATCTCTGAAGGGCTCGAGGAGAACCTCGAATTTGTCGAACTTGAGTATCTAGACGCAGAGTCCGTGTCGCTGGATCGGGCATTCGAGGCGATAGCACCGCTCCTATGGATGCGGGCTGGCTCGAACGGCCCCGTGTTAACAGGCCGGTCCCATGATGAAAGCGGGCGACGAATGCCGTATGTGCTGAGTGATTCATATGCGGTGCTATTCAACCCGGACCGCTGGCGGTCGTTCGTCGACAAACTCGCCCCGACTGTCACCCACGTGTTCGTCGTCACAGATTCTTCGTCCGAGTTCGCAAACGTGTCTGCCGAGCTTCCGCCCGGAATTGAGATCGTGCGGCTCTACGAGAACTACCTCTCGACGTTCGCAATCAACGCTGGCACGTCGTCGTGAAGTTCGAACTGTTCGACTACCAGCGCGAGGCCGCCGTCGGATGCCTCCAGGCGCTGTGGGCGGCGCGGGCCAACCTTGCGATGGATTACCGGTCAGCGTTTGCGCTTTCCGCCGTTACCGGTGCCGGCAAGACGGTCATCGCTACGGCAGTGATCGAGGCAATGTTCCACGGCTCCGCCGACCTTGGCGCCGAAGCAGATCGTCGAGCCTGCTTCTTGTGGGTGACCGACGACCCAGCTCTGAACAACCAGACGCGGAACAAGATGCTTGCAGCATCGGACATGCTGGCCGTGAACCAGCTGTACACGATCGACAACGACTTTCAGGACTCGCAGCTCTCGCCGGGTCGGGTGTACTTCCTCAATATCCAGAAGCTGTCGAAGAACTCTGGCCTCGCGAAGGGCGGAACAAACAGGCGGCAGTTCTCGATGTGGGACATCCTCGCCAACACGATTAATGATGAGCGAGTCGATCTCTACCTTGTGCTCGACGAGGCCCACAAGGGAATGAAGTCACCCCGAGATCGCAAGACGATCGTCAAACGGATGATCGATGGACAATCCGGCCAGAACCCGCCAGTTCCGGTCGTGTGGGGAATCTCAGCCACCATCGAACGGTTCACCGGTGCGATGAGCGGGCTAGACACTCGAATGACAATTCCCGTGATTGAGGTCGACATCGATGCCGTGCGGGCCTCAGGTCTGGTCAAAGACGAAATAGGTATCGACCAGCCAGACGAGTCTGGAACTTTCTCCACCACCCTCTTGCGCGAGGCTGTTAAGGCAACGCTCGACTACAGCGAGCGATGGGCGACCTACGCCGAAGAGGAGCATGAGCCACTTGTGCACCCTGTCCTGGTCATCCAGGTTCCTGACAAGGCATCGGTCTCCAAGCTCACCGACATGCTCGCAGTAATCGAGTCAGAATGGCCCGACCTCCCACCAGATGCAGTGGCGCACGTATTCGGAGAACACGAAACAATCGTGTTGCCGTCGCGTGCTGTGCGGTGGGTTCCTCCCGAGACGATTCAATCTGATAGCGACATCAGGGTCGTGCTCGCCAAAACTGCCATCTCGACCGGCTGGGACTGCCCCCGAGCCGAGGTTATGTATTCGGAACGCCCGGCCAAGGATGCGACCCACATCGCCCAGGTGATCGGCCGAATGGTGCGCCAGCCACTGGCGCGTCGGATCGCGACTGACGACGCGCTGAATTCGGTTTCGTGCTATCTGCCGAACTTCAACCGCGCAGCTTTGGAGAAGATCAAGGCCGAGCTAGAGGGGCGAGGTGAAAGCGGCGATGACGGACGAGTCGGCCCGAGCATCAGCTTCAATAAGGCGACGTTCGAGCGGAACAGTTCGGTTCCTGACGAAGTGTTCGAGTTCGTCGAGTCCCTCCCGAGCATCCCGACGCCTGACATTCTTGCCAGCCCGCTGCGTCGTGCCCGCAAGCTCGCCCAGCTTCTTTGCGACGACGCGTCGGGGACGGCAATGGTCCCTGACGCAGGGGAGCAGCTCACCAGCGTACTCAACGCCGAGTTACGTGGCCTCGCCGCAAAGCATGAGAAGCAGGTTGGGGCGAACGTCGAGGATCTTGAGCACATGGACGTCGCTACGGACACGTTCGACGCCCAAGGGCAATCAGTCACTCGCCAGACCCGACAGATCGCTACCCACCTTGCGGACCTTGACCGAGACACGGCCAAGATCATCCGCTCGGTCAAAGAAGGCGCTGGCCTCGACTTCTACCGCTACTGCGTCGAAGTGGACTCGGACGAAACCGACACACTGACGATCAAGACAGAAGTCGCTGCGTTGCTGAAGGTCGACGGGGTGATCGACGCCGTCGATGCCGCGGCGACTACATGGGTCCGGGAGCAGCTTGAGGAACATGACGTCGCCATCAGTCTGACTACAGGTGCGAGACGCGACGGGTTCACGCTGGTGCGCGAGATGACATCCGAGCCGGAAACAGCCGGCATCGACCTTCGAGACAACCTGACCACCGCGACTGCGACCAAAGACGGTCCGCTTCCGACATTCGAGAAGCATCTCTATTCCGACGAGACTGGTCGATTCCCGGCACGGCTAAATGCCTGGGAAACGGAGGTCATCGAGACCGAGATCAACCGCGATTCGACCGTTGCCTGGTACCGCAATCCGTCACGGGCCACCACGGCCTCAATGCGGATCGCTTACCAAAAGGACGATGGACGTTGGACCTCGCTCCAACCCGACTTCGTCATCATCTCGCGGCTGGATGATGGCTCGCTTATTGCGTCGATCGTCGATCCCCACGGTGATCACCTGGCCGACGCCAAGAACAAGCTCAAAGCTCTCGCCAGACATGCCGAACAATTCGGCGATCGCTTCGCCAGCATCAAGTCGATTTCGAAGGCTTCGGATGGATTGCTTCGATCGCTCGACCTACTCGATAAGCGTGTGCGAGCAACCCTTGAAGACTTCGAAGGCGCCGAAATCGCAGCGCTCTACGAGTCCAAGGATTCGTTGCCTTACAAGTGATGGACGGTCAGGTGCTACCGGATACCCAAGTACCTGAACCCTTCTACGAGATCAAACGTGCCCACACCGCCTTCGAGATATTCGAGCTGGACTCAGCGCGAATCGGCAGTGGTCGACCTGAGGGTCCGAGAAGTCAGCTGTGGGGATCCGTTGTGGTCCTTGCGAGGGCTGCACTCGAACAGGCACTTCGGCGGATCCACCGGCATCTCTGCGCCGACACACAGTGCGAGGATCCCCAGCTGGATCCGCACAAATTCGAGCGCTTTCTGCAAGACCACGACATCGAAGCTATGGACACTGTGCCGCTTGGGCTTCACGTCTCGTTACGCCGGAAGGATGTTGCGAAGGCTGGTCATGGTTCCGGCATACCGGTCAACGGACCCATGTCGCGGCAGGACCTGCTTGGCCTTCTCGGTGTGCTGAACCACACCCGAAACGGATTCGTCCATCAGGAACGAAAGAAGACTGAGAAGCTTCACGAATATGGCGCTGGACTTCTTTGGGTACCGCCGGAACAAGGAACTGTCTGGACGGTTCAGAAGCCGCACGCATTTTCAACGATTCGTTTCTGCCACGCAGTGTTCCGATTTGTCATCCTGTGCGCGTGGGGCGAGGTAGCAGCGATGAGCGCACGAACCGAGTTGCCCCTCACGCTTGAAGATCGTTTAGAGCGAATGCAGATCGATGACGTCAACCAGATCCTGAGAGAGCTCTCGTCCTTTGTGTCAGAGTCGTATACAGGATCGGCACTCGATGCCGCAAAGGAGATTCAGCTATCACTTCTTCGACTGAACCTCGTGGGCGAGGACAGCCAACCAACACTGGATGACTCCATGGACTGGGCGCCTGTGCCTCTTTCAGATCCGCTCGTCTGATCCCTAACGCGCAATTGGTCACGAGATGGTCACATACTCCAGCAACCTGACAGATCTAGACGGCTACACCTCATATCTAGTCGCCGGTTTCTGCGCTACCAATCAGCGTATGAACTGGCTGACACACCAGCCGCCTAACTCATAACCCGAAGGTCGCAGGTTCAAATCCTGTCCCCGCCACCATCAGAAAACCCCGGAAACTCAACAGTTTCCGGGGTTTTTCAGTTCTCGGACAGAGCCTCAAAAGGCCATTCTTCTAAC
>Ga0114956_1003310_pt1 | contig 12485 bp, 10 predicted proteins | sample MaitaG_FD_87304 | JGI IMG/M metagenome (GOLD analysis project Ga0114956, IMG submission 87304) | Marine algal microbial communities from Maine, USA - Maine_Asex2 metaG | ecosystem: Host-associated > Algae > Red algae > Unclassified | place: Maine, USA | collected 2015-01-05 | reverse complement strand
GCGATGTCGATGACATTTCACTTCCTGGTGCCGTTCGGTTTACTCGCGACGGCGTCGACGACGAGGGCAACGCTAGGTTCGTTGTCGAGACCGTCACCCTCGACGTTGGCACGTACACCGAGACAATCTCGTGTGGCGGTGAGCAGATCGAAGTCGAGCTGTTTGTCTATCGTCAGATCGGTGGCGCCCGTGGCGAGGCCAGCAGCATCAGTCGCCTGGCCGTGACCGGCGGCATTCTGACCCTGGTCCTTGTCGGCATTCCTGGCCTTGTTGGCCGCCGAGAACAAGGCATAGGCCTCAGCTGACGAATGGGGCCCGTTGTTGGCGCAGCGGCGGTGTAGCAGCGCGCAACCGGATGCTGTTTGGCCTCCGCACCGTCTCGCTGGTGAATCAGCAGTACGATCTTTTGTTGAGGGGACGCGCATGTATCCGATCGTCAAGGTGACCCAACCGGGTCGCTCGCAGCTCTATCTCACGATTGCCGAGCCGTTGGTAATCGGCCGCGAGTGCGATGGGTTACTCCTTGCCGACGAAAAGGTCTCGCGTCAGCACTTGCGGCTGAGCCCTTCCGGATCCAACGTGCTGGTGACCGATCTCGGCAGCACCAATGGTTCCTATATCAACCAGGGCAGAATCCATGGCGAAGCGTTGCTCGAACATGGCGCCACTCTGGGTCTTGGCGACACGGCCATCGTTCTCGAGACCCCGCTGCCTCCGCCAGCAACGGGACAAACCACCAGGCGCGATGTCGGCGGCACGATCGTCGCGACGTTTGATCCCAACATGACTACCCAGGCACCGCTTGCCCCGAGTGCCCGCACCAGTGACCCAGCCCCCTCACCGCCGCCGGGAAGCCATTCGGGCCAACCCGTCGTCCGACCTGCAATAGCATCAGACGAGACCCGGCGCACGAGCATGGAAGAGCTGGTAGCCAGTTTCGGCGGCCAGATTTCGCTGCCAAGTGGCAGCGCCGATGACACCGTCACCATCATGTTCAGCGATATCGAATCATCGACCGAACTCGCTCTCGGCATGGGCGACCACCGGTGGTACGAGATCCTGACCTGGCACAACCAACTGGTCGAGCAGAGGGTTGCTGCCCACGCCGGCTTCATCGTCAAGAATCAAGGCGATGGATTCATGATCACGTTCAACAGCGCTCGTAGAGCCATCATCTGTGCCAGCGAAATTCAGCAAGCCCTGCATCGCCAGGCCCTGGCCGATCCTACGAACGCAGTTCGGGTGCGCATTGGCATGCATACCGGCGAAGCAATCCGCCAAGACTCTGGTGACCTCTTTGGGCGTCACGTGATCATCGCCGCTCGAGTCGGTGCGATGGCAAACGGTGGCGAGATTCTCGTGTCGTCGATCGTGCGCGAAATTGCTGCCGCTCGCGGCGACCTGCACTTTGGCGAGTCGGCGGTGGTTGACCTCAAAGGTGTAGGCGACCAGACCGTCTTCCCAGTGCTGTGGGGCGCCGAGCTACCCACCAACTGAGCCAGCTGGTCAACGGCGGCGGCCCGTGGCCACCGTGACTCGTTTGAGGCGTCGGCGACGGCGCCACCGACGATAGGTCTCGCCGAGCGCGACCGACCCGACTGCGAATAGAGCAGCCGACGCCGCGACGGTGCTGAGCGCCGCTGGGGTCTGAAGCAGCAACATGGCAAGCACCGACAGGGCAGCTCCCGCAACGGCGCCGCTGAGGAGCAATCCCAGGTAGGGCGATAACCGCACGCGACGAGAACGCATGCCTCGCAGGTTCGACTGCACCGACGCCAGCCCGCCAAGCGCAATCATCGCGGCGGCGACAAACGGCGCCGTGGGAAACACGCTGTTGGTGGCCCGAATGGGGAAGGTCTGGCCATCGACGCCAGTGGGCGTGATTTCTATGACGCCGGCGCCACTGAACCTGAGGTAGCCCGGGTCGATCGTGCCATCTACAACGGGCGCAGACCCAATGGGGATGCCAAGAAAAGAGGCACTTACCGAGTCAGTCACCACGTTGCCGATCTCGAATGGTTCGGTCAGGTCGACCTCGGCTGGAGCCGCCAGGCGTTGTACCCCTACCCCGTTGACGGTCGCGGTTGCCCGGTCATCAGGCGCAGGATCAGCGCCAAGCCCAGTTAGCGCGATAAGTAGTGCAGCACCCAGCGCGAGCACCGCCACCAGCGCAGCAACGAGGGGCGATTGCGGTGATCGAACCTCGGCCATGTTGAGCATGTCGTCGGGAACCAGGTCGTGCAGGTTGGCGCCGACCATCCGATCCCGCTGTTGCGGGATGACCGCGGCCATCCGGGCGGCATCAACCGGCGGAGCAGTCGGTGTCGGGGGTGGCGGCGACACCGGCGCGGCGGCTCCAGCGGCGGCAGCCTCGATAACCGGAGCGCCCGCGACATCTGCTTCGGCTTCAGCTTCGACCCCTTTGATGGCTGAGTCGTGGATTGAGAGCGGCGTGGCGTCAGCGGCAGGTTCAGCAGCTTCGACGACGGCGCGTTCGTCGGCGTCAGAAGCTCGATGTCGAACGAGTCCGTCGCCCGTGGTGCGCGACGCTTGCTCGATCGCTTCGCTGCCACGAACGGCGATGCCTGATTCTGACATCCACTCAGGACCCCACGTCTGCGCGGCAGCTTCGCCAAGAGCGACGCCGAAATCTTCGGCGGTGCCAAAACGGTCACCCTCGTTGCGAGTCAACGCTGCCATGGCGACCTCGCCAATTGCACCCGGAATCGACGGTCCTGCCGATTGAATCGGTATCGGGTCGCTGTTCAGTCGGGCCATCGCCATACCCATGGCGGTCGTTTCGTTGGGAAACGGAAGCGAGCCGGTCAGCATCTCGTACAGCATCGCCCCCGACGCGTAGACGTCGGCTTGAGGCCCGCAGCTGCGACCCTCGGCCTGTTCGGGCGACATGTATGCAGGCGTGCCGACAATCGCGCCCTCTTCGGTACCCATTGTTTCGCTACCAGTGAGTACCTGGGCAATACCGAAGTCGGTGACCTTGAGCTGCCAGTCGTGGGTGAAGATCAGGTTCTCGGGCTTAATGTCGCGGTGAAGAATGCCGCGGTCGTGCGCATGGTGCACGCCAGCCAAAGTCGCTAGGACGAGACCGCAGGCACGCGGCGCCGCCAGCCCGTGGTTCAAGAATTGATCCCATACCGTGCCATTCGGCAGGTGCTCCATGACCAAAGCAAGGGTTCCGTCGCGCTCTACGAAGTCGTGGATGACCACCACGTGTGGATGATCGAGTGCCGCCACCACCCGTGCCTCGGTGAGAAAGCGCTCACGCACCGCGGTGTCGACCGCAAACGACGATGGCAGTTCTTTAATGGCCACGAGGCGGTCGAGGGCCCGGTGGCGCCCCAGATAGACGATGCCCATGGCACCGCGGCCCAGTTCCTTGGTTACCTCATACTCAGGCAGCGCCACCTGAAGTTCTTGTGCACCCACCGCTTTGACCCCTGATCCCGCTTGTGACTTTTACCCCTGGTCCCGCTCGTGACGTTGGTCGATCAGTCGGTGATCTCGATCGCGTACTCAGGACAATTGTCGACACAGAGCTGTGCCTTGTCGTGGAGTTCTGCAGGAAGCTCGCCCTCGAGCTTGAGAACCGCGTAGCCCTCGTCGTCGACGTCGAAGATTTCGGGAGCCAGCATGTAACACCGATTGTGGCCCTGACAGAGCTCGCGGTTGTACTTGATCTTCATGAGGACCTTCCTAGCCTGCGAGATCGACCTCCCGCAATTTGTTCTGAGTATCGCACGCGCGGCGCCAGAGCTATGTGTTCGAGTTCACAGAAACCGGGAGTTCTCGAGGCCCGCGGATCTGGCCGGTCGAGAATCGAACCGAGCCCGGATCGACGAGGGTGAACTCATGGACTCGCTCGACGAACACCTCGAGCGCCACCGACAGCTCCATGCGTGCCAGATTCGAGCCCAGGCACCGGTGAATTCCTAAACCGAACGCGCCGTGGCGGTTCTTTTGCCGGTCGATGATGAAACTGTCGGCGTCGTCGAACGCTTCGGGATCGCGGTTGGCGGCGGGGAATGGCAGCAGCAGCCAGTCGTCCTTTTTGAGCGGGCAACCGTTGAGCTCGTGGTCTTGAGCCACGATGCGAGCCATCGTGACCGGGGCATAGGCACGCAAGAATTCTTCGATGGCGAAGGGCCGCACATCGGGGTCTTCGCGAAATCGTTCGAGATCGCCAGGATTCTGGGCCAAGTGCCAGATCGCAGATCCGATCGATGACCACGTGGTGTCGATGCCGGCGACCAGCAACAAGATCACGGTCCCGCGCACATGCTCTTGGCTGAGCGGCTCGCCAAAGATCTCGACCTGCAGCAAGTGATCGATGAGGTCTCCCTCGCCCTTCGGCTTGGGATTGGCTTTGTGCCTTGCGATCTGCTGGTCGATGTACCAGTCGATGCCGTCTTCTTCGGGTATGTCGCGCTCAATCGGATTTTCGATGATGTTGTGGATGAAGCGCCGAAACGTGTCGCCGTCTTCGGGCGGCAAACCAAGCATCTCGGCAATCACCCGAACGGGAATGTTCTGCGCGTAGTCGATTGCGGCGTCGAACCATCCTTGCTCGTCTGCCTTGACGAGCGCAGCGTCGAGCAGCTCGTGACAGTAGGCACGCGTGAATGGCTCTAGTTCGTTGACCTGGCGCGGCGCAAATGGGCCCAGCAACAATTTTCGAGCGGGAGCATGAAACGGTGGATCGCTGGTTATCGGCGGCGCCACCCCGATCGGCGGGTCGATCCCGGGGCGCAGCTCGCTGACCACGACAGCCTGGCTGGTGTAGTGCCCATGTTCGTTCTTGGCAATGGCCTCGATGTCTTCGTGTCGGGTTGGGAGCCACATGCCACCAAACCGGTCGCTGTGCGCCACCGGGCATTCGGCCCGCAACTCGTCCCAGATCTGATGGGCATTCGCGGCATAGTCTGGATGCGTGTGATCGAAGTCGGTTTTCCAGTCCTGTACTGGTGCCTTCTCTGCGTCCACTGTGTCTCGGTCTCCCTCTGTGCTGCACCGACGAAGGGCGCCTGGCAATGCACCGATCGTCGATAACCGTCGTTATTGCGCCGGTCGCCAGCATAGTGGCTGGGAACTAGCGGCGAGCCGTGACCCAGCGCGAACCCAATTTTTTCGAGCTCGTTAATGCATCGTTAATGGAAGTGCGACACACTATGGGCTCACAGCACAACCCATAGGAAACACGTGAGTATCTCGGCGGAAACCCACACGGAACCATCTACTAGTGACGACCCTCGGCGGCCGTCACTGCCACGAAAGCGAGCTTTGAGTCGATCCAGGCCAACTGCGTCCGACATTGAACTCGTCATCGCAGCTCAGGCTGGCGACGCGACCTCGTACGGTCAGCTCTATGAGCGCTACCACCCCTACATCCGCAAGATTTTGGGAGAAGATGTCAATGATGCCGACGCCCGGCACGACATCTTGCAGACAGTGTTCGAGCGAGGATGGACCAAGCTTTCGACGCTGCGCGATACCAACGCATTCCGACCCTGGATTGCACAGCTCGCGCGACGGCTGGTCATCGACCACTATCGAACGTCGTCGCGTACTGTCGCAACCGACTTCACCGACCCTGAACAAGTCACCGAGCTCGTATCCGATGACTGGTCGGCCCATGACTGGGCCGCCATGCGAGAACTCGCCAGCGCGCTCCAGATCGGCATCGACGGCCTGTCCGAGCGAGATGCAGCCGTGCTCGAGCTGGCAACGACATTCGGATTCACATCCCAAGAAATTGCAGCCGCACTCTCGCTTGATGTAGGTCATGCACGGGTCCTTTTACATCGGGCTCGTAGGCGACTGAGCAAGGAGCTCGTCGAGAACTTGGACGGACAAGCGGACTAGCCGTGCAGTACACGATCACGATTGTCACCCCTGACGGTGGCACCTCGTCGCACATCATCGACCAACTGAGCACGGTTGGCCGCAGCGACGCCGACATCGCCATCAGCGACGGCTCGGTCAGCCGCCGCCATCTCACCATCGAGCCCGCCGATGACTACTGCGTGGTGACCGACCTTGGGAGCTCCAACGGAACCTTCATCAACTAATGACGTATCGAGGTGCCCACCATGGCGCGCCCCAGCGACACCGTTCGGCTCGGTCAAAGTGTCACGCTAACGGTTGCCCCGCTCGCTCCAGTTGTGCCGGCGCAGCCAGCCCAAGGCGTGAGCTCGGCCACCATGGTGCAACCGGTCGCTGCTGGACCGGGCGCAACTGTTGGCGCTGCCATGGTCGAGCGCGACAACATCGAAGTCCGCTTCATCGAAAAAAGCGCTGGCCGCAAGGCGGCAAAGTCAATGCTCGACAGCGCTCGCCGGGCTCGCAAACGGCTTGCTCGCTTCGGCAGCGAAGCGCAAGGAACGAAGGTCACCATCCATCTGATCGATCCGCTCGAACGCAACGGCATCTTGATCACGGCCGGGTCCATCATCGATGCACCATCAGCACAGGTCTGGTGTGTGGTCTCCGAAGACTCGCCACCCGAGGACCCAACTCGCGCAATGGCAATGATGTTCGGAGCCCAGTTTCCGGGCGCCGAACGCCTCGAGAAACTGATTGCTGGCTACGGCTTACAGCTCGCGGGCTACCACGAGGCAACCCCCGCTGACTGGACTGATCTGCCCGAACCGCTTTCGACCCAAACCGCAGCTGCGTTCGTGCACCACTTGGTCGAACAGTCCAACGACGAGACGGTGCGCGCTTTCTTGGGGGCGGCGCCAGAATCGATCAATTCGACCGCACGCGAACTCTTTGGAAAACCCATCGACCAGCTCGTGCGTTCCTGGATCGCCGACGATGCGTCTGATTACGAGGCTGGCCAGTTCATGCGGCTCGCCATGCAGCGGCTCTGGCCTTACAAGATCCGCCAGATCGAAGTGTTCGGGTACATGTTGCTCAGCCTGGCGTTCAGCTCCGTGTATCCGTTTGTGACTCGCCACCTCTTCGACGAGGTCATCCCAAGCGAAGACTTCAGCCGAGTCTGGAGGCTCCTGCTGCTGCTCATCGCGGCTTTTGCGGTTTCTCTGATCGCCGGGGTTCGCCGTCAGTACCAGAGCAACTACATCGCGTCGTCGGTCGTGCGTGACATTCGACAAGAGATGTTTGAGCGAGCCCAGCATCTGAGCTCGGGCTCGATGCGCGGCTATCAGCAAGGCGAAATTCTGTCTCGCATGTTCCAAGACGTCGGGCAGCTTCAAGGCGGCCTGTCCGCGATCATTAATACCGGCATCTTTCAGGTGGTGTCGTTGATCGTGAGCGGCATCATCATGGTGTCGGTCAACCTGTGGCTCGGGTTGCTGGTGATCGTCGGCGCTCCGGTCATCGCCGTCGTGTACCGCACCATGGGCGAAGGGGCGCAGAAGCGCAGCGTTGCGCTGCAGGAAGACGGAGCGGCGCTCATGAGCGTGGCGTCTGAGAACTATCAGGCGGGGCCGGTCGTCAAACTGTTCCGGCTCGAAGGCCGTGAGAGCTCTCGCTTCTCGGCAGCATCTGAAAAGCTGGTGGCTTCGTCTCAGCGCATGTCGCTGTTCAACGGGATGTTCGGGTTGTCGGTCAACTTCATCATGACCATCCTGCAGATGTCAGTGCTCGGGATCGGGGCGTGGCTCATCTTCGAAGGCAGGTTCACGCTGGGTGGCCTCGTTGCATTTCTCGGCGTGATGGGTGAATTCCTCGGCCCGGTCACCGAGCTGACGACTCTCGGTCAAACCATGCAGATGTCTATGGGTTCGCTCAAACGCGTCGAAGAGGTCACCACGGCCGAAGTCGAACCTGCTGGCGAGGACCTTGCGCCACTGCCCGAACTGTCTCATTCGATACAGCTGCAAAATCTGAGCTTTTCCTATACGCCCGAGCGCCGCACGCTCGACAATGTCACCGTGACCATCCCTGCGGGCAAACGCACCGCATTCGTCGGCCCGTCAGGCAGTGGCAAGTCGACGGTTCTACAAGTCCTGATGCGGCTGCTCGAGCCCGACGAGGGAGCGCTGCTGATCGACGGCGTCGACGTCCGAGAGCGGTCGCTGTCATCGCTTCGCCGCCAGATCGGCGTGGTCTTCCAGGATCCCTTCCTGTTCAACATCTCGCTCGCCGACAACATCAAACTCGGCGGCGACGACATCACGCCCGAGCAGGTGCAAGCGGCGGCAACCGCAGCCGAGATCGACAGCTTCGTCGACCAGTTGCCCGAAGGCATACATACCAACGTCGGCGAAGGCGGTTCACTCTTGTCCGGGGGGCAGCGACAACGGGCAGCAATTGCTCGGGCGTTGGTCGCGAATCCGAACTTGCTCATTCTCGACGAGGCAACGTCAGCACTCGATGCTGCCACCGAGCGCCAGATCAACGACACCATTGACCGGGCGGTGCATGGCCGCACCGTGGTGAGCGTCACGCACCGGCTGACCTCGATCACCAACTACGACCACATCGTTGTTCTCGTCGACGGAGCGGTCGAGTCTCAAGGCACTCATGAACAGTTGCTCGCCGGTGGTGGAATGTATGGCCGACTTTGGTCAGAGCAGACCGGGACACCAATGCCAGACGTGCCTTCCTACGATCCAGTGACCGCGCTGATCGACCTGCCATGGCTGCGCTCCGCGTCCACAGATGCGCTACAGCAACTTGTCGCGCAGGGTCAAACAGTGCGATTCGGCACCGGTTCGACTGCAGCGTCGCCAGCGGGCGGCATCGCGGTTGTGATGAGCGGACAAGCCGAGATCATCACGCCGACTGGCGAGCTGCGCAATGTTGCGCAGGGAGCCGTCATTGGGGCAGCGTCGCTTCTTGGAAGCGCAGAACCAACCACCTTCCACGCAAGCGAGCCGATCGAACTTCTCGTCTTCGACGCAGCCACGCTCGAGTCGCTAGTCGCCACCCAGCAGAGGTCGCAGGCCCAGAACAGCACTGTCGTGCTGCCAGCGTCGTCGAAAACGCTCGTACGTGCCACCATGAAGCTCGAAGCAACGACAGCACGGGTGGTCGCAGAGGTTGGTCCGCCACATGTGCGCAGCACACTGCGCATGCCTGTTCCGCCCACCGAACGCTGACCGGAGATCTTATGGGTGCTACCCGCCCCGCCTACCAGGCCATCGTCGACGCGGCACTGAATGCAACCAGTGCATCGTCGGCCTGGTTGTTGGCCGACCACGACGAAAGCGGCTTGGTGGTCCTAGGTACGGCGGGCCAAGCTGCGAGCCACCAGGACGTCGGCGCCGTCATCGAGCCGACCGGAGCCAAGGCCTATGTGCTTGCTGCCGGGCAGCCGACTGCGCTGCTGCCCCAGCCCGGCGATGCCGCTAACGCCAACGGCGGAGGCGCCCCCGGCATTCCGCCGTCGTTGCTTGCGGTGCCGTGTGGCGACGACGACATCGTGGCCGTGCTCGAAGTCTCGGGTAAAGCAAACGCAGCAACGTTCGGGTTCGATGACATCAACGCGCTGAGCGGCCTCGCCCAGGTTGCGGCTGCCATCGTGATCGAACGCGACGACGCCACCTACTCGGTGGCGTCGCCTGCGCAGCTGTCCGCCGAACTCGAGAACTTGGCCCATCGACTACCAGCTCGCTACGACAGTGTTGCGCGTGTTATCGAGGCACTCCTTAGCATCGAGTCATGAACGACCAGCTGCCTGCCTGGACAAAAGAGAGTGCGTTCCTCCAGATGCCGGGGCTCGCGTTCGACGACCACTGGTCGCCCGAGTGGGCAATGGGAGGCGCAACTGGCGCCGGCGTTCGGGTTGCCGTTGTCGACTCGGGCGTCGAGGCTGGCCATTTCATGCTCGAGGGCTCCGTCGACGAACAGGGCTGTATTGACTTCTCGGTCGACGGCGATGGCGCAGTCGTCATCACCGAGGGACCGCACGACGATGTGTATGGCCATGGCACCGCGTGTGCTGGCATCATTCACGCGCTTGCACCCGAGGCAACCATCACGAGTGTGCGGGTACTCGGGCCTGGACTCCGAGGTAAGGCAGCAGCTTTTCACGCTGGGCTGCAGTGGGCGGTCGAGCAGGAGTTCGATGTCATCAACTTGTCGCTCGGTGCAGGAAAGCGCGACTGGGCGTTCCCGTTTCACGAGGTCTGCGATCGCGGCTATTTCGCCAACTCGTTCATCGTGACCGCCGCCAACAATCTGCAACGGGCGAGCTTCCCGTCGCTGTATGCGTCGGTGACCAGCGTGGCTTGCAACACCACCGACGACCCGCTCCGTTATCACTTCAACCCCGAACCTCCCACCGAGTTTCTGGCCCGCGGGATCGATGTCGAGGTGCCGTGGCTCGACGGCCAGACCACCACCACAACCGGCAACTCCTTTGCCGCGCCACACATCTCGGGGTTCGCCGCGCTGATCAAATCAAAACACCCTGACCTGCGACCGTTCCATGTGAAGTCGCTGTTGTGGGCATGCGCCGCCAATGTTCGCAACGCCTCCGACTCGCTGGAGGCATCAGACCAGCCTGCGATGAAACAAACTCAAGCGGCCGGTCGAGGCACGATGATGTTGCGGGCCCCGGCGCCGCTGCCATCCGAAGCTCTGCCCGACGCGACCTCTCTGCCCGACGCTGCTGAGCTGGCCGCCGGCGAGCTTGCGGACCTGCAAACCGCCGAGACGGACACATCCGAGGGCGACGAGGCCTTGCCGCCACCACCACCTGCGCGTGTCGCCACTCCCATCGACAGGATCGAAAGCGCGCTGGGCGAGGTGCGCGTCGATCACCTGATGGCGACTGGCGCTTGGGGCAAGGTCTATGCGGCACAGCGGAGCAGCGGCGAGAAAATCGCAGTGCGAGTCGTCGATCAAGCTTTGATCAGCGATCCGAGCCTGCGCGACCGATTCCTTGCCAGCGTGCGGGCTGCGTCGGCGCTGGACCACCCGCACATCCTGCCAATTCAGGAATTGGCCGAAGCTGACGCTGAGCTCATGATCGTGATGCCGCTGTCTGAATCCAATCTCGCAGGACTCGAGCAGCCGATCGCTCTGGCCGACGGATGCGTTGCCGCCATCTCGCTGCTCGCTGGTCTCGAAGCTGCGGCTCGCCACGGCGTGTTTCACGGCGATGTTCGACCAAAGAACGCGCTCATCACCACCAATCGCAGAGTCGTGGTGAGCGACGTTGGACTGGCTGCACCACTGCAATTAAACGCTCGGACCATGGTCCACTACAGCGGCGACGAATGGGTGCATCGAGCGCCCGAGATGGTGCGGGGCGACGCTATTGGAGCTTTCACCGACGTGTACTCGGTTGGGTCGATCCTGTACGAAATGTTCACGGGGCGCACGCCCCGGCCAGCGCACAAGAACCTCGCCGATCTCGTCGTCGCAGTAAGCGATCCAACCCCTCCGCCAGCACCCGCTGGAGTCCCAGCCCAGATTTCGACGTCGTTGCTGTATGCATTGGTGAACGACCCTGCGTACCGGTGGCCGAACGTCTCTGACTTTCTGGCCTCGCTTCAGCATGCGTGCGCCGAGGAACTGGGTCGCTCGTGGGCCTTTAAGAGCCAGTTCATTCTGAAGCTTTCGTCATCGGGCAGCACGGCACTGACAAGATCATTCGGCCGCCGCTAGTTCTACGGCCAGCGTGCACCGCCGGGGTCAGACCCCGATGTGCATGCGTACACCGCCTGGGTCAGACCCCACGGTCCACGATGTAACGCTGCGTCCGGGACAACGGAGTTGATGGCTGAGGAGCAGCGCTGTTGCACCAGCGAAAAGGCGTACTACCCGTCGACGACGTGCCATTCGCTGTCGGCCACTGCTGAGGACAGTCGGTCGCGAAGCGACGTTGGCTCCCACCGAACCGTGTCTGCGCCAAAGCCTTCGACTTCGTCTCCGCTAGGAGCGGCGAGTTCGGCGATTCCCGGCCCGATGAGCACGGCGAAGAGTTCGCGCTCGTCGTCGCCGAGTTGGCGTGAGAATTCACGAAGCCGGGTCAGCAGCCGGGTCGCTGCATCAGTTGGGGGCTCTTCGTCCATAGTGACCAGACGTTACGGCAGCGCCAAAGTTACGGCACTCCCAAAAGAAGTAGATCGGTTGAACTACTCGCAAAAAGGATCATCAAGGCCGATGTCATCAGGCCGCAACTGCGCCGTCTCGTTGAGAGACCACAAAGTTGGCGCCCTCGATATCAGGATCGGCCGTTTCGTCGACATCGACGTGCACGATCGATCCTTCGGGGAACGTGCCTTCGAGAACAGCGAGCGCAATCCGGTCGCCGAGTTCTCGCTGTATGACTCGTTTGAGTGGCCGGGCGCCGAATGCAGGGTCATAACCGAGTTCGGCAATACGAACCCTAGCCGCAGGAGACACGTCGAGCTCAAGGCGGCGTTCGCCGAGGCGGCGCGACAGCCCGTCGAGCTGGATGTCGACGATGCGCTCGAGGTCAGGCAACTCGAGTGCGGTGAAGCGCACGATGTCGTCGATGCGGTTCACGAACTCGGGCTTGAAATAAT
>Ga0114956_1003307_pt1 | contig 12495 bp, 5 predicted proteins | sample MaitaG_FD_87304 | JGI IMG/M metagenome (GOLD analysis project Ga0114956, IMG submission 87304) | Marine algal microbial communities from Maine, USA - Maine_Asex2 metaG | ecosystem: Host-associated > Algae > Red algae > Unclassified | place: Maine, USA | collected 2015-01-05 | reverse complement strand
CAATGAGGTGACCAAACCAATACCGATACCAATTAACAAGTCCGTTGCGAGAATCGCAACGATGGTAATGATGAAGGGTAAGAACTGAGTCCAACCCTGACTGAACATGGTTTGAAATTTTGACGGATGAGCCAGCTTGTAACCAACGACGAATAGTATTGCTGCCAAACTGGCAAGTGGAATGAGATTTAGGATAAAGGGGATCAGGATCACACACCCGATTAGGAAAATACCGTGGACAAACGACGAGAATCGGGATTGAGCCCCCGATTGAATGTTTGTTGAGCTGCGAACGATTACCTGCGTAACCGGCAATCCACCAATCATTCCCGAAACAACGTTTCCGATACCTTGGGCACGCAATTCTTGGTTCAAATCGGTCTGACGACGCTGCGGATCAAGCTTGTCGGTCGCCTCGGCACAGAGCAGAGATTCGAGGCTGGCAACGATGGCCAGCGTCAGCGCGGTGATGAAAATCATCGTTGCCGCCCGGAATGGTGAAACGGCAACTTCAGCCTTTTTAGTTTTGATTATGTTTCTGATTCCGGCGAGCGAGTTTTTCATGCCCTCGGCAATGCCTTGGTCGGAAACTTCATCAACAGCCTTCTCCAATGCTTTGAGTTTCGATTCGGTCGAATCGACAGCAGTTCCTGATGATGCTAACGACTCTCGCAGACCGGTGATCGCAGGACTAAGGCTCGACGCGATTGAGCTGTCGGTCAGCTGTTCGAGTTTCTCTCCGAAGGACTCCAGTTTGTCCGTGGCATTTTTGATTGCCAGTGCTGCATTGGTCGCCCCGCCACCGCCATGTGATCCGTGCCCAATCTGCATTTCGGCAGAGGTAATTTTCGATGGTTCGAAGTGAGGGAAAATAAATTTGAAACCCCCAGCTCCCACATCTTCTTTATCTTTATCTGTATCAGCGTCACCGTGATCTTCCTCGACTGCCAGGTTCAGATTGACCAGATGGTCTTTGGAGATTTGCATCGGAGTCGGGCTAAAGGCAAGATTGAGCAAGATTCCTGCGAGGACTGCAACCAGTGGCCCTTGGATAATTTTGCTCCAGCCGAACTTTGTGATCTTTTGGGTCTGCCACAGGATAAGTATGGTGAGGCAAACCAGTGTGACGATCACAGGACCGACGGAGGGATTTAAGAGCGCGTAATAGATTTCGGTAAACGTGTTGTGACCATCGGCTTGGGAAAAGGCCATGTCGCCTTCATAATCTTTATCGTAGCCAACCGCGTGTGGAATTTGCTTCAGGATAATGATCAGTCCGATCGCTGCCAGCATGCCCTTGATAACTGAGGTGGGAAAGTAGTAGCCAATCGTGCCCGCCTTCAAAACACCCAGTGCAAATTGGATCACTCCGGCTAAGACCACCGCCAGTAAGAAATTTTGGAAACCTAACTGCAAGATTGCAGGTGCGACAATGGCAACCAGTCCCGCTGCCGGACCGCTGACGCCCAGTGACGAATTGCTAAAGAGGGTCACGACTAAACCGCCGACGATTCCTGCGATAATTCCAGACATCGCAGATCCACCAGATGCCAACGCGATTCCCAAACACAGTGGGAGCGCGACAAGAAAGACGACCAGGCCAGCGGGAATATCTGTCTTCCAGTGCTTGACCTCGTTGATCATCGTTAGCGGTCCTGATTTTTGCATCGACTTGCCTATTGAAATTGAATTTGATCTTTGTTGCACTGAAGATCCTCTGCGGATCAATCACAGTAATTGATTTATTGTTCTAAAAGAAGCGTGTATGTTTGGGTGTAGCAAAGTTTGACATTGCCTGCGATGAATAACAACGCTGCTCGCTCGGGTTTAACGATGGATAGGGTACGTTGAAATTATTTGAAAACCATATTGAGAACTAACTTGAGAACTAACTTGAGAACCAACTTGAGAACCAACTTGAGAACCAACTTGAGAACCAAATTAAGAACCAAATTAAGAACCAAATTAAGAACCAAATTAAGAACCAAATTAAGACCCTGCGTTTTAGGTATCTCCCACCAAGGATTTGACGCGGCAGTGTCCTACCGGCGCCTCCTGAAGAACTTGCCCATCTCAGAACAAGCCTTTGACCGTTTCGAGCGAAACCTCTTCGGCCCATTTGGAGTTGGACGCGATACGAATGACCGCAGTCCCCACTGTCAAAATGAGGCACACCGCGACAATTGCAAACCAAACGTTTTTAGTCAGACGTTCCATTATTTTAAATTGAGTTCCTAATCAAGACGGATGACCTGCACATGACAACGGCGGCCAAAAAACGGTCCGGTTCACCGTAACGACGACGGAGGTAAAGTTTAAGCTTCCTTGTGAATTGTGCCAACTAAGAATCAGGTCCAAAGATGTGTCGGCCGGATTTCCAAGACGATCCTTGCGTCTCGGAGAGTCCTGCCAACATGCTAAGCAATCATAAAATCAGAATTTGACGCTGCTTACGGCGGGCTCGGTCGCCCGAGGAGGTGGCGCTCGGAGCACTCGTTAGTGCCAATCCATTTAACCGTAGCGGATATGCGGATTGCAGGAATCTGGACTAACGGATTCCAAAATGTCCCAATTTCCAAGGTTTCGTTCAGCTTCTGCCCCGATACCATTCCACTGATAGTCCAAGTAAATCTGGTCTTAATTTTGGGCGTGTCGCAATTCCCTTATTTAAGCCCGTCTTTGTTCGAAGCTCAGTGACCAATCGCAAAAGAAACCCTAAAATTTTATGGAAGTGTGTAAATCATTGCTTTGCGATGAAGGTTAAGATCGCCCCCCACTAGCTTAAAACAATGTGGCAAAAGCAATTTGTAAGTGGCTAACGACTCAAGCGGGCGGAAAACCTTTGTACAATACACGTCTCTCACCTTGGAAGGTTTTTTCTCAAAAGACCGAAGTGACCGACTTTATCTGACTCTAAAGGAAATATCAAAATGGCTGATGCGACAATGGGTAACACTCTGATGATAGATGACGTATTGAAATCACTGCCGGAAGAACTTCATCGCCACCTTCTCTACACGCTTAGCTGCGACGGTCAGACACAAGATCCTACTTATTTCTATCAGGCTTCAGCCCTAGCAGTGCGAGACCGCATCAGCAAAGCTTGGCGAGCCACCCAAAAAAACATCGACGAGAGCGGCACCAAACGCGTTCACTATTTGTCGCTGGAGTTTTTATTGGGCCGCTCTTTAAATAATGCGGTTCAGAATTTGGATCTTGATTCGGGGCTTAAAGAAGGGCTGCACAAGTTTGGCATGCAGATGGAAGAAGTGATCGAAGCCGAACACGACGCAGGTTTAGGTAACGGTGGACTTGGGCGACTTGCAGCGTGCTTCCTTGACAGCTGCGCGAACCTGAAGCTGCCGGTCACCGGATATGGTATTCGCTACGAATACGGCATGTTCCATCAGAAAATTGAGAACGGTCGGCAAGTCGAAGCCCCCGATCATTGGTTGCGCGACGGAAACCTGTGGGAGATCGAACGCCCTGAAGACACGCGCACCATTCATCTTTACGGTCACTCCGAACGCTATTACGACGACAATGGAAAGATGCGGACTCGTTGGGCAAACGCGCAGAATCTATTGGCGGTGCCCTATGACATGCCGATTCCAGGATACAAAAACGACACGATCAACACGCTGAGATTGTGGAAAGCCGCAGCGACGGACGAATTTGATCTCAACGAATTTAACGCAGGCAGCTACCCCGAGGCCGTTGCTGAAAAGAACGACGCGGAACAAATTTCAATGGTGTTGTACCCCAACGACTCCAGCGAAAATGGAAAAGAACTACGACTCAAGCAACAATACTTCTTGACCTCTGCCAGCCTTCAGGACGTACTGGCGGATTGGGTGCAACGAAACGGCGAAGACTTTTCAAAATTCGGCGAACTCAATTGCTTCCAGCTTAACGACACTCATCCTGCTTGCGCTGTTCCCGAGTTGATGCGACTGTTGATTGACGAACATAAACTTGAATGGGACGAAGCTTGGTCGATCGTAACTTCTTGCATGGCTTACACCAATCACACGCTGCTTCCCGAAGCACTTGAGCGTTGGTCGGTTGGATTGTTCAGCCGAATGTTGCCTCGATTGCTGGAGATCATATTCGAAATCAACGAACGTCTACTCAAAAGCGTCGCCAAGGACAACCCCGGCGACAACGAACTGCTGAAACGTATTTCGCTGATTGAAGAAAGTGATAACCCTCACATTCGCATGGCATATCTGAGCATTGTGGGGAGCTTCTCTGTTAACGGCGTCGCTCAGCTTCACACGGATTTGCTGAAGGAAGGATTATTCAGCGACTTCTATAAACTCTGGCCTGATAAGTTCAACAATAAGACCAACGGAGTGACGCAGCGACGCTGGTTGAGCCACTGTAATCCGGAACTTAAATCTCTCATCAGTGACACCATCGGGACCACGTGGGAATCGGATTTGGAATCAATCGCGGATCTTGCTCCTTTCGCCGAAGACGCTGGATTCAGAAAGAAGTGGGCGGCGGTAAAACTGGCGAACAAGAAACGTTTCTCAGAATACGTCAAAGAGAACACCGGCGTTGAGTTCAGCACCGACGCCATGTTTGACGTACAAGTAAAACGTATTCACGAATATAAACGACAGCTGCTCAATGTTTTGCATGTGATTCATTTGTACAACCGCATTTTAGACGGTGACACCAAAGGCATGGTGCCGCGTTGCGTGTTGATCGGCGGCAAAGCGGCTCCCGGTTATCACTTGGCAAAAGTCATCGTCAAATTGGTCAACAACGTGGCCGAAGTGATCAACAATGACAAACGAGCGAACGATCTTCTGAAGGTGGTCTTCTTTCCAAACTACCGAGTTTCGGCGATGGAAATAATTTGTCCTGGGACGGAATTGTCTGAGCAAATTTCAACCGCTGGAAAAGAAGCGTCAGGGACTGGCAACATGAAATTCATGATGAACGGTGCGCTGACGATCGGTACACTGGACGGAGCGAACATTGAGATCCGTGAAAAGGCGGGAGCTGAAAACTTCTTCCTCTTCGGGCTCGATGCCAAAGAGGTGGCTGAAGTTAAAAAGGCTTACAATCCCAACGATATCATTGCAGGCGACGATGACATTCGCCGGATCATGGAAACGCTGGAGCAGGGAACCTTCAATCGCGATGAACCCGGTTTGTTCGACGTGCTCACCTCGGGACTAAGAAACCCCCACGATCAATGGGTCACCATCGCTGATCTTCGTGCCTACATCGATTCCCAAGTCGAAGTCAACGATACGTATCGTGATCAAGATAAGTGGAACCGAATGAGTATCCTTAATACGGCCAACAGCGGTTGGTTCAGCAGTGACCGAACGATCCAGCAATACGCTGATGAAATTTGGAAAGTGAAACCAGTTTAAGTTTGCTGTTTCCAACGGGTATTTCATCAGGCGTGGATAGACTTTAATAAGTTACCACGGCTAAAATTGAACCAATAGAATAAGGCCCGCGACGCTGTCGCGGGCTTTTTTTGGCGTGACTGGGCTGGCATTAATGGCGCGCGATGAACCGACGATTATCGAGGCAAAAGAATGGAACGGCAAAAGAATGGAACGGCAAAAGGATGGCACGAGTGGGCCGGGTTTCATAAGGTCGAAACCAATGCGAACAACAATCGCGTTTTTGTAAGCCGTGAGTAAATTGGCCGGCGTTGAACAAAAAATAACTTTGAACATCCATTCCATCATGACGACGACCGATCGCAAATCCACCAGATTGCTTGCAGCGCGCTGAAAAAATTCGCAACCGTTGCCGCCGCCAAACCAGAAATTACGCTACGCCATGAAAAACCTACTTACCAATACATCCATTGTTTGTTTGGGGTTCCTGTTTTGCGTCTCGATCGCCCGTGCTGAACTGACCGTGACGGCGCGGGGGAAAAAAATTTCGCCGGCGGACGCTACCGTTAAACAAATTTCCGCGGATTTTGGCGGAAGCACAAGCGTCCGCAATAATTCGGCGGAAAACCTCAAGTTTAAAACGAGCGGCTACTTTCAGCGTAACCGTGATCTTGGTCAGGTGTTCGTGGCTGATCAAACAGGATTCGTCGAACGTTTGATATTGCGAACGGGCAACTCGGATGCCGCCGTGTTGCCGGGGACGGCGGGACAGGAAGTGTTTGTGCAGTGGTTTGAGGTCAGTGGAAATCCCGTCATCAATAACAACGCAACGCCAAAGGGAAACGACGCAAGCCATGGTTTCTCAAAGAACCACCGCTGTGACGATTTTATTGAAGGCGTCACCTATCGAAGTTTGAAAGTGGTGCGAGGAGGTAGGTTCCCTGTGTTGCCGCCAACGCTTGACCGAAACGGCGAACCAACGGGTGACGATACCGCCAAACTTGCTTATCTCGAATTCAAATTTGAAGGCGATGATCGCGTGACATTGCAAGCGGCAAAACGATACGCCTTTCTTGTTGGTATGGTGAAACCAACGCCAGCTTCAGGTTTCACGTTAGCTAACTCAAATCGTGCGGCTCGACCGGCTGCGGTGCCGCAAGACGTCACGGCCGAAAGTGCCGCCGGAGGCTGGGGCATCCGGCGGGAAGGAAATGGCGGAATTAAGCCACAGCTTTACAGCCAAACCAAACCGCAGCACGGCTCAGGCAAGTATCGTGAGATGATCGCCGAATCGATGCTTCCCCACGGCGACGCTCGATTCGTTTTGTCTCCACAAACCGACGGCTTCCCTGATGTAGACACCTATCGCGATCACGAATTTTACATCTTCCAATCCGGGCTCAATGTGACCAAGGTCAATGGACCGCCAACCGGTGACTCGGTGCGAATCGCGCAAATGCTACGCGACGAAACCGGTCCGACCAGCTTCCGCTATTACGCACCGCGCTCCGGCAAGCCAACTAAAACGAACGCCTTGGCCTACGATCCCCAGCCGACCCGCAGCGACGAAGCGATCAAGGCTGATAACGAAGCTCACTACTATTACCGTGACCGCGACCTTGGCCAAACCTTCACCACTGGCGACAGCGGATTCAAACTCGGAGCGATTACGGTACGGTTGCAGCCGGTCGACGTCAAAGGCGGCGATCCGAGTCAGGCACGTGTGTCATTGCAGTTGATGAAGGTCACCGGGACGCCGACGATCAACGACAACGGTACGGTGCAGGGTAATCCCCGTTGGGCGACCTATGCGTTTACGTGGCCCGATGACACACGTGACAACAACACACCCAACCTCCGACTCCATAAGCACTTTTCGGATGACTTTGTTCAAGGAGAAAGTTACGAACATTTGATGCTGGCTTCAGGCGGCGTCGTACCTGAGGGATTGAAAACGAATGACTTTCTGCGTTGGGAACTTGTCGGCACGAGCCAATATCGATTGCAGCCAAACTCGTCGTATGCGTTTCTGTTTCTGTTTGACGAACCAGCCAAGCCAGGAGTAAACCGTAACATCCCGCTGTCGAACAAAAACGTCCTGCCGGGCGGCAAAGTAAGCGATCCCTTTGCCGGCGGTCACATGATACGCCGCGAAGGGTCGTCAACGAGCTTTGACGATGTCTTCATTCGCAATATTGATGACCCCCTGGATGTGGAAGCCTCCCGCAAATCGGCGATGTTCCCCGCATCAACAGCTCAGCGACTGGCCATTGAACCCGGCACGCTCGGCTATCCCGACGTCGATACCTACCGCGATATGTACTTCGTCCTCGAAGCGGCACCGTAATCAAAGAAGGCCAATCTTTCAAAAGATAGCCGCAGCGGGCCGATAATGAAACATGGCGTCAATTGGTAGGCATACCAGTACCATGCTGCAAAATCAGACGGCTTAGCGTCTGAAAAAAGCGGTCGACATCTTCACGCGTATTGTAGATGTGGGGTGCCACGCGCGCATTTCCTTTTCGGATACTGACATAAACGCCCTCGGCGCTAAGACGTCTTGCGACATCGCCGGGCACGTTATCGGGAAGCCCAATTCCGACCATGCACGGTGAACATGTTTCCGGACAGGGATGCGAGTAACCTAGTGCGTCCGCTTGATTGATAATGTATTGAATCAATGGCCGCGTGTAATTCTCAATCGCTGCAATCTTCCATCGTGTCAGTTGGCTCAGCGATTCGATCGCCATCGGCAATAGAATCGTGCTCGAACGCTCACCCATATCAAATCGTCGCGCGCCCGCTGCATAGTCGTCACAGTAATGTGTCAAATTTGCAAAGTCGTTTGCATTCTGGCGATTCAACCAGGCTTGCTCCAACGGAATTCCCTCTTGCCATTTGGGTGAAACGTACAAGTACGTTAGCCCGTAGGGCCCCAACATGCATTTGTAGCCCGCAGCAACAAGGAAATCGGGTTGCACCTCATTAACCTTTAGCGGTAGCACGCCCAGAGACTGAGTCGCGTCGACCACCAGGGCCGCGTCGTTGGCTGAGGCCACTTTGGAGATGCGTTTGAGGTCGAATTGTGCACCTGTCGTCCAGTGGATGTGTGGGATCGCGACCACTGCCGTGTTCTCATCGATCACCGAAAGGATCGCTTCGGTCCAGTCGCCTTGAGGAATCGAAACCGTTCGCACCATTGCCGACTGTTTCTTGGCGGCGTCACGCCACGGATAAATGTTTGATGGAAATTGTTCCTCGACAACGACAATATTGTCACCGGAGCGAATCGGGAGATTTGCCACCGCGATGCCAATCGCATAGCTTACCGATGGAACGATTGAAATAGATTCTGCGTTGGCACCGATTAAGCCACCGTAAAGTTCACGAACTCTTTCGGCTGGCTCAAAAAAATCATCAGCAGTGATATTCCAAGGCTGCCCCCTTCGCCTTACTCCTTCCAGCCCAGCGTTCTGCACAGTTTTCAAAAGAGGAGACATAAAGGCTGAATTCAACCAGCAAATTTTGTCTGGCAGGTCGAACAGATCACGCTGGCAATCAAGCATTTCGCTTGAAGAAACAATACTCTGCTTCTGATGGTTAGACACAATACCGTCCAAATGCGTAGACACGCATTCGCCTGCTGGAGAATGAGGTAATCCTGTTCGGCAAGATCGCTATCAAGCCGTCCAGCCGGGCATTTTAGCCTACCTGACCGCGTCGTTCTGCCCTGCTTACGAACACTCGTAACGTTGACGTAGGTTGCTTTCTTGGTCTGCTTAAAACAATTTCTGTGATAGTATTGAAACGATAGATCGCAGTCCCAATAAAATTCTTTTCAGCCCCAAACCAACTTTCGTGAAACCGTATTTTATCTTGTCTATAATCGCTGCGGTGTTGACGTTGCACCCGTTTGTTTCGGTCGACCTAGTTGCAGACGATTCGAAAATCAGCGATTCGAATGTTGGTGATTCGAGTGTTGGTGATTCGAGTGTTGGTGATTCGAGTGTTGGTGATTCGAGTGTTGGTGATTCAAAAATCGGCGATTCGCGCGAGCAAGGGCCAAGCATTCAGGAGGCTGTTTCCGCGTTCGTTTGCCATGATGGTATCGGAGTAACCCTTGCCGCCCACGAACCGGATGTAATCGACCCCGTCGCAGTACGGTTCGATCATCAAGGAAGAATGTGGGTGGTTGAAATGCGTGATTACCCCACCGGCCCGGCCGACGGAAAGGACTTCAACGGCTGCATCAAAATACTGGTCGATGAAGATCGCGACGGCTTTTTCGAAAAATCGACACTATTCGCTGGTGGCTTGATCTTTCCAACGGGCGTGCAGCCGTGGCGTGATGGCGTGATTGTGACGCTAAGCGGAAGTATTCAATTCATGGCGGATAAAGATGGAGATGGAAAATGTGATTTGCGCGAAACTTGGTTCGAGGGATTCTCAGAAGGTAATGAGCAGCTGCGTGCCAATCATCCGGTACTCGGTCCCGATGGATTAGTCTACGTGGCCGGCGGTCTTCGTGGCGGAAAGATTTACTCGACCGACCCGCGCTGGCAGACGGACAATCGAATCGTCGATATGACCAAGTCAGACTTTGCATTTGACCCCCAGGGCGGGTTCTTTGACGCGGTCGCGGGGAATTCCCAACACGGTTTGACCATTGATGACTTTGGCAATCGCGTCGGCTGCAGCAATCGCAATCCAGCAATTCAAACGCTTCTGGATCTAAAGGAAATTCGTGGGAATCGTTGGTCGAGCCCGCAAGATGCGGTTCACGATATTGGTCGCCCGGGGGCTGAATCAAAAGTCGCTGCCATCGCGAGATCATGGACGACCAGTCATACCCATGCCGGTCAGTTCAGTGCCGCGTGCGGTGTCACCTTGGGACTGGGAACGAGAACTCCCGCGCGCTGGAAGAACGATCTGGTGGTTTGCGAGCCCACTGCCTACGCGGTCCAGCGACAGCGCGTGCAGGTCGCGGGGATTGCTCGTGAAAGTCAACGGATCGCTGCTCCGCAAGAAATGCTTTCCAGTCGCAATGACTGGTTCCGCCCTGTGGACACCATTGTTGGGCTGGACGGAGCGCTGTATATCGTCGACATGTGTCGCGCGGTGATTGAACACCCCAGTTGGGTTCCCGCAGAACTGAAGGAACGTCCGGACGAACGCTGGGGAGATGATCTCGGAAGAATCTGGCGGTTAAGCGAACTATCTCAAGGCGACGCAAACGATTCCATTTCCCTTACGCCCAAGAATTCGACCGCAGAGATTTGGGCCAAACGGCTGGACCACCCCAATCCGGCAATCCGACAGGTGGCAACGGAGTGGCTGGCTGAACAAGACAAATCAGACGTTGAAGACTCGTTGCTGCGTCGCTGGGACGATCGAAGTCAGCTGTCCGAAGTTGGCTATGCGCGATTGTACCAATTGCTTTACCGCGGAGGTTTGGTCGATGCCCAGATGGCACAAGAAGCCGCCAAGCACGGTTCGCCGCGCGTTCGTCGTCTGGTCACCAAACGACATGTCAGTTCCGCGCAAGATTGCCAATTGCTTGACGAATTACTCAGCGACACCGATGTGGGCGTGCGGTTTGACGCCATTCGCTTGGCCGCTTGTTGGGCGGATCAATGGGACGATTGCCCAGCGCTGAAGATGGTTGCCGCCAAGATAAGCGATGTCATCCGGCAAGATTTTTCTGCCAGTACCCACCAAGAATATTGGTTGACTCGCTTACGGTGCTTGCCGCCAAACTTGTCCGCGGAGATCGCGATTGATCTCGTCAGCACCGATGTGGCGGATCGATGTGATCCAGCGGTGCTGTATCAATTAAGTCGATCCGCCGCTTTTGCAAGTGTTTACTGTCAGGAACGTTTGGTCTCGGATGCTGTTATCAGAAATTTCTTCGCGCCCGAGCTCGCGATTGTATTTACCGCCGCGTGGTCACAGGCGCACCAAACGGCGGGCAGAAATCCTGTCGACATGTTCCAACGCATCCGTCACCCCATCGCAAGAAAACTGATAGAAACTGCTAGACAGGATGCCGACAAGATACTCGCAAACGAAAATCAACCCGATGAGATACGACTTCGAGCGATCGATACGATGGTGGGATTTCAAAGCGAAGATTGGCAAAGCTTCCATTTGCTGCTTCAAGACAACGCAAACGACCTGCGAGTCCGGCTGGTGCCACTACTGTTTGCCCGTTCGGTGACCGATGCGACAGTTCGGCGTTCGCTGGTCCAATGGTTCGACAAAGCAGGCGCGTCGATGACGGCAGAACTCCAGACGACTGTCATCGATCAAATGGTTCGTTATCCAATTTGGATGATTTATTTGCTGGAACGACTCGAGCAACAGAGCCTGCCAGCCACCCTGTTGTCGATCCAGCAGACCGAACGACTGCTCAATGTAAAGGATGAGAGTATCGCAAAGCGCGCATCGGTTCTGTTTGAAGCGGCGCGACAGGATCGGCTGGCTGTGATCGAAGACTATCGTTCTTCGATTTCCGGCATCGCTGACTTGAAATCTGGAAAAGCTCTATTTCGTCAACACTGTGCCGCATGCCACCGAATCGCCGACACTGGAATTCAGGTGGGACCAGACATATCAGACAGTCGCACTAAGACGCCAGCGTATCTATTAACTGCGATCTTGGACCCCAATGCGGCCGTCGACGCCGGATTTCTAAGCCACCAAATTCTTACCTTGGATGGCGAAATTGTGATAGGAACGTTGATCGCTACTACCGAAGAATTCGTGACGTTGCAAGTCAACGGAGGCGAAAGGAAAACGATTGAACGAGACAACATTGATATGATGAAAGCAACCGGCAAGTCGATGATGCCCGATGGTTTCGAAGGCAGTGTCAGCCCAGATCGAATGCGAGACCTGATCGGATACCTCAAGGGATGGCGATACTTCGAACAGGGCAGAACTTCGCTAGATCTTGACTCGCTCTAGTGGCTTGTCAGTGAAAGATATTAGGATTGATTGAAAGTGTTAGATGAGCGCTAATTCTTGAATTCCAATTCAAGCCAAGGAAGGTTTCACGATGAGCAAGAAGAAGTATTTGGTCCGCCTGACGGACTCCGAGCGAGCAACTTGTAACGACGTTATT
>Ga0114956_1003305_pt1 | contig 12499 bp, 1 predicted proteins | sample MaitaG_FD_87304 | JGI IMG/M metagenome (GOLD analysis project Ga0114956, IMG submission 87304) | Marine algal microbial communities from Maine, USA - Maine_Asex2 metaG | ecosystem: Host-associated > Algae > Red algae > Unclassified | place: Maine, USA | collected 2015-01-05 | reverse complement strand
TGGGTTGAGTCCAGCGTCGAAGGTTAAGCCAGTCGGCACATAATCGTTGACCAATACATTGTAAGCATCTTCCGTTCCTTGATTCGTCAAGGTAATGTCGAAGCTCACTGTATCGCCTGGCTGAACTTGCTCTGTTTCACCAGGGCTTAAAGTTTTGGCCAAAGCGAGGTCAAAAATATAAACGTAAGCTGGATCATGATCATCTTCATCAGTGGTATCGATACCATCCAATGGAGCACCTGTTCCATCACCATCTACAAAATCATCCTCGTCTCCATCTGGCGTTCCACCTGCGTCATCTGCAGGATCAGCGTTTGGAGTTGAGTCAATATCTTCACCCGGCTGGCCATTGTCATCGCGATCACCTGCAGAAATCTCTGCGTAGTTTACGAGATCCATAGTAGCAGGATTAAAAGGACTGTTCACAGTGAGAACGATGTCTACTGTTTCAAGTCCACCCATAGCAGCAACAGGTCCAGGAATTACCGTGTCTGGCAATCCGTTGGCATCTGAATCGCCCCATGTTGGGTTGAGTGCTGGGTTGAAAGTATATCCATTCGGGATGTAGTCGGTTACTACAATGTTTGCAGCATCGGCTTCTCCTTGGTTGGTTACGGTGATGGTGAAAGTCACGTCATCGCCCGGAGCCACAGAAATATCCTGCGTTGCTCCCAATGTTTTAATCAAGGCAAGGTCAAATTCAGTGACGATGATCATTACGCCAGCTGGATCGCTGTCATCTTCATCGTCGTTTGTATTATCGGTTACGTCATCTTCGTAAGGACCGTCGTTCGTGGGATCATTGTCTGGAGTAGAATCTCCATCTGGCGGTGTGTTGCCATCAATGTCTTCCGCTGAGCCAATTTCTGCCCAGTTCAATGCGTCTTCGTCGTTGTAAGGATCAATCACAATCAACTTAATGTTCACTTCATCCGAAGCGCCTGCGGCGATTGGACCTGCGAAGGTAAAGTCAGGATTGCCATCTGCATCCGCATCGGCCCAAGTTGGGTTGATGGCAGCATCATAGATGTAAGCAGCAGGAACATAATCGTTCACCAATACATTGTAAGCATCGATGGTTCCTTGATTGAAAACAGTAATGATAAAATCTACTGTATCACGCGGCATTACGATTGAATCTTGACCGACTGCTAATGTCTTAATTAAGGCAAGGTCGAAGATTTTAACACCAGCAGGATCATGATCATCCTCATCGGTTTCAGGAATGCTGTCATTCGGCGCACCTGTTCCGTCACCCATTGTCCAATCATCGTCAGGACCTTCGTACGTACCACCTGCATCGTTGCCGTTGATATTATCTGGCGTACTGTCAATGTCATCTCCAGGGTTTCCGTCGGGATCGTTGGCAGCCGAAATCTCTGAATAGTTCACCAAGTCAATGGTAGCAAGATCAATCGGATCAACAACAGTCAAAACAATCTCCAGGATGGCAAAACCAAGGCCCGCCTGCAAAGGACCCGCGAGGGTTGTATCAGGCTGTCCATCGGCATTAGCATCACCCCAAGTTGGGTTGAGTGCTGGGTTAAACGTGTAGCCATTTGGCACATAATCGGTTACGAGAATATCGTAAGCATCTTGTGTTCCTTGGTTACCCACGATAATCGCGAAAGTAACATCCTCACCCGGAGCTACATAAGGCGACTGGCCAGAAGCCAATTGCTTACGAAGTGCCAAGTCAAAGATTGGAGCCACTTCAATGGTCACATCTTCTGGATCTTGATCATCCTCATCGGTTCCCGGAATTCCATCCAATGGAGAACCAGAACCATCACCATCGAGGTAATCGTCGTCTGCATTGTTGACCGTTCCACCCGCATCATTTGGCTGGCTTTGATCTGGAGTACTATCAATATCACCTGGATGTCCTCCAGCTGAATCCTCAAAATCGAAAATCTCAGCGTAGTTGATTACCTGACCCGTAATGAAGGTCGCAGGATCAACTTGCAGTGTAATTGGAAGTTGCACAACATCACCCATCGCCAAAGGTCCGGGAATGCTGTTGATTGCATCGGTTCCTTGCGGTGTCCATCCGTTTGCATCATTCGGGCTCAGGATTAAGCCAGAAGGGATGTAATCGATTACATCAATATTGTAAGCTGTGTAAGGTGCTTGGTTGGTTACCGAGATGACGAAGTTCACATCTTGACCGGCGTAAACGACCGTGTCTTGACCTGCTGCCGTTTCTTTGATCAAGGCAAGATCGTAACATTGATCGCTTTCCGTCAAAGTAGTACAAGCAGTACCACCACAATCAGAAGGAGAAGTTACCGTAACACAATACTCACCAGCAGCAACTGCAGTCACTGTTTGTTCTGCACCAATAGGAGCTCCGTCGAGTGTCCAGTCGTGGGTCGTAAATGGAGTACCAGTAGTAGGATCTACCGGAGCACTCAACACCGCACCATCAGGAAGACAGTAAACTTCAGGTCCAAGAATTTCAAAACCAAGGGTAGTTCCAACCATAACTGCAACCGTATCGATTGCACGACAGTTGGCTTCTCCCCTATCGACACTTACCACAAATTCGAAAGTTGAACCAATCGCGGTAGTATTAATTACTACTGTTGGATTAGCGATGTCTGTTGCAGAAGTAAACCAAGTATCCAATGCTGGCGGAACCGCTTCCCATTGGTAGCTTAAAGCTTCGTCTTGACATACTTCAAACTGGAATGCGAGATCTGGACAAATCATCGTTGGTCCGTAAGCCTCTGCTTCCATTACAATTTCACCACAAGTAAAGGCCTCACCTTCACAAACACAACCTGTAACGACTGCCAACAAGTGACAAGCTTCGTAATTAACAGGAAGTGATCCAGAAAGTGGAATGGTTTCGCCAGGAGCAATTGGTCCTTCCACTGCCACGCGACCCACGTAAACATCATCGGTCGTTGGGGTACAACCACCGGTTAAGTCTGCATAGAAGTCCACATAGAAGATCGAATTTTCATCAATTGCATTCACAGGATCTACGTTGGTCAAATCGAAGGTGAAATCGGTTTGCATTACACCATCCCCACAAGAGCCAGTTGCCAATAGACTACTAATTTCAAGGTTCGGTTTTTCAACCATCAAGAGCAATTCAGACACACCTGTATTGGCAGTAATCTGGCAAACTTCACCATCTGCATCAACACACATCACTTCTGTAATCGTTGTAGATTTCACTACCACGTATTGATCACCACAAGCCAGTTGAGTTCCGTCTAATTCAAGATCGATACTCATCATGATTGATTCACCCATCAATAAAGCAGGTGTAATTGGGAATGTCATAATGGTCACTCCAGGAAGTGTTTCTACCACAGGGTTAACTGGATAATCTGTTCCGTTGAAAGTGAATCCGTTAGGTACCAGCACTTCAATAGAATCGGTCGGAGCTGTTGGTCCTTCTGACAACATGGTAAACATGATGTCGATGGTTTGTGGACCAGAACAAGCCGTCACCATGCTGTTCATTTCTGCTTCAAGAATCACATCCGAAATCGGATCGGAGTTGATCACCAATGGACCAACATTTTCGATAGGAGCAGCAATCAAAGCTGTAAAGGCAGCACCGGCAACGGCGCATGGTCCGTCTCCTACAAATAGGGTTCGAACTAGGTCTCCAGAGGCGTCTAAATCACAATCTGGTTTCACTTCGTACTTTAGATTTACGCAATTGGTTACCTCACTAATATCCGGATAATCAAATGGATCCGCTTCTGTTCCAAAGTCATCAACATTAGGGTTGAGTACCGATTGGCCCGTCAAATCGAAGATGTACAAATCACCCAATGTGAGTGAGAATGGTACTGGCTCCGGACCGGTCCAAGGTTGGTAACCTGTACCACAAGGATATTCCAGCATCAATGTTCCAGGAACAAACTCAATACCTGACATCGGCATAAATACATAAGCCTCTGCGTTGTATGCTTTGGCCTCTCCTACGTTTTTGTATTGAAATTCGTAAGTAATATTGGTACATAAATCGATGGAAGAAGGGCTTTGCGGTTGCAAAATTGCCAAGTTAAAATCTGGCTGCAAAGGCTCTACTTTCAACCAAATTGAATCAAGTTCACAATCATAATCTAAGATGTTTGAAACTGGTTCTTGACAATCCCAACCCGCCAAAACGAGCATACTATCTTGGAAACAAACTTGGTAGGTTGCTTCAATGGTCATGTTGGTGCTACTGTTACCGTAGATGGTTCCAACTTGGTAAATTCCATTGGTTCCCTCAACCACATTTCCACTGTTGTCTGTAATCTCAACAGGAGAAACCGTTCCTGGAGGAATGTAAAGGAATACGTTCTCTGCTGCACTCCAATCTTCGGTCAAAACCCGCAATGGGAAATCAACTGTTGGGCAATCAGCATAAGCCACTGGTTGGTCAGATTGCAAGCCCAATTCGGGCTTGTAGAAATTCAAAATATCGAATTCGTTGTCGTCTGTATTCATGCATTCTTCACCACTGTTTAGCCAAAGCATGTTTGCCCAGTAGCGCATGGTATCATTTGCTTGCTCTTCCAAATCACATGTTGGCTTGAGCGTGACGTAGATTCCTGCATAACCTGCCTCGTCTGGCATTTTAAGTGTACCATCTTCATAGTACTGTAAGAAATTAAAACCGTAAACATCATTGCCTGCCACATTGTACAATGGATCTAGCTCGGCAAAATCAGCATTTACAGGATCGATACTTTCTGAATTGTTCGCGTTTGCACCGGCACTGAATTGATTCTGCAAACGGAAGTCTTCCAAAATCCATCCGCTTGGAATAGAAAACCAAGCAGTATCAACGACGCCCAATGGACGGTATTCGTTTTCAAAAATATTCGACCATTCCGAAGAAGTATTTCCGAGTCTCCAATAAAAGAAACCACTGAGTTCGACTTCACCACAACCTCCGGCAGAACGATTTTCATTCCAATCGATTCGAATTTCAGGAGTAATAATGGTAATGTAATCCGCAAAAGGAGTACAACCGAATCGGTTGTCTGGCATGCCTGCAGCGGCAGGGTCATTCGGACAGGTCTTTGTTGCGTTTTCACCTGGGTTAGCAGCGGTAGCACCATAAATATCTCCCGAAGCAGTTAACTGATCGGTCAATGGGTTGGAGCACAAATTGTCGTCTCCTACAACGTAATAAGTATCCAGATAAATCGAATCACCGTCTTCGTAAAGATATCCGCAAAAGTCAGCGCAACCCATTGCGCAGAGAGTAACTCCACTCAAGTCAAATGAAGTTTCGTCTATGCTGTTTACCACAAAAGGAACGTTGTCGCAAATCAATGTAGCACCAGCTGAAGTCACTACGGTTACTGATCCAGAAACGGGAGTCAAGTAACCCTCTGTGCTTTGCCCTGCAACACTTAGATCTGCGTACATAAATTCAAAAGACGGCATGTCAGTAGTAGCGGCAATAACCGCAGTCCAATTACCCATAATCGTATCACCCACAGTTGCCAAGCCGGTATTTGCTTGAGCTGGGTCAACAGTTGTTCCATCATCTGGACAACCATCGTTGTCGGCATCCGTTTGTCCGAGGTTGATTCTTTCTAGGCTGAAGTCCGTTACCGTAGCACCAGGCCAAGGGCAAGGACTTTCGGTACCGCCAGAACCTACTACAACTTGCATGTCTTTGTTGCAAGTCAACACTAGATTGTAGGTTTCGCAAACATTATCGTGGAAGCAATCTTCGGTACAATTTTCACCGAATTTAATTCCTGCTTCGAAAGGCATTTCTTGAGCTACACAAGGGTCGGCACAGCCATCGCAGTTTCCTGTAATTTCAAACACCAAATCGGCACCAATAAAACTATTGGTACCTCCATTCCAGATATTTGCTACATCCCATTCGAGGTGCACGTTACTACCCGATACTATTTCTGCATCAGCTGGAAAGCTAGTTCCATCTGTTTTCACCATCATAGGAGTACCGGTGTAGGTAAATCCACAAGGAAGATCAAAATCGATGTAAATACTTCCGGGCCACTCATTGCCAAAAAAGCTGGTATTTAATTCACTAATATTAAATTTGAGTTGAGCGGTTTCTGCATCACAAACACTTCCTGGAAAGTCTGGATAGGTTTGCAAATAACCACCTGGCCAATTTTCCCAAGCGTATTGTCCGCCTTGCGATCTTTCACGACCACAATCATTTGTCATGGTTGATGAAACATAATAAGACTCCCAATTGATCCACTTGCTACAGTCACTCCATGGATTACAGCAGAAAAATGCCTCCATGGTTAGAGTTATCGTACCACCTACCGGGATCGGATTTGGCAAGACAACAGTAAAGCTACCCCCATCTTGCGTACCACCCAGTGCCGTAAAATCATCGCCACATTCTGTAGCCCAGTTGGGCCCTGAATTGGTAGTGGCAGCAATTGGTGCAAAACCTCCGCCATCATCGAGCATCACTGATCCCGCGTCAACGGTGTTAGCACCGGAACCGCCAGAACGATAAATGGTGAGCTCTACGTTATTGGCTACATCTGCTCCGTTATTTGTAACGGTGATCGTGTAAGGAAAAAAGTGATCGCTATTACAACCATCTCCTGGATCAAGCTCACCACTTATATCGAGGTCAGGTTGAATAATTTCCGGATTGGCATTTACCCAAAGGTTTTCTTCCAGATCACAATCTTCGGCATTACAGCCCCAATTGGTCAAGAAATTGGTGTAGTAAGCACCACCTGAATCACAAGAAGTCAAAACCTGTTCGAGGTCAATCCACAGGCATTCAGCTGTACTACCTGGAACGGTAGAAAGTGAACCCTCCAAACGATCTCCGTCACTGCCTGTTGCAGCACCAGCACGATCTTTAGCAGCTGCGAATTGAGCTGGCGTAATCGTGATACAATTGCCATTAATTGCCAAAGCGCCGCCTCCTTGAAGAGCAGCAGAATTGGTAGTAATGTCGGCACCTTGCTCTAAGCAAATAACAATGTCGTCATCTATGTACGAATCCAAACCATCGTTGCAATAACGAATGGTTCTTGTGAAAGGCACATCAGGGACAGCAGGCGTACCGTTGGTTACTAGATCCAATGAAATTTCTGCGTTGTTTGTCTCGGCAGTAATGTCAAAAGATTGAACGTTCCCGTTCATATTGAAAGTAACTGAAAAAGGTACATTGGGATTTCCACCCTGATCTGCATCTCTTGCTTTGAAAGCCTCACAATCGGCTTCAACGCTGTACATGATTTCACAAGGACTACTGCTCACACTAAAAACTCCGGGAGAAGTTTCTGATGCGCAGTCTGAACCTACGAAAGCAACGTAGGAATATCCAGGTGGGAGTTCCTGAATCGTCAAAGTTCCTGTTGCATTTGCTACGACCGTCCAAGTGGAGGGTTCTCCACAGACCATCACATTGTCCATATTACCATTGAGCACTTGAGCATTGGCATTTATAGACAAAAAGAAAATTAAGCAACAAAGAGTAAGTCGCAGTATCGGTATGGACATACTCGTTTGACAAATCGAATAGACGATTTGCCTCAGCCCTCCCTTCCGGAAAGCTGAAAATTGTAGTGGCATCTTTTTCATACGAAGACTTTGAATTACTTCTTGAGTATTGTTGATTCTATTTTTTTACATGTAGTTCTTCCCTTAACCGAGCTATCGCTTGGTATCAGATATAATCCATTAAACTATTTGGGCTAACAAACCCTATCTCTATCAAATTCTCGCAGGGGATTGGAGAACATTATTTCCTAGCTATTTACACTATCACTATACTATTCGGAACTTCTATTTCCCACAGATCCTTTTCAACATTTCAACTACCACTGAAAAATCACCTAAACTAAAAGCTTCCAACATCACATTTCCCATTCGATTTAGTTCTAACAAAAGCTACTTACAAGGCTCTGGCAAATTAAAGTTGCCACATTCCATTCTTAGAAAAACATCATTCTCAGTAAGATTGAGAGAATGAACAATCCTAAGAAATCACCTATTTATTTATACTACATAAAAACCTCTGTGTTGCATTTTACTTGAACTAGTATGACCAATCATGCCACAAAAAACGATTATCTCTTCAGCTCAATGAATCCATTTCTTTGGCTAATTAATTCACCTCCCATTAGCTGCTCAATCACATAAAAGTATGTTCCTTCGCTCAGCTCTTTCTTATCAGAAGTTTGGTTTCCATCCCAATTTAATTCGTCGAGACGTTCACTTTGATGTGACCAAATTTCCAATCCAATTTGGTTGTAAATCCTCATACGAAACTCACTGTTACAGCTCTCGAGATTAAGCATAGATATTTGATCATTCACCCCATCGAGATTCGGAGTAAATACTTCTGGAATTTTCAATTCATTGAGATCACAAGGTCCATCCTCTAGCACGTTAATAGTAACGGTTGCTTGATCACAATAATCATCGCAACAAATTTCATAATCAAAATCTACTTGACCTTCAAAACCTGGAACAGGCACGTAAGTAAGCAAATCATTTACCAGCAGCACCAGGCCAGAGCTCGGTTCGCTAAGTAATTCAATGTCAGGATTGCTGCAAGGGTAATCATCGTTAGACTCCAGATCTACCAGCAATGTATGATCATCGTCCACTGTATAATTATCGTCGATAGCAGTGACCGTTTCATCCTCGCAATCGATGGAGATGTAAACGATGCTCTCATCAGAATTACCACTTTCGTCGCAAGCAGTGTAGTTAAAATTTTCATTGCCTGATGCATCTTCAAAAGGAGTAAAAATGACGTTCGAGCCATCAATTACCAAAGTTCCAAAATCAATGTTTTCGATTTCGCAAATCGACAAATTAGCTCCTTCATCGTTTGCCAATACTGGAATTGCAATCGAAGAACAATCGGTAGAAAAATTATCAGAATGCGCATCAACATTTTCATTATTGTCAGGCTCATCAGAACAATCATCCGATACTTCCAAATAGATCGTAGCGCTTTCACAATTTCCGTTTTGATCACAGCCGGAAACCGTAATTTCTTCCTCTCCTTGAAAGCCTGGTAGGCCTCGATATTCAAAACAATTATCAGAGACAATCTGGTAGCTGCAATCAAAAACAGTATTTACGGTTAGAATTTCCGCATCGTCATCACACCAGTCAATACAAATTTGAATTAATTCAACTGGACCAACACACAAATTCTGATCGTCTACTTCACAAGGTTCTGGCTCAGTCGGTCCGTCTTCACAGTCACCTACTTCTAACACGATTTGCACCGTTGCGCAATCGCCGTTGAGGCATGCCGTAACGAGCAATTCTTCTCCACCAGAAAAGCCAGGGAGGCTTGTGTATCGAAAGCAGCCATCGTCCAATATTAAGATGCTGCAATCGTAAGTGCTGTTCACATCGGTAATTGTAAATCCACCATTGGGAAATTCACAAAAATTCGGACAAATTACAGTAGGAGTCGTTGGCAAAATGCACATCAAGTCCATGATGTTGTCTTCACAATCTATTGGTTGATCGCATCCTCCAATTGTCAATTCTACTTCTTGCGAAAAGCAATTGTCACCATCGGTATAAATAATTGTGAGTGTTTCACCGCCAACAATTTCCATTCCTGGCAGAGGTGTATATTCTAAGCAACCATCTTCTGTTTCTACTCCACAATGGTAGAGAGAAATAATATCCAGTATTTCAAGATCACCGGCTCCACAGTTTGCTGGGCAAATCACAATGGTTTCCCCTGGCTCTACACAACGTACTATGCTTTCACAATCTTGAGGATCGCATGCTACTTCCGTTTCTTCCGTTTCGGGATCTTCTTCCGTATCAGCAAGTTCTGTAACATCGGTAGCACCCGTTTGGCCTTCCGGCCCATCTGGATCATCATTGTCGTCTTCGGTATCGCCAGTATCTACATCTATTGGATCAGGAGTAGGGTCGGTTAATCCATCGCTGTCATCGCTGTCATCATTGTCTGGCAAAACGATGATTGGATTACCATCATAACCGTCACTGCCATCTTCTATTACCAACTCATAACTATAAGACGATATGGCCATAGCCGTAACTGGCTTATCTGAAACAGGATTTCCGTCAACATCTACAGCGGTTCCAGATACAAACCCGATATTTTCGTAGTTACCTGGAGCCGACTGACCTTCTAGTTCGCAGATGGCAGATTGCCCTGGATCAAGTATCGGAATGGTACAGACAAAACCTTCTTGATCGTCCGAAACATTCAAGTTGATCAACGAGGCGTTTCCAACGTTAGTCAATTCGTAGTACCAAATGAGTTGCTGAATGTCAGTTTCGTACAAAACAAGAGAGGACACAGGATTTTGACCAGCGATGGCCGTTGTTTTTTCTAAGTTTACTGCCGGTGCATCTTGATCTACTAGAACATCGTCATCTTCATCGACACCGTCAATGATTTCCTCAATGAGTAGGTGATAATGACTTGAATCTTCATCGGCTACAGGTTTGCCTTGAATTAAATTCCCCTCTTCATCAATAGGAATTCCTGAAACAAAGGCCAAATTGAAGTAAGCCAATTGATCGGCAAAACCTTCTTTTTCACAAACCGCTGTTTCGCCCACAGCCAATTCAGGCAGTGCGCAAATAAAACCTTCTTTATCATCTATACAAGTAACATTCGCCAAAGGCATGTTTCCTGTATTGGTAATTACATACTCCCAAACCACAGGATCATTTAATTCTAAGGAAGGCCCAGTATTGGCTAAATCTGCATCAAAACCATTGGTCATTTTTTCAACAGAGATAGAAGCAGAGTTCTCATCTGAAGGGTCAACATCATTGCTGGGATTGGCTGGGGATGGCAATACAATTATCACCACGTCCTCATCATCATCAATTGCTCCTTCCTCAGGTTGGATGCTGTAACGACTCGAATCTTCATCGGCAACAGCTTTCGACATCACCAGATTTCCTTCTTCATCAACCGGAATACCCGAAGCAAAACCGACATTGAAATAGCCGTATTGGTCGGCAATTCCTTCCTTCTCACAAACCACTGTTTCACCGACAGCCAATTCGGGCACTGTACAAATGAAACCTTCCTTGTCGTCAATGCAAGTGACATTGGCCAGTAGCACATCACCAGTATTGGTAATGCTGTATTCCCAAAGAATATCCGCCCCATAGGTAGTGAGAAGTCCACTAGTGACGATACCATTATAAGGAGCATCGCCATCAACTCCGTTGGTGGTTTTCTCTAAGTGAATACTACCCGTTTGGCCCATAAGGGCAAAAGAGTATTGCATCCAAAACAGCAAAATGAGGTAACTACGTATAGCTCCAGCTTGAAAAGGAATCTCCATGAAATCTATTTCTTAGGTTTCTGACACACGCGCTTTGTCATCCCGTGATGTCAGTATTTCTCAGAAGTAGCATTGATTGTGCATGCCGCACAAACTGGTTAGGTAAGTTCATATACTTAGAATTTACCTTGTTTGTTACGGACTACAGTTTGCTGATTTATATAGATTTATGACTTATATAAACGACATTAGCTTACAAGCAGGAAGTTCCTTGAGCTTGGAACTAAATGGTAAAAGCTGCGATATTACATGACAAGGATTGCCTAGAGAAGAAGAAGAACCGCAATCTTAAACAATTTTTAACGACAAGAAATGTACTAACGACTGAACCTTATGGGTTTTAAGTACGTCAATAGAGAGGAAGCACTGTTGTTGATTTATCGGTGCAAAAAGCTCTTAAAAACTCAAGCAAACTAAAACAATTACAATATGAAACAGCTTTCTTTTCTTGTCATTGCTGCTGTTTTGGGCAGTCTGATCACACTTTCTGTATATAAAATGATTGGTTTTGATGAAAAGACGGTAATCATAGAGAGTGCGAGTCCAGCAACTCCTGCAGCCCTAACGGTTGGTCCGGCAGCACGGATGCAACTGCCTCCAGCTCCTACGAATGCTCCTGCCGATTTCACTTACGCGGCGGCCAAGACTATGCCAGCAGTTGTACACATTAAGGCGACTGCCGAAGTGGTTCAAAGGAGTCGTGGTGCTGGTGGTGGCGGTTCACAAGATGACATTTTGGAACAGTTTCGTTGGTTTTTCGGAGATGGACAAGATCCTTTTGGCGGCGGCGGTCAAGGTGGATCGCCTCGAGGTGGAGCGCCTAGAGGTAGTGAATCTGCTGGCTCTGGCGTCATCATTTCAAAAGATGGTTACATTGTTACGAACAATCACGTAATTGAGGGTGCGAGCAAACTGGAAGTGACGCTTTTCGATAAACGGAGTTATTCTGCCGAGCTCATTGGCACCGACCCTTCCACTGATATTGCCTTGATTAAGATTGATGCCGATCAACTTGCGACTTTACAGTTGGCAGATTCGGACGATGCAAAAGTTGGCGAGTGGGTTTTGGCAGTTGGAAATCCTTTCAACCTCTCCTCTACCGTAACCGCTGGAATTGTCAGCGCAAAAGGAAGAAACATCAGTATTCTGCGAGACAAGGGAGCCATTGAGTCATTCATCCAAACAGATGCAGCGGTGAATCCTGGTAACAG
>Ga0114956_1003304_pt1 | contig 12500 bp, 10 predicted proteins | sample MaitaG_FD_87304 | JGI IMG/M metagenome (GOLD analysis project Ga0114956, IMG submission 87304) | Marine algal microbial communities from Maine, USA - Maine_Asex2 metaG | ecosystem: Host-associated > Algae > Red algae > Unclassified | place: Maine, USA | collected 2015-01-05 | reverse complement strand
GGAGAGGGGGAGCTAAATTTTGGTTTCTGCACCGCTAGTAAAATCTAAAGTAAGTGCCATTGGGCGCTAGCCTCGGTTTAGTCATCGCAAAACCGGGGCTATCGCCCAAACGGCTCACATTAAAAAACAAAAGCTGACTTAATCAACAACCCCCAAGCCGACATTGTAGTTGAGTTTGGCAATACCACTGGAGTAGAAAGTGCCGCCGGCGATCTTACAGTTCTCGGCTTGAACAACCTGTCCGCAATCGTCCACCAGGGCCTTATCTCCCAAGTCCTAATTTGAAAAATGCTCTTGATATCGACCTCAGCGAGGTCGACATAAATTCACGTTTCGAATCCGTTCAGGCAAATCCAGCAATCTTTGAATTGTCCCCATGCATCCAATTCCGTCACGCCATTGGATACGTCGACTAACCAGTCCCCAGGTTTGGCGGCGGGTGACACATAGACCATTCTGTCTTGGGATGGCATCCACTCAACAGCGTCTGGTCATCGAATGATTGCGGAACAGGTTTTTACAGTCTCTGTTCCAGAGCCTTCTACTTTCGCAATGCTGGCGACGTTTCGGGATGGCTTTATTCTTGAGACGAAAACATGTTTGATGTACACCTGAAGATGTAGCCATTGATGAAATTACAGGGGACGGAGTCAGCGACCGTTTCAGTTCACCACTCGATGAGTGGGCGTAGGTTTTGAAGGCCGAAAGCATTGGATGTTGCTCAGCGTTAGCGTCAATCCAAGTTCCTGACCAAGGGCCTGAGATACTTTTTTAATCGTAGCTTCAAGCTGTTCAGGAGTCGCCGCCACTCGTGCATTGACCAACAGTTCGGCGTTATCGGTGAAAATCTCGCTCGCCAGACTCAGCTCAGATATCCCGTCGGAACTGACAAGATTCGCGACCGCGCTGTTTTGCATCGTCTGACCAATGACTTTCAGATGAGCCACTTCGCAGTCGAGTTCGCTGATTGTGGCTCCGATGTTTCGAACCAAACCTTGCGTCAGGTCGTCCAGTGGAAACCGTTCTTCGGACGCTGCGTTGATCTTGCAATTGAACCAACCCAATTCGGCTTCCCCAACCGCATAAGTTTCGTAGTCGACGTCCATCATGCCAGATCGCTCGCGCGGCGGTTGATCGAACAGTTGGATGACTTGATCCATGTTGGTGTTCTCACGCGCACTTGCACAAATTACGGGAATGCTTGGGAACTTTTGGTTAACGCTTTTAGTAAGTTCCGACTGTTGCTCTTGTGTTAGTTTGTCGATCTTATTGATGACGATCGAGTCCGCCTCCTCCAATTGTTTCAGAAAAATGTACTCGGCTTTGGGTGAAAAACCCTTGCGATTTTCCGGGGTTAGGATTTTCATGCCGTGTTCCGGTTTAAGTAAAACAACCAGCGGTCCAAGTTCGAACCGGTCACCAAACAAGTCTTTCATCGGTTCGATTACCGTTGCAACCAGATCCGTACAGCTTCCAACAGGTTCGGCGATAATAATGTCAGGGACTTTGGAATCGGACAACGTTTCCACGGTCTTGATTAGGTCATCAAAGTTACAGCAAAAACAGGCACCTGGCACTTCGCCGACGTTAAACCCTTGCGACCGCAGTGTATGAGTGTCGACCAAATCATACGCCTGATCGTTGGTGACCAATGCGACGTTTCTACCTTGGGCCACATAGTGCGACGCCAGTTTCGCTATCGTGGTCGTTTTACCAGCGCCAAGGAAACCACCCACCATCAGAAATCGAATCGTTTTCATAAATCTTTCTACTGCTGCTTTGCTATATGTTGCGACTGTGGATAAATTGAACCGCAGGAGGTCGTCAAAAGACCGGTCGATATTCAATATATCAGATTATCCGATTGTCAAAAGTTCGAGCCATTGAGTCAAACGAAATTAAAAATTCAGGGCGGATTGCCATCTTTTCCCGAGGGGCCGCCGCAATGGCCGGTTGCCGACACCGCCCTTCGCCAGTCGGTCAACGAGGCACTTTCGTCAGGTCAATGGGGGAAGTATGACGGTGACCTGACGTTGCGATTGCAATCTGAACTGCAAACGCGCTTCAGCGCTCGACACAGCCTGCTGTGTAGCAGTGGGACGATCAGCGTTGAACTTGCGTTGCGTGGGGCGGGCGTTAAGTCGGGAGATGAAGTAATCCTGTCGGCTTACGATTTCCCTGGCAATTTTCGCTGCATCGAGGCCATCGGCGCGACGCCGGTTTTGGTGGACGTGGTCAGGGATGGTTGGGTGATGGATCACTTGGAGGTCACCCAGGCAATTTCAGAGAAAACTTCTGCGATCGTCGTGTCACACTTACATGGACAAATTGCCAAGGTCGAAAAAATTTGCGACATCGCAGAATCGAAGGGAATCAAAGTCGTAGAAGATGTCTGTCAGTCCCCCGGCGCGTCGCTTGATGGAAAAACGCTGGGAAGTTTTGGTGACGTGGCAACTTACAGCTTCGGTGGAAGCAAATTGCTGTCGGCGGGACGGGGAGGAGCCATCGCATCTGACGACGACGGGATCATTCAACGGGCCAAGGTGTTCGCGCATCGCGGCAACGATGCTTTCCCGCTGTCACAGATTCAAGCGGCGTTGTTGTTGCCTCAATTGCAGCAACTGGATTCACGGAACTTAAAGCGGCAAGCGGCCGCGCAGAAAATTGCCGAAGCGGTTAATCGATTGGATGATTTTATCGCGCTTGAGATTTCCGAAGTTGCCGATGCACAGGCTGAGGTTGGCGGTTTTTACAAGTTGCCAATAATGATCGCTGAAGATTCATCGATTGATCGTTCCCGTTTTCTGTCAATCATTCAAGCGGAGGGGGTCGCGATGGACATTGGGTTTCGAGGATTCGCGAAACGCTCGGCCCGGCGGTGTCGAGCCATAGGAGATTTGAGCAACGCTCGTCTGGCAGCAACTCAAACCATGCTGCTGCACCATCCGATCTTGCTTGCTGACGACGAACAGGTCGAGCGGTTGATGGGAGTTATAAAGCGATGTCATGAATTTTGTAGGAATGATTAATGCGTGGTAGAAAGCTGGAGTTGTTGGTGCTTATCGTCGCGATCGTGCTTCCCACGGTGGTGACGTGGATCTATTTCGTTTCTCTTAAAGATAGCCCGGCAGCTGTTCAGAAAGGTGCTTATGGCATCGGGAAAACCATTCAGTTTGCGCTGCCCGGTATTTGGATTTGGTTGTGCTGCCGGGAATCGTTGGTCAGCCTCATCCCGTGGCGGCGAGTAAGTTTCGCGGAAGCCAAATCGGGTGCCAAATCGGATGCAAAGTCGGAAGCCAAATCGGAAGCCAATTTGGGTGGGGGAATGAGGGACGCAAAGGCGCGTTATATTGCTTTGGCATTCGGAGCGTTCGTCGCCCTCAGCGTCTTCGTTGGATACTATTTCATCGTGACGCCGCTGGGATTGGCCGACCCATTGGTGGCTCAGGTGAATGAGAAAGTGGCCGGCATGTCGTTGGATTCACCGTTAAAGTTTATTTTACTGGGCGTGTTCTACGCCTTGGTGCACAGTTTCATGGAAGAGTATTACTGGCGGTGGTTTGTGTTCGGGAGATTGTTGGGGCACACGACGTTCTGGATTGCGCTGGTCGTTTCCAGTGTGGGGTTTATGGCTCATCACGTTATTTTGATGGCCACATTTCTCGGTTGGAATTCTCCGCTGGCGTATTTGATTTCGGCCACCGTCGCGATCGGCGGCGCGGTGTGGGCGTGGTTGTACCACCGCAGCGCGAAACTCCAATGGCCGTGGATCAGTCACATGATCGTCGACGCCGCGATATTTGCATTGGGGTATGTGTTGGTCTTTAAGCCTTAAAAGAACCCTGTCGCCGCGAAGCTGAAGATTAGAATTGGAATTAGAATTGGCTTATTGCTCGTTGGGACTTGAGTCATAAGGTTTACCCAATTGTTGTGTTTCCGATTTTTCGGCTTACGATCCACGCACGAAGCGTTTTGTTGTGGAGCGAAAGGCGACGATGGTTTTCAGGCTGATCCAGATTTCAGCAAATTAAAACAGCTGCCACGTCGGCGACTCGTGACAGCTACTCGCCCGGTTCGATGAAAAACGCGCGCTTTTGGTCCGGCAACGAATAATCGAAACCGCAGGATCGAAACATCTCTTCGGACGCAGAGATGGCCAACACTTCTTTCACCTTCTGTTCACGGGCACGCTGGACACACATCTCTACCAGTTTTCCGCCGATGCCTTGTCGTCGCAATTTAGCATCGACAGCCAAGCATTGAATTTCGCCCAGCTTCTTGGAATACATTTCAAAGGCTGCGAAACCGATGATGTTTTGCTTCTGCCGACAGATGAAGCCGTGCTTCAAAAGAAGTTGCAACTCCAAAGAAGTCCTTTGCAGCAAATGTTGAGCGTCCATAAAGGGTTGCAGAAATGCCTGGACGTCGGCTAGGTCGTCTTGGGTCGCGTTTTCAAATTGAAAATCAGAATCACTCATAGATTTTTTTTAAAAGAAAAAAGGGCTCGGCTGAGGGGGACAGAAATAAAGCGGTTTAGCCGCAGCACCAGTGTTGAATCATTTTTTTGTACACTGCGCTTCCCAAATGTAATTGTTCCAAACTAATCCACTCGTTTTTCGTGTGGGCCTGAGCGATGTTGCCGGGGCCGCAAACGATTTTATTTTCAAGTTCCGTCAAGACGCCGCCATCAGTGCCGTAGGCGACGGTCAGGGCCTTTTTCTTATGCAGCAATTTTAGAGATGCGGTTACGAATTCAGAATCCGGCGATGCCCAAAATGGATCGCCGTAAGGATGCAGTTTCAACTTTAAATCGGTTTGTCTTGCCAGTCGTTTCACTTTGTCTATCAAAGGGCCATGGTCGACATCGGGCATAGGGCGAAAATTCACGTGGCAGGCGGCTTTGGAGGACGTCACGTTGGGCGCGGTTTTGTCGCCTTCGATGGAGATGTTGAAGCTGAGCGTTGGTGGATCAAAATTATCGTTCTGCAATGTCAGATCGGACTCGGTGCTTTCACAGATTTCCTTCAACCCGCTGAGGAAGGGGATCAGTTTCATGTTTGCGTTGACGCCATCGCGCGAACTGCTGTGAGCCGCCACGCCAGAGGCGGTCGCGGTAAATTCGTAGCAACCCTTATGAGCGTGCACCACCTCCAACATCGTTGGTTCACCGATAACGGCACAGGTCTGGTGCTGAACCATTTCGCGATAGTACTTACTGTCAGCCGCAACCACCCGTGCCCCGTCAAAACCGACCTCTTCGTCGGCAGTGATAACGATGTAAAGTGGCTGGTCAAAATCCTCCCACGAGAATTTTTGAGACGCTTCCAACACGCAGGCGATCGGCCCCTTCATATCGCAGCTGCCACGTCCGTACAGACGCTCACGCGCGATCGCGGGTTCGAAGGGGCCGAACTTTTTCGAAAACCAGCGTTTGGCCGGCACGACATCGCTGTGACCAAACCACGCCAATCCGCCATATCCGCCGCCTTTTTTGGCGACGATGTTGACCTTGCGAACTCCTTTTTTATCGACGTATCCCGTTTTTTCTACAACGAAGCCATGCTTGGTCAGCTTCATTTCCAGATACTTAGAGATCGCGGAATTGGACAGATGGCTGGTCGAGTTGAATTCGATCAGCCGTTTGGCGTAGCGCAGAGCTTTCATTGATCCTTCTCTCGTACGCGATTAATAAGTGTCGTGCCAGTTGCGATCGTCGCAATGATTGCGCTTGGACGATCTTGTATCCGTTGAATGACAATCCGGCTGGTGCCCGTTTTTCATTCCGCCAAACGCGTTCGCCTGTCGGTTGGGCGTTAAATAAGGTAGAAGTAAACGGCTTTTTCGACGATGCTCCGACTAAATGCCTCAGCTACTTTTTCCTTCACCCATATTATAATACAACTCGACAAAATATTCAGTCCACATGTTCACCGATAAAACGAAAGTAGGTGACTGGATTCGTAATGTAGGGGTATCATAGAGGCGTCGTAAACGCTCCCTCATTTCATCAACGACCGTTTCTAATTTAACGCCTCGCTTATGCCCATCGAATCTATTCACTTCGTCACCGGTCGCTTGGCTGAACCTGCGCTGCGAAATATTCTCGTTCAGATCGCGGAGAAGAGTGGATTCGAATTTACGGTGGATGTGTTGCCGATCACGGTGGCTGCGTTAATGACGCCCCAATGGATTGCCAAACGAATCTCAGTCCCACCGGGAACCGACCGAGTCATTCTGCCGGGTTATTGCAACGGTGATTTGGAGTCGATCAAAAAAATCACCAACGTGCCTATCGATATAGGTCCCAAAGACCTGCGACAGCTGCCAAACTTCTTCGGACAGTCACCTGTCAAAGACAGTTTTGGCGATTGGGATATCGACATCATCGCAGAAATTAATCACGCCCCACGCTTATCCACGCAGCAAATTTTGAAGATGGCCCAAGCGATGAGTGCAGACGGCGCGACCTTAATCGACGTTGGGTGTCTGCCTGAATCAACTTGGAAGGGTGTCGGCGATTGCGTCAAAGCACTTAAGGACGCAGGCCATCGCGTTTCGGTGGACAGCCTCAACCCGGTAGAGATTGCGGCGGCCGCAAGCAGCGGTGCCGAACTGGTTCTGTCGGTCAATGCGACCAACCGCCAATACGCTGCGGATTGGGGCATTGAAGTCGTAGCGATCCCCGACGACATCGGAGACTTTCATTCGCTGCAACCCACGATGGAGTGGCTGGCTGATCACGACGTGCCCTTTCGTATCGATCCAATCCTTGAACCGATCGGACTTGGATTTGCAAAAAGTCTGAAGCGGTACATGGACGCTCGCGCGCGCTGGCCTGATGTAGAAATGATGATGGGCATCGGGAACATTACCGAGCTGACCGACGTTGATTCGGCGGGGGTAAATATGTTGCTGATTGCGATCTGCCAAGAATTGGGCATTCGGAGCGTCCTTACGACGCAGGTCATTAACTGGGCACGGTCCAGCGTTAAGGAAATCGACGCCGCGCGACGGATCGCTCATTATTCGATCAACGAAAAAGTTCCTCCCAAACGTGTCTCTGACGAACTTGTTAGTTTGCGGGATCCGCAACTATTAAAATACGATTTGCCGCAGATTCAATCGTTGGCTGAAAATATCAAAGACAACAACTATCGGATTTTGGCTGAACTGGGTGAGATTCATCTGTTGGGGAGCCAGCTCCATTTTCAGGGCGCGGATCCTTTTGATCTTTTCGATAAACTGGCCGATACGGAGCCCAAAAACTTGGACCCTTCCCACGCGTTTTATCTGGGCTATGAGATGTGCAAAGCGATGATCGCGTTGCAATTGGGAAAACAATATACGCAGGACGAAGCTTTGCAGTGGGGACATCTTACGGTCCAAGAAAAGGATCGACATCGCCTGCGAAAACGGAAATACTAACTTACCTTTTATGGTTTGCAGGCACTGTCATGCAGCGGGTGGAAGCCTTCGCAAACAAGCGATAAACTTCAGAATGAACGCGGCGGCAATTCACTCCGACCCTCTCTCCCCAAAAATTAAACCTTAATGCAACCCATTGTCCACAAATTCGAGGAAGTGCCCGATATAAATGATGCGCTACTGGCGCTGAAAGATCTGCCGGGCGTTTTGTTGATGGACAGTGCGCGGCAGATCGAAACCGCGCAAGGCCAACCTCTGGGGCGCTACTCTTTCCTGATGGCCGATCCATTTGATTGGGTAGTTGTCGAGAACAAAGTGGACGATCCGTTTGAAAAGATGCGCGTGTTGCTCGAACGATGGCAAGGCGAAACGATCATTGGCTTGCCGCCGATGCAAGGCGGAGTCGCGGGCTTGCTCAGCTACGACCTGAATGTTTCATTCGAGCACATTCCTCCGGCGGAGTTTAATACCTTTCCGATTCCCGCCATTGTCATGGGGGCGTACGATACGGTGATGTCCTGGGACCATCAAACGAACGAAGCATGGATTGTCTCGCAAGGGTTTCCGGAGATTGATGCCGATCAACGCCAGCAACGGGCTCAGCAGAGAATGGACTTTTTTCTTAACGTTCTATCAAAGAAAGCGTCGCCTTCGGTTAAAACGACCAGCCCCCAACCGGAATCGTTGGAGCATTCTTCGTTTCGCTATGCAGTGCCGGGGCCCTCGGGACTGACCAGTAACTTCAGCGCCAGCCGATTCAAAGAATCGGTGCAAAAATGTGTGGGTTACATCTACGCCGGCGACGTCTTTCAGATCAATTTAGCACAGCAACTTCGGATTGCTGCCAATTGTCACGCGGTGGAGCTGTTCAAGCGACTCAAGGCCGCTAACCCGGCTCCGTTTAGTGCTTACTTTGATTTTGAGGTCAGTGGTTTTCACCGCACACAAATCATCAGTTCTTCCCCCGAACGTTTGGTGGCCGTCAATCAGGGGCATGTTGAAACGCGCCCTATTAAGGGCACGCGTCGTCGTACCGGTCGGCCGATGGTCGATATCTGGGAGCGCCAAAGGCTGTCCAGTAGTCAGAAAGATATCGCCGAAAATACGATGATCGTTGATCTGATGAGGAACGACTTTTCGCGCGTATGCACCGACGATTCAGTGACGGTGCCGCAACTTTGTGAGATGGAGGAATACGCCAGCGTCATGCATCTGGTGTCATCGGTCGAAGGGCAATTAAGACCCGAATGTGATCTGACCGATCTGTTGGCCGCGATTTTCCCGGGCGGCTCGATCACCGGAGCTCCTAAAGTGCGCGCGATGGAGATCATTGCGGAACTGGAACCGGATTCGCGTGGAGCCTATTGTGGTTCGATTGGGTATCTGGGATTTGATGGTAACGCCGATCTGAACATACTTATTCGAACGATCACTGCACAAAGAGGCTGGTGGCAAATTCCCGTGGGAGGCGGCATCGTCAGTCAATCCGACCCTAAAAAAGAGTACGAAGAAACGTGGACCAAAGCGGCGGGGTTGTTGCGTGCTATTGCCGCCGGAGAAGTCGAAATTGAATCCCAACAGCAACAACAAAAGCAACAACAGCAATAAACAAACGTCATCAAATATGATACTCGTGATCGACAACTACGACAGCTTCGTTCACAACCTGGCGCGGTATTTCCGGCAACTGGGGCAGACGACGACTGTCTATCGAAATGATGATATAACAGTCGATCAAATTCGCCAACTTAGGCCCGACGCCATCGTAATTTCGCCTGGCCCTTGCACGCCAGCCGAAGCAGGCGTATCGCTGGAGGTCGTGACTGAATTGACCGGAGTGTTTCCGATACTTGGCGTGTGTCTCGGACATCAAGCGATCGTTGAAGCGTTGGGCGGTCAGGTCATTCGCTCAGGTGGCCCGATGCACGGACGCAGCAGCAGCGTCAAACATCTGGAAACGGAGCTGTTCTGCGATATCGCAAATCCCTTCACCGTCGGCAGGTATCATTCCTTGATCGCCGATAAATTGACGTTACCCGATTGCTTGACTGCGACCGCGACCGACGCGGGCGGCGTGATTATGGCGGTCGAGCATCGTCAAGAAATGGTGGTCGGCGTTCAGTTTCATCCGGAGTCGATTCTGACCCAAAGCGGATATCAGTTGCTATCAAATTTCCTGCGTCAATGCGGCATCCATGTTGTTCAAGGAGTGATCTCATGATTCTCGAAGCAATCGTGACGACGATCAATGAAGACGGATCGACGAACATTTCACCTATGGGTCCCTCGGTGACTGCTGATCTGAGCCAATTCGTGCTGCGGCCTTTCGATACTTCGACAACGTTTGCAAATTTAAAACGCGCGAGGTCAGGCGTTATGCACGTGACCGACGATGTGCTGATGTTCGCTCGCTCGGCCATCGGCGATAAACCCACAGAGGCGCGGACCAAAACAGCGGAAAAGGTCGAGGGAAAAATTCTATTGGATGCCTGTCGATACTATGAATTCGGTGTCGATTTCATCGACGAAACGGGGCCTCGCATGAGCCTTAATTGCCAGACGCTCAGCAGTGGGCGTTTGCGAGATTTTTGGGGTTTCAATCGAGCCAAACATGCCGTGATCGAGGCGGCAATTCTAGCTACGCGATTGGATTTTTTGCCATGCAGCGAGATTGAGCAATCGATGATGCGCTTGCAGACGATCGTGGACAAAACAGCCGGTCCCCAAGAGATGGAGGCAATGAATCTGATTGCCGATTTTATTGCTGGTTAAAATGCGACACAGGCGGAAATTAGAATCCGAGGTGGCTATGATAGAGAAAAATCTAATAGCGTCTCCGCTAACAATAAACTGCGGACGCGAAAGACCGTTTTTCCATCCATCCATCCATCCTCCCTTTCGGTCGGTCGTGAGAGCTTTCATGTTGAAAAAGTTTATCGTTATTGTGGGTGTGCTGTTAGTTATTGCGATGCCCGCAGGCGCTCAGCAAGCGGCCATCCCCACAGCCCGCGCCGAAGACTTCAAATATTTTGAAAAGGACGGTTCAACCTTTGAAATAAAATCGACTGAGGACGGCGAATCGTGCGCTGTCATTGATGTCAAAGAAGAGCTTGACGAAGGTTGGAAAGCGTTAGTGCACAGCCCTACTAACAAGGTCGCTATCAAGAAAGGCGATCAAGTTGTCCTGATTGCGAAAGTGCGTGTCATCGGTAATCGCGCTGACGAGGGGAACCTTGGTCTGTTCGGGGAAGATACGGTCGATACCGCCAAAGTGTTTCTCGGCGGTACCATCTATCCCACCACTGAACTGAGAACCTTTCGCAGGCATTACATCTGCCCTGCGGATCTCGGCGTAGGCGAATTCAGGTTGAGCATTCACATGGGTTTAAAATCCCAGACGTTGGAGTTACACGAATTGTCTGTCGATGTTTATCCACCGGAATTCGATATCAAAAACATCGAACTGGATGAGTTGACTTGGGAAGGCCGCGCATTGGATGCCCCGTGGCGTGACGCGGCGAATCGACGCATCGATGAATTGAGAAAACAAAACTTGAAAGTCACCGTCGTTGACGCGGATAAAAACGCGATCGCTGGAGCGCATGTGACGGTCAAACAGAAACGCCACAAATTTCCGTTTGGCACGTTTGTCAGCCGGAAGGTATTAGAAGATTCTGTCGATGGAGAGAATTACCGAAAGACGCTTAAGGAGAATTACAACTTTATCACGCTGCCAGCTTATTTGGCCAAGTGGGGCTGGCTGAATGAAGATATTAGGAAAAGTTACTTTAAAATGGCCGACTGGGCCAAGGCGAACGGTTTCCAAACCCGCGGCCATCTCTTGGTCTATCCCGGTTGGGCGGCGACGCCCGGTGAATGGTTCGAGATCCCCAAACCTGAGTTACTGGAAAAGCTCAACGCTCATATCTTTCGCGCCACCAGTGCGATGGCCGCCCGCGGTGTCCATGACTGGGACGTTACGAACGAATTGCGTTACAACGAACAGTTCATGGAAGAAATAGGTGGCATCGAGGTTGCCGCCCGCTGGTTCAAATTAGCCAGAGAAGCAAATCCAGATGGGAAGCTGTTTCTCAGCGAAACGGCAATTCTTTCCAACCGTGGCGAAACTGAAATGGAGCAGGCGACCTTTGAGAAGCACCACAAGATTCTAACTGATGCGGGAGCCCCAATTGATGGGATCTGCCTCCACGGCCACTTCAATACGGCGTTGACGTCACCGATGCGTTTGATAGAAATTATTGATCGAATGACAAAAATGGGTGATCTAATGGTGACTGAATTTGATTTGGACAACAGTGACAAGAATTCGCAAGCGGATTACTTACGCGATTTTTATACTGTTTGTTTCAGTCATCCGAAAGTTTTGGGGGTCAACCAATGGGGGTTTTGGGAGTCAGACATGTGGCGTCCACGCGGGCATTTGATCGACAAGAATTGGAATGAGACGGTCAGTTTTAAATCCTATCGGAATCTCATCTTCAAGACTTGGTGGACCGACGAACAAGCAGTCAGTGATGAAGCAGGCTCGTTTGAAACACGCGCCTTCAAAGGCACTCAGACCGTCACCGTCACGCATGAGGGTTACACATGGTGCGGTGACATTGAATTGGGTGAAGAGTCATTTGAACTGATGGTCGTGATGCCTTGAACCGGTCTACCGATACGTTTGGATTTTCAGCCGTAATATAAAAAAATTTCGTTGGTCAGCGCCACTTTCGTGAGCGGCAAGACGCTACCCGCCGGTGAACGGCGGGTAAAACCGGCGGCTAGCGCCCAATGGCACTTACTTTAAATTTAACTAGCGGTGCAGAAACCAAAATTTAGCTCCCCCTCTCCCTGAAAATTCGGACGTTAGATCTTCCCACTGGTAGCAAACGTCATCCGAATTTTTAGGGAGAGGGGGGTGAGGGTTTTTCGAACGTAGACTTTTACCCAGAGGCAATGGTTTACGAGATCATTTGCTGGCGGAAGTTGTTGTCCCAAACTTTGTTGCTCCTCACCCCCCAACCCCCTCTCCTCGTGAATTCGGTCAGCGTTTGATTAGATGGCAGCGT
>Ga0114956_1003297_pt1 | contig 12520 bp, 11 predicted proteins | sample MaitaG_FD_87304 | JGI IMG/M metagenome (GOLD analysis project Ga0114956, IMG submission 87304) | Marine algal microbial communities from Maine, USA - Maine_Asex2 metaG | ecosystem: Host-associated > Algae > Red algae > Unclassified | place: Maine, USA | collected 2015-01-05 | reverse complement strand
TTGTTCGATTAGTTCAAATATTATGTCAAGTTTCGATTTAGATATGGAAGTTAAGCCTTTGTCTATGATCAATTTTAGCGAAACGTCAATGGCAAGAGAACCGAATAACGAGGTAAATTATTTGTATAATACCACTCCATCTATAAGCACTAAGAACATCAAAAATGAATTTTTTGCTTCGGGAGCAAGCAAAAAAATGCCTCAAATTGATTTGAATATTGAATCTAAAGTAGATTTGAAAACATTAAAAGCAATAGAATTTCATAAAGCCATGAATAGGCATTTAAAAAGGTTCTAAATCAGTATAAAACATATTTTAAAATTTTGACTCTACAGTACGGACAATGCACAATTTTACATTAACCATTAACATTCGACCGGAGATATATCTAAAAAACCCAGTCTCTACAGATCTTGGAAAAAAGATACTTTCTCAGGGCATCATTTTAATAGATTCGCTTGGCTTTGAGGATTTCAATTTTAAAAAATTGGCCCAAAAGATTTCATCCACAGAGTCTTCGATATATCGCTATTTTGAAAACAAACATTATCTATTCATATACCTAAGTAATTGGTATTGGGAATGGATGTCCAACAGAATGGAAATTGCATTGTTGAATGTTGAAGACCCAAAAATTAAAATAGAGAAAATTGTTAAGACTGTAATTAAGGCATCTTTCATTAACACAGATACCCCATTTATTGACGAAGAAGTTTTACACCGAATTATGATTAGGGAGGGTGCAAAGGCATATCATCATAAGTCGGTGGATAACGAAAATGCAGAAGGTTTTTTCTTGTCATATAAAGCTCTTTGCAACAAGATAAGTTCCGTTTTTCTTGAATACAATCCAGATTACCGATATCCCAAATCCTTATCATCTACTTTAATTGATGTATGTAACAATAATATTTATTTTGCCAAACATCTTCCACGTTTGACAGATATAACTTTTGATAATGATCCGGAATCGATGAAAAATCAACTTTTTGAAATGACCATGGAAATGGTTTTGAAAAATTTAGCAGTTGAAAAAAATTAAAATCATCATTGTTAACCATTAAATAAAATACTATGAAAATCAAAGCAGTCGTAAAAGTTTTCTTGGCATTTTTTCTAATATTTTCTCTTCAAAGCTGTGTTACAGTTAAACAAGGAGAAGTAGGTGTTAAGCGGAAATTAGGTAAATATTCTGATAAAGGCTACACTGAAGGTTTGAGGATATATAATCCGTTAGTTTCACGAATTATTAAAATTTCAACGCAAACAGAAAATTTAGAGGTAGGGTTAAATATACCATCTAAAGAAGGGTTGAACATACTTTCGGAAGTAAGTATTTTGTACAATGTCAATCCTAAAGAAGCTCCAGCAATTCTTAGACAAATTGGAGTTGATTATGAGGAAAACGTTATTCTTCCTGTATTCCGATCAGCGGTAGCAGATGTGTCTGCCAATTACTTTGCGAAAGACATGCATACAGGAGAACGATCGAATATTGAAAATTCTATTAAAGAAAGAATGATGTCTTACCTAGAGCCAAAAGGTATACGCATCGAATCAGTTTTAATGAAAAGTATAAAATTGCCTAAAAGCTTGTCCATGGCAATTGAGGAAAAATTAGAGGCAGAGCAGCAAGCTCAAAGAATGCAGTTTGTTTTAACTCAGGCGGAAAGAGAAGCAGAACAAAAAAGAATTGAGGCGAAGGGAATTCGAGATGCGCAGCTAATAATTTCTGAAGGATTAGATCAAAATATATTACAATTTAAATCTATAGAGGCCTTCAATAATCTTGCTAAATCACCTAACACGAAAGTGATAGTTTCCGATGGGGATTTACCAATCATTTTAAATGAAGGTAAAGAATAAGTAAAGTTTTTTCATATCCAATTTTCTAACAAAAGGTGGTGAACACACCACCTTTTCTTAACATTAAAATCATGACTAATTTAATTAAGTGCTTCATCATTCTTTTTCTTTGCTCATTTAATCTCTGTGCTCAATCACAATTGAATTGGAAAACACTTGGTAATAATCACATGATTAAAGGTGAGTTTGAAAAAGCTTTGGATGCTTATGAAAACTATTTACAGTTCTATCCCCAAGACGTCGAAGTCTATTTAAATAGATCTAGAATCCATGGGGTCATGGGTAACGAAAATTTAGCAAGAGAAGATTTGCAAAAAGCACAGACTTTGAATCCATACTCACGTTTGTTTTTGGATAAAGCCAAAAGAGCATCAAAAATAATGGATCAAAAATATTCTTATGGAAGTAAAGACGACGAAACCGGATTTAGTAAATCACCGTTGAAAAAGAAGTACTACCACAAATCTATCGAAGAGGCTGATTTAAAAGCTTCAATTGAAAATGAATTGTTCGCAATTTTGGAACATCTTCATCTCGGTGAGTTTTTAATAGCAGAAGACAAAATAAATTCGCTTGATTTAACGAAAAATAACAAAGCAATAATTTATGACATGGAGGGTTTATTGCTTTTAAAATTACAACGGTATGATGAGGCTGTGGCGATGTTTACGAAATCAATCGAAGCAGATGGAAATTTTGCAATGCCTTATCACAACAGGGCTATATGCTATCAAAATCTAGGTGAATATGAATTAGCTCTTTCAGATATCAAGTTTGCGTTAAGTCAAGAAAATGCAATTTCAATGTTCTATTTCACACTTGCCAATATTTACGAATCCTTAGATGAAAATGAAAATGCGATTGATGCTTATCAAAATGCGCTAGATAGAGATGAAGAATATGTAGAAGCTTTATTAAACTCTTCAGTATTAATGAAAGAGCTTGGTAATTTTTCAGGCTCTTTAGAACTGATGAATAAAGTAGTTAGTTTGGATTCTAATAAACCTGAGAATTATTTTCAAAGAGGAAATTTAAATTTCGTTTATGGAGAATACCAAAACGCCATTGAAGATTTTGATGTGTATTTAAAAAAATCTCAAACATTTGATCAAGCAGCATTATTTAATAGAGGATTAGCCAAGATTTTACAAGGTGATTCTTTGTCCGGATGTCAAGATTTAAATTCGAGCCTAAAAATTGAAAATACAGATCGCAAGAAAAGTATTTATACCAACTTTTGCGTTGGCACTATGAAAAAATAAATGAGCTAATGAGTATTAATTTGATTACTAAAAAGAATAGTTATTCACTAATTATAAAATAAAAATCAATGAAAAAATCAAGTAAGCTTTTAAAGCATGGTAGACTTTTAAAAAGTAGTATACCATGGATTAATAGGATTCGGGTCAAAGATCAAAATATTTTGATTGATTGGAAGAATATAGATGTTCCTGTCACAATGGATATGCAAACTTTCAAGATTTTGAAAAGTAAAATATTACAGAATTAAATAAGAGCTAATTTTCGATGGGCAAAAATTCTTTGTATTTCTCAAACCTTTGAGCTCTTAAAAATTTGATGGTGATTGGAGTGTTATTATTCTTCCCTACAAATTCTAAGGTGTTTTCATCTACAAGTGTAAACTTTCCTTTGATGTCTATTTTTCTAAATTCATGAAAATCATACATGTCAAATTGATCTGCTTCTGCATCAATAAGATATTTAAACCTAGTTAGTGTGTCTTGATATTCAATAAATCCATTTACGCCTTGATCAAAGTATAAAGCTTCTGCATTTAAGAAATTAGAAGTTTCTGTATCGTCGTTAACATCTGTCGAAGGTTGGATGTTCCAAACTCCGACAATTGGGTTTTCTGCTGTACGGTTACTTCTAAACCAATTCTCTTCAATGTTGAAGTGCTGATATATTATAATACCAACGAAACAAGTCACCTTCAATATATTGATGCTGTCGTAAAGTTTCCTTTGGGTGGCAAAAGGAAATTTTCTTTTTTTATATCTCTTATTTAAAAAAAGGGTGTTGAGAAAAAATTTCCATTGGCTAAGGATCAGAAAAACGGACATTTGAAACAAAAGCCATCCTTTTAACTGATAGTCATATTCAAACCCGCTTGAAATAGCAACAATATTTGAGGTTATTGCCAAAGCACCAATACTTCCAAGAGCACGAGTTCTTCTAAATATCAACATGAGCGCAAAGAAAATCATGGAGCACGCTAAAAACTGTTTATATCCAGTTGCATGACTCATTGCAGTATTGAACAATTCGGAGGCTTCTAAATCTTGGATCTTCATACCTAAATTGCCAAAACTAAATCGGTAATTAAGCCCCTTAAAAAAAGTAAGACTGCTTTTAATAAGAAAAAAGGATAACAAGTAAGAGACTGAAATTTGACTAATATATTTCCAATGCTTGTCAATCTTGAATTTTTCAGAAAATAAAAGGAGCAATGAAGAAAGCCCCATGCTAGCTAAAATCGAGGTCTTGGTTATAATGTCAAATGAGTATCGAGTTCGGAAAGTAAGTGTTTCGTTATAAGCATAAAAAAGACCCATCAAGATTAATCCTGTTGCTAGGATATTGAGACATCTATTTAACCCAGTTTTCATTTACTACAAAGGTGTAACCGCTATTGCAAAGACGGTAAATTAATGATCCAATTAACAGATCATTAATTTATACACTATTATAACGATAATTTAGCTTGGGTCTTGTATTTAGGTTCACTAAAGAATACCTATGTAAGGATTGATGAAATTTGAATTACTTATTTGAAATTTAACTATTAGTCAAATACTTATTCCGTAAAATTGTGAAGAAATTGAGCTAAGATTATGGATTTATTTTTTCTTTTTGATATACCGGATTTTGCATCTTCTGCAGTTTGGTTAAGTTTATTGACCTTGACATTTCTTGAAATCGTTTTGGGAGTCGACAATATTATTTTTATAAGTATTGCAGCTAGTAAACTTCCTGATGAAGAGCAAAAGAAAGCAACCAATATTGGATTAGTTCTAGCAATGGTCATGAGGATCTTACTACTGTTTGGAATAAGTTGGTTAATAGCTATGAAAGATCCTTGGATTTCAGTTGATTGGTCTTGGCTCAAAGCTGGATTTTCAGGTCAAAGTTTAATCTTGATCGCAGGAGGAATTTTTCTTTTGTACAAAAGTGTAACTGAGATTCATCACAAACTAGAAAGTGATGAGCAAGGAGAAGGAAACAATGGCGCAAAAAAGAAAAGCAGTTTGTCCAATGCCATCATACAAATCACCTTGATCAATATTGTTTTTTCTTTTGACTCAATTCTTACTGCTGTTGGAATGACCAATGGTCTTGATGGAGCCTTATTTATAATGATCGTAGCAGTTGTGTTGTCCGTATTAATTATGATGGTTTTTGCTGTTCCAGTTGGACGCTTTGTCAATCGTCACCCAACAATTCAGATGCTAGGACTTTCGTTTTTAATACTGATTGGCTTTATGCTTATCTTAGAAGGAGGTCACCTTGCACATTTATCAATCTTTGATTCAGAGATTGGAATTGTACCTAAGGGATATTTATATTTTTCTATAGCATTTGCTTTGCTTGTAGAATTTTTAAATATGAAATTGAGAAAAAACAAACCCGTACAATTAAACACCTATTCGGAAGAAGCCGAACGGGAAGGCGTAATTTGAAAAAAGTAATTTACATATTATCCTTAGTTCTCGTCACGCTTATAAGTTGTAAAAACGAAAAAGCCCCATCATATATGACCATCAATGGTTTAACGATGGGGACCTATTACAAGATAACATACAGTGGTAACGAACAGGTCTCGAAAGCTGAAGTAGATAAGTTACTTGTAGAATTAAACAATGGGCTGAGCACTTATCAAGAAAATTCGATTATTTCTCAAATTAATCGAAATGAATTAAGTCAATTAAACTTAAGTAATCAGACGCATAGCTATTTCTTTGAAGTATTAGAAAGGTCTAAATATTTTTATGCCATTTCTGAGCAATTTTTTGATCCTACTGTAATGCCTTTGGTTAACTATTATGGTTTTGGATATGTTAGTCGTGGAGCAAAAGGGGTCGTGGATTCATCTCAAATCAGCGACATTTTACACTATGTTTCTTTAGATAAATTACAATGGATTAAAAAAGGAAACTTAGTTAATATCAAAAAACTTAACCCTAAAACTGAATTGGATTTTTCGGCTATTGCCAAAGGATACGGGGTTGATGAAATTTCAGCATTTCTTGAATCGAAAAAGATTCAAAACTATTTGGTAGACATTGGGGGGGAAATTAGAGTAAAAGGTAAAAATCCAAAAAATCAAAATTGGAGTTTGGGTGTTTCAAAGCCCATTGAAAATGCCAGGTATGACGATGCTGAAATTATTGTTCAATTGAGCAATACATCATTAGCAACTAGCGGCAACTATAGAAATTTTTATGAAAAAGATGGGGTAAAGTATAGCCATACGATAAATCCTAAAAGTGGCGTAAGCGAAAGATCGAATTTACTAGGTACCTCTATTATTACCGAAAAGTGTATGGATGCCGATGCTTTGGCAACAGTTTGCATGGTAATTGGTCTAGAAAAATCTATTGCCCTAATAGAAAAATTGTCTGGAGTTGAAGGGTGTTTAATATACAATCAAAAGGATAGCCTTCAAATGCACTACAGTAGTGGCTTCAAAGATTTAATTAAATAATATTTCATTTTAAAGGAGCTCTTTTCAACTGAATTAATTCGGTTATTTTGTGGGCTAAATCAATAGTATGGAATTGCAATTCAATTTGGATCGAGACCTTGTTTTTTTTGATATTGAAGCAACTGGTTTAAATGTGCTGAAAGATCGGATTATTCAAATCGCCTTGATTAAATATCCTAAGGGTGGGGGAGATCCTATAGAAATGGAAATGATGATTAATCCTGGGGTACCTATATCTCCAGAGAGTTTTGCGGTGCATGGAATTTCTGCAGAAGACGTATCCAACAAACCCACTTTTCAACAAGTAAGTCAAGAGATTTTTGATTTCATTGGTGATGCTGATTTGTCAGGATACAATCTTAATCGATTTGATGTACCTATGTTGATGGAAGAATTCGAAAGGGTAGGCATGTCGTTGGATATAGGGAATAGAAGAATTATAGATGTGCAAACTATTTTTTACAAAATGGAACCAAGAACATTGGTTGCGGCATATCGTTTTTATTGCGATAAGGATTTGGAAGGGGCACATGATGCTTTGGCTGATGTGAAAGCAACTGCAGCAGTATTGAAAGGTCAAATAGAGAAATATAAAGAAAGAGATTTCAAGCTTCCTTCTGGAGAGATTTTAAAAACTCCAGTCCGTAACGATATGTCTTCCCTTTATGACTTTTCGCACAACAAGCAATCTGTAGATGTTACCAATCGTTTAAAATATAATGCAGACGGTGTTGTTATTTTCAATTTTGGAAAATACATCGGTCAACCAGTGGGTCAGGTGTTATCGAGAGATAAACAATATTATCACTGGATTTTAGAGAAAGACTTTTCAGTTCAAGTTAAAAACGCAGTTCAGAAAATCTTAAAGGATTATGAAAAAGAGAATTCATAAGGTATGTTTTCTTCTAGGTTGTTTTCTTACGTGTATCGGCTGTTATGAACCGGTAAATGGTTGTTTAAATCCTGAAGCAGAAAACTATAGTGCTTTAGCCGATGAACAATGTGATGACTGTTGTGAATTTCCTGACTTAAGCCTTCGATTTATTCCGTTGTTTGAGGATACTACTTTCGTTCAAGACGATACTATTTTTGATGCTTTCGGAAACCAGTTCAAATTGGATCAGTTTGAGTTTTTTTTAGAAAATGTAAGATTAGTAAGTTCAGATGGCGAAACTAAAATTCTTGACAGTTTAAGTTATTTAGATGCTTCGGGTTCAGTTGAACGACTTAATGATATCATCGTCTTCTCTTTTGGTAAAACAAGTTATAATGTTGGAAATTTTAACGCTGTTAAAACCTTTACGGCCATCAGGTTTGATGTTGGATTGAATATTATGGGTTTGGATTTCGAAAGCCTTCCTACAGGTAATCCATTGATTGCTTTGGAAGATAGTCTATATATAGACGATGCTTTTTATTCTAGTCAATTGGATATACTAACTGGTACTTCTTTTAATGATACCATGACTGTAAGCTGTTCTTGGCCGATCATTGCCTTAGAGTTAGAGTTTGAAGAGCCCGTAACTTCACTGATAGGACAAGATTTGGCCGTCACAATACCTTTTGAAATGAGTAAATGGATCATGGGAATTAATGTCATATTGGATACTCCAGAAGAGATTTGTGCTAAACTCCAATCAAATGTATCATTGGCCTTTGGATTATGAGAACAACAGGCTTAAATTGATGTTTATTAGTTAATTATGAGATATATATCCATTCTGTTTTTTGCTTTTGTATTACTTGCACCATCCTGCAAGAATCCAACAGAGGGTGATATGTTAGACTTGACTACTATACCCTATAATCCAGTCAGTGTATCTCCTGATATAGATAATCCATTATTTCCAGTTTTAGAACAACCATCGGATAACCAAATGACTGTAGATGGGATCGATTTAGGAAGACATTTATTTTACGACCCTATTCTTTCGAAAGATTTATCTATGTCTTGTTCAAGTTGTCATTTACCTTCTGGTAGTTTTACCGATAATCTCGCTTTAAGCACCGGGGTTGACGGTATTGAAGGAGAAAGAAGCTCGATGAGCTTACTCAATGTTGGATTTAATTACAGAGGACTGTTTTGGGACGGCAGAATATTGACTTTAGAAGAACAAGCACTATTGCCTGTAGAAGATCCAATCGAACTGCATGCCCAATGGCCAGATGTGGAGCTACGTCTTCAAGAAAGTGAGCTATATCCAGAAAAATTTAGAAAGGCATTTGGCATAGAGGATAAAGAAGAAATAACTAAAATTTTGGCAGCCAAGGCTTTAGCACAATTTGAAAGGTCTTTGATTAGTTCTAAGAATTCAAAATTTGATAAAGCTAAAAAAGGAGAATATGCTTTTACAGATGAAGAGCGATTAGGTAAAGAAATGTTTTTTGATGAATATCAAGGAGATAACCCAGAAATTCCAGATGCGCAATGTTTTCACTGCCATGACCAACCCTTATTTACCAATAATGCCTACGAGAACAATGCCTTAGATGGTTCATTATCTTATTTTGACTTTCCAGATTTAGGATTTGGAGAAGTTACAGGAGTGATGGGCGATAACGGAAAATTTCGTGTGCCTACGTTAAGAAATATAGAATATACTGCGCCATATATGCATGATGGTCGATTTGAAACTCTTGATGAAGTAATGGATCATTACATTAGTGGAGGCCACTTTTCGCCAACTAAAAGTGCATTTCTAGACTCAATTCACTTGGATACCAATCAAAAACAAGCTTTGATTTCGTTTTTATTGACTTTGAGTGACCCAGAATTCAATGAAAATCCTGATTTTTCCAACCCATTTTGATCACTTATTTAGAACAGATTAATTATGCAAAACACTGATTATTAGTGATTTGTATAATTTTTTTGGTTATTTTTTTTAATATAATTCGAACAATTGATCTATTTTGTCTTTGTTTTAAGAGGTGTTTGTAGCGATCATTGTATTATGAATTTTATTCTTAATTATCTGGTAAAAGAACCAGTGATTAAAATTCAAATATGTTCATGGGATTATAACGTAAGAGGAGAGAATAATTGGAACGCTTTTCTCCTCTTACATATTTATTTTCCGACTAATTAGAAAGATTGAGTTTTAAATATATTTTGGTTAAATGAGTTTCTCCGCCTTTAACTCTAGAAAAGGTGAACCGATTTTGGATATGTTCATGGGATTATAATTTGCAAGTGGTTACGTAAGTAACCACTTTTTTTATTTAACGCATATGTTAAAATTGTAATATATTTTACATTTCAACCCCTATGGCACACTTTCTGCTATCTAAGTGTCAACCAGTTTACACAAACTAACTAACAGTATTCCGAAAGGTTTCCAATTTCCCTTGGATATCTTTTAACGTGCGAGCCCTTAATGATCTAACACTCCTTATATGTGACTCTCACTTTATTTACTGTGTTTTAGCATTTGGCATTAGCTATTGATGTAGTCTAATACCATCTTTTGATATGTCTTGCTCGTGTGGCAAAGGCAATCATTTATTATATACTAATCACTAAACCGCATTTAAAATGAGACCAGTTTTAATCCTCCTAATGTTATGCGCTAATTTTGCAATTAACAACCTAAAAGCACAATGTAGCTTTACAGAATTTACTATCGAGATGTCCGACGCGTATGGCGATGGATGGACCGGAAACCAAGTTGGAATAGTAAAACTTAATCCAGCCTGTGGCCAAGAAAATTTTTATGGCTTTTATAGCCTTGGAAGAGGCCCAGATCAATCACAAACTATTTGTCTACCAGATGGTTGTTATTATTTAAAAATTGAAGATGGTGACTTCAAAGAAGAAATTTCTTGGACGATTCGTCAAAACAGCAATCAAAGTGTTTGGGCTGAGCATACTAGTGCTCGTTCCTCCCAATTATTAGTTGTTGGTTCTGCCGATTGTTCTTATGTTGGATGTACAGATCCAGCAGCAGCAAACTATGACCCAAATGCAACCTGTAATATAGGTTCTTGTGAGTTCGTTGCCGTTTATAATGACTTATGTGAAGGAGCACAACCTATTGAGTGTGGAGAAACCAATGTGGCTGGTTCTACCGAATTGGCTTCTGATGGATTCTTTAACAATTGTAAGGCAACAAACATCGATGATGTTTGGTATTCAGTTTATGGTACGGGAGAAGAAATTCGAATCGAGATGGTATCCCAACAAAGTAGTTCGGATATGCAAATCACTGTATTTACTACATCTACAAATGATTGTTCTTCTCCATTGGTGTGTAACAGTAACACAAGTTTTATAAACACAGGGGCCAATAAGAAAATGGCAATTTGGCACTCAATTGAAGGCACAATTTACTTCGTAAACGTAGGATTCAAACAAGAATTCTCAGATGAGAATTTTACACTAAATTCTACCTGTCCAGATTGTGGTGATCCAATAGCATTAACTGCAGATTATGTTACCGAAAATAGAGCAATGATCGATTGGATGTCAGCTAGTAGTAGCGTTACCAATTGTGAAATATGGATCTGTCCAGAAGGAGTTCCGTTTTCAGATGCATCATGCGAATATATTCAAGCACAGCATAGTCCAATGTACTTGGAAAATTTGTTTGCGTGTTATGATTACGATGTTTTCCTAAGGGAAACCTGTCCTCAAGGTCAGTCAAATGTAGTTGGCCCTTTGAGTTTTAGAACAGATGATGAAACAGTAAAGAATACATTGTATTGTGGAGATGAACTATGTTATCCTTTGTGTGCAGCAAATGGACAGCAAGTCTATAATTCGAGTGAAGATTTGAGTTGGACTTTCTGTGCTGATTCTGGAATGTATCCTTCCGTTACATTTATATATGTAGATATGGAATTGAGTTCAAATTGTGTTTCTGATTTCATTGAAATTACATCAGGAGAAAATTATTCGGGCCCACATTGTGGTAGTGATTTTCAATCCGGTGGAAGTGGATTAAGTAAAGGAGACTGTTATTACAACGCTCAAACAGGCGGTTGTATTCAAGTTTCCTTTAAATCGAATTCGAGTATTGAGGCTCGAGGAATCTGTATGGAGTTTAACTGTATGGCAGTTACTGCTAATACTGGTTGTAACGAGATCGGCCAAGCCGCAGTACCATTAAATTTAATCTCATTCGATGCCATAAAGAAAAGCGATCATAACCTGATTGTTTGGGAAACAACAAATGAGTACAACTTAGAAAAGCATGAGCTTCAATATAGTCACGATGGAGTAGAATGGAATCAAATCAATGAAATTAGAGCTCGAAATGCAACGGAAGGAATCAATACATATTCGACTCAAGACAAAAATATATCATCTAAGAGTTACTATAGACTCCAGAGTATAGATTTTGATGGAACAACACATCTTTCCGATGTGGTAATTGTTCAGAGACAAAATGTTGAGTCAAAGAATATTTTAGAATCTGTTTATCCAAATCCTAGTAGAGGACATGTAATGTTAATCTTAGCGACTCTGATGATCATGATTTAGATATGATCTTGGTTGACCTTGCAGGAAAAGAAGTATTTAGAATGCATTGGACGAAGGGACAATACAGCACACAAATCCAGTTGGATTTTACAGGAGTACAAACAGGAATTTATTTCCTTAAAGCAATAAAAGGTGCTTCGCAAAGTACGCAAAAGCTAATTATTTCTAATTAGGTATAAAACGAATAGTAAAGAGGTCAGGGTAATTTTACTCTGACCTTTTTTTTTGCATAAAATCTAAATACTAAATTGCAGTATGAGTTGGAAAGACTATCGATACCTTTTAGCATATATTCTGCCGATTTCAGGAATAGCTTCATTGCTTTTAGGTTCTATTTATAGTTTTATTACGGTAGTTATAGCTTTTGTCATATTACCAATATTAGATCATGTAATTCCATCTTCAACTTTTAATTTATCAATCGACGAGAAAAAGAAAAAGGAAC
>Ga0114956_1003296_pt1 | contig 12520 bp, 5 predicted proteins | sample MaitaG_FD_87304 | JGI IMG/M metagenome (GOLD analysis project Ga0114956, IMG submission 87304) | Marine algal microbial communities from Maine, USA - Maine_Asex2 metaG | ecosystem: Host-associated > Algae > Red algae > Unclassified | place: Maine, USA | collected 2015-01-05 | reverse complement strand
CGGCGCAAAGCCCATTGAGCACATGTCGTAAATAGGCAGCAGCCTAAACGATTCATCGTCGATTCCAAGGCTGAGATTGCCTAGGTGCATATCTGTATTGTTTATTAGTCGACCAAACTCATGTAGGACAGCTGTGTCATGTAAGTGATCGTTGCTTACTAGGCCACGTGCGTTAAGCTTAGAAATTACGTCAGGCCATGTAGAGCCTGCGCCTATAAATTCAGCATCAACACACATTAAAGATACCATCGAACATCTGCCATGGTGCCCTATGCGATCAAATCTCATCGATTCGAGAAACGTTCGGTTTTCAATGTGTAAAATTTCTGTCTTTGCGGCTGCATAGTTGTGCTGCGCCAATACGGTTTGAGCGCAGTACTCGGAAATTAAAATATCTCTCCAGCGTCGTTGAGTTGAACTATTTTCATCCGTGTTAAATTTTACAATCACATGCGAATGAACATCTGCGCAATAAGCGGTAAATTTTGGTTGCTCCCCACCTGCAGACGAGCCTGGATTTTCACCGGATTCCATTTGAGCGGCGATTATTGGATAGTCCGATCTTTTTAATTCATCAGGGGCTGCTCTTCTTCTAAGAAAGCCTATTTCACCCAATTGGAAATTTCCAGGAAGATCTTCTCCATTGGAAAGTAGATATCGGCCTATGTGATTTTCATTCCAGTTAGCAAGGTCTGCGGGAAAATCGCTAATCCGCCTTGATAGTTCCAGTGCTAGTTGGCGACCAATATAACCCTGAGGCCTGATGTTTTGCAGGTAATAAGGCAGGCCACCGAACAGTCCGTCCTCACTCTCACCTAGCAATAGCTTTGGAGTGCCAGCAACTTTCTCAGCATAAAAACCGCTTGGATACAGTGGCCGCAAAAACACGACTACGGTGTTGTTGCCATAATTGTCTGCCATGTATACGGGTATTTGATCGTCTGAACCGAATGCATTACGAGTAAGCGCATACATTGGTGTTCTTCCGCGGTTATACCGTACGACGCGAGAGCCAAGTTTGTTCAACTTAGCGGAGACAGCGCCTTGGCTAAGATTCAGCTGAGACTGCAATTCTCTCGACGACATGTGCCGCTGCCGCAATAATTCAAAAATATCCATTGGACGCTAGCTCTAATAGATTCGCTAATAGTATTTTCCATAACAAGAATAAGGCCAAAAACCTTTAATTACAATAAGATATGTGGATAAATAGCGCCTATTTCATGTGATAAGTACTAGCTTAGCTAATAGTATTTTCGAGCGCAACGGTAGTTTGTGGCTTTGCTGTAGGTAGGGTCAGTGTTGGAATAATTAGTCCTATATGACTTTCAAATACGTATTAGTCGGTCGAATTTCCAAGTGCTTCTCAAATGACCATCCGTGGCCAATGAGAGTGCTGCATTGTGAGGCTGACTCGTTCAGCCTATGAACTCGAAAGTTAATCTGGTGACATGCCCTTAAGAAACTTAAACGCCTCGCTCTCAGTAGACAACATCAACGTTGTGTTGTCTTTAATAACCGACTTATACATGTCCATGGTTTTCTGGAACTCATAAAAATCTCTTGAGGCGTCACTTGAGTTGTAGGCTTTCGCGTATATCTCTGTTGCCTTAGCATCTGCCTCTCCACGAATTTCTTCAACTGCTTTATAGGCTTCTGATCGTACTTTGTTCAGATCACGCTCACGTGAACCGTTGATTCGTGCCGCTTCCCCGTTTCCTTCTGAACGGAATCGCTCAGCTATCTGGCGTCGTTCACTGATCATACGATCATAGATTTTTGGCCGAACACTTTCGTTATAGTTTATGCGTTTGAATCTTATGTCGAGTAGTTCTATACCAAACACGCCTACCTTTGCGGCGGCCGCATTAAATATTTCTTTTTCAACCAATGCGCGTCCTTTACGAATTGGGACAAGGTTACCCAAGGTTGCAAGGTCGGTGTCTGATAGGGACGCATCTCGCAATGGCTTGCGATCTTTTGTTGTGCGGATTATTTCAATAAGCTCGTGCTTTGCGACCGCATTACGCGTTTCACTGCCAAGAATATCGTCGAGTCGTGATTGTGCGCTTCGTTCATCGCGTAGACGTAAGAAGTACTGTAATGGGTCTGTAATTCGCCAGCGTGCGAAAAGATCAACCGCTATATAGAGCTTATCTTTCGTTGGCATGTTACTTGGATTTCCATCCCATTCGAGTATGCGTTTTTCAATCGGATTAACCTGTTGAACAAAAGGTATTTTAAATTTAAGGCCGGCCTCAGTCACAGGCTCCCCTATAGGCTTACCGAACTGGGTGAGGATGACTTGTTCGGTCTCCTTTACGGTGTACAGTGAGCTGCCTACAAGCATAACGGCTAAAGCGATAATAATGGCGAGTGCGATTTTCATTTGATCAACTCCTTTTGGTTAGTGAGGTTGATCAGCGGTAAGACCTGCTGTGATTTTTCATCAACGATGATTTTTGAATCTAGCCCTGGAAGCACTTCTTGTAGTGTTTCAATGTATATTCTGCGTCGTGTTACCTCTGGTGCCTTCTGATACTCTTTGAAAACGGCGCTGAATCGTGAAGCGTCACCTTCTGCCTCATTTATTCGCTTTAACCGATATCCATCTGCCGCTTGTATGCGTTGATCTTTTTCACCTTCCGCCAAAGGGATAATTTTGTTGTATTCCCGACGGGCAGCATTGATCAAACTCTCTTTTTCCTGTTGCGCCTGGTTCACTTCATTAAAAGACTCTTGGACGGGTTGTGGTGGGTTGATATTTTTTAATTGGACTTGATCAATGCTGACGCCTATACCGTACTTTGACGTTAAGTTTTGCATTTTAATCAGTGCTTCATCTTCAATTTCTTGACGACCAATGGTGATAACTTCATCTACCGTGCGATCTCCGACGACTTCGCGCATAACCGATTCAGACAGGTCACGCAGTGTCTCAGATGGATTTCTGACATCAAATAGAAATTTCTTTGGGTCTTCAATGCGGAATTGAATGACCCATTCAACTAAGGCGGCGTTCAGGTCGCCTGTGACCATTTGGCTTTGTACTTGGAAATTTTGGCGTGACTGGTTTGGATTGGTTGAACCGGGTGTTGCAAAGCCAAACTCCTGCTTAAGTTGGCGTTTGACAGGGACAATGATGACATCATCTACGCCACCTGGCACTTTGAAATGCAGGCCGGCGGGTTCTTCTTTTTGATACTCGCCGAAGCGGGTGACTACGGCGATAGAGTCACTGGGTACTGTGTAAAAGCTGGTGTAGGCGAGTGCTGCAAGGGCGGCTAACACTAGCAAACCAATAATACCGAAGGACATGTTGGGTAATTTGGGTAGGTTTGGACCCCTGCCAGTGGGGCCTGCCGGCTTATTAGCCCACGGATTGTTGCCGTTTGATGAGTTACGGAGTTTGTCGAGATCAATGATCGCCATTAAATAATTACATTCTTACGTCGGTAGAATTCATTCTACTCGCCATAAAGCATGATGCGACGAATTTGTGATGCTTTACGTCTAATAACAGTGCTCGAGCAGGATAACGATTGCAGATGGTTGGTTTTATGGCAACGCTCTGACTGTGCTTAGTTTACGTCTCCATAACAAAATATGGTCGAGTAACTAGAGCATTGCTGTCGAAGTTACTGCAGCAATACTCCAAGCGGCATTTGCAGCACGTCACCGGCCATGAACTCTAACGGCAACATTTGTCCATTCAGCGTTAATATCAATTCCTCAAGTTTTGCGTCAAGGCTAACCGTGTCATCGGTTATCTTTAGATAGATCTGTGCAATGCTGTCTTCCAGCATTCCACCCAAAGGTGTCATCATTAGTGCTGATTTGTCGGCGTGTATTTTTGCAGTTCCAGCAATGGCCTTGGCTAAATCGCCAGTGGTTACCATTCCGGTATACCCGTCAGCCGTTCCGTTTCCAGCAAACCATAATTTTATAGCTGCATCTGCATCGCCTTGAGTGGTTTTTGCATTGGCGTTTATTGAGATGCTAGTGTCAGGGATAAATGTGGCTCTTAGCAGTGATACAAATTCATCGGTTTGAACCCAAGTGGCGAAATCCTCGCTCGTTTTTAACGTTCGAAATAGATCAGCGTTTGCCAATGCCTCATCGATGGAGAAATCAGCGAGCTCTGTTGTTAAGTCGACAGATTTGAGTGGTACGAAATCTGAGGTTAAGCGCTTAATACCTACAGACTGTTTTAAGTAGGGCTTGTCGTTCGTTAACTGTTGGTCCATTCCAAAGTAGGCATCTTTGAGTTGGAAAATTGGTTGTTCTGATATTGATTTATCCGTGACGAGAACTTCATCTAGCGTCATATCAAATTTCGCGTTGAAAAAGGCTTCTTCGATCTTTTCGAAATCAAGTTTTATTTGATTGCCAAGCATCTTGAATGCTTTAGTCGCGCCATCAGAAAACACCGTTTCTCTAACACTGCCGTCACCTGATACAGAGCCTGTAGCTGTAGTTAATAAATTTAGGGTTGCGCCGCTGGTTTTAATGTTGATGTCGTTGTCATCGTTAGATTGGTCGAATGCGTTAATGGTGATTTCACTGGCGGTCGTTCCATCGATTGCAACGTCGGTATGAACAACAAGCGGTTCACCGGTATCGAAAGATTTAAAAAAAGCTTTTGTGTCCTCGTCTTCGAATTTATCAACCATCAAGGTGGTTACAATTTTAGCGGCACCAAACCGAGCATTCTCGGGAACCATACTGACAGGGGAGTGGTTGATCTTATGTTGAAGATAGACACGTTCGTCGGTTTTACTGTTGTTTAGCCTTACTTCGGTGATTGCCGTACTGCTGGTAAATCCTGCTTCGTATTCAACCGACTTTACAGCCAAAATTTTGCTGTTGTTTAATTGAGCTAGTAGGCGATTGTAAGCGGGTTGTGTTTGCGCACCGCTGTATAAAGTAGTTCCGGCCCACGATACGCCCGCAATAAGTGGCAAAGCAAGCAGTAAATTTTTCATTGGTTAATCCTTAACTTTCAAGTGCAGATTGAGACTTGCGCCGATTGTTGATCAATAAGCGAATCTGTGAACACACAGATCACTGTCAGGCTATCGCTGTTCAATAGTTCGCACAAGCAATATTTGCAAGCCGGTGATGCAATTGGTCTCAATTTAATCTTAACTGGCCATAAGTCTAGCTGAGGTTGGCTGCTTTTAATGTATGCGGTTGTACGCGTTAAAGGCTGAGTGACAGACAAGAAAAAATAACAGTATTGGGTGGTGTTTTTTTAATTTCAGAGCAATTGCGTCGATACCAATGGATTGATTGTTAAGGCAGGGCGTGAATTCGAGTGGTAAAAAAATGCGAACAAAGTATCGTTTTAGTTGTGGTAACACTATCGAGCCTATTGTTTGGCTGTGATAACAAGTCTCAAAACAGTACAGCTGTAACCGAAGCAACGGGTGAGCTAGCGTTAGCTGCTGCTACAGATACAGATTCAACAAGTCCGGCGAGTTTGACAAGCTCAAGTGCAGTTGAGCATATGGGTAATGAGGCTGTGGGACTCGGTCCAAATCTTGGAGCTGCTTTAGCTGCAGAAACGAGTATCCCATTACCAACAGTTGAGCCGACGCCTGAATTTACACCTGTAGTTCCAGCTGTAGGCCAAGTGGGAGATGATGAATTCTGCGAGGGATTTATCTCCACTGCTGAATCTGTCGCAATTCCCTATATATCAAAGCCTGGTTACATGGATGCGTATATCGATCCAGCGTTTGGTAGTCGAGTCGTAAAAATAACGGAAAGTGCAATGGGTGAGGTGCACAAACCTGCTTACAGCACTGTGCAGGCATGGAATGCCGACGAATCGTATTTGTTGCTCTACCGGACGGGTGTAGCGACATCTGGCCATATATTATTGGACGGTCACTCTTATGAATTTAAACAGAGCTTAGCCATAACACCGTCTGATATTGAACAGGTGTTTTGGAGTCATTCCGATCCCGACATATTCTATTACATCAGCAAACGATCTAAGGATTTTGGGAAGCTGTTGCAATTCAATATAAGTACCAACGGCTCTACTGAGTTAGCAGATTTTAGTGCGTACTGTGGGGCAGGTTTACCAGGTAGTGGTGGCGATGTGCAAATGCAATCTATCAACGACGATCTATTTGGTTTTAATTGCCAGCAGGATGATGGGCATCATATTATGTTTTCATTTCAGCCTAGTACCGGCACCGTAATCACGGCTCCCATAGGTATGGGTAGTAACTGGACAGAGTTTAGCGCTCCAGTGCCAGCACCTAGTGGTAATCGATTTTGGCATCAAGGCTTTGTTATTGATAACGATTTACGGACAACAGTTCACCGATTAGATATGGCTAGCTCATTGGAACATGCCAGTATTGGTATGGCTGCCGATCGGTCTGATGCCTACTATCAAGTTGGGTTTGATAGCAGCCCGAACAGTTGTGATGGAGATTTATATAAAGGTGTTGGGCATCTGATAGAGCACAACATGAACAATGGAACTTGTCGAAATATTATCAGCGAAGAGCAAGGCTATCCTTACACTACCAGTGGGACTCACATATCGGCGCAGGCGTATTTAAGGCCTGAGCGAGTAGCAGTGTCAAGTATAGGTAAGAAAGTACAGTTGGATTATTTTTCTAATGAAGTTGCAGCCCCAGCCTTGCTTTCGGAAGTCTATGTCGCTCAAACAACTCTTGGAGACACTAAAGTGTGCCGGCTTGCTCACCATCGGTCTTTTGGAAAGTCTGCTGTTAATGGTGGTTATGAGGCCTACTTTGGTGAGCCACATGCAACCATTAGTCCTTCAGGTACACGAGTTGTCTTTGGTTCAGATTGGTATGATTCGGGTGCTGTGGACAGCTATGTTATTGAGTTGCAGGACTACAAGAGCCCCTAAATAACGTTCAAAAAAAGCCGCCATTACGGCGACTTCGTTTTATATGACTAAGCTAATAGTCAGACTAACAAACTAGAAAGAACGATTAGCTTGATACCATGCATCGCGGTATTTGAGAATAGCTGTGCTGAGATAATCGGCATTACGGTTTGCATCACCAGCTGCCAATTTTTGCTGAGCACGACTAATGCGCCAGGCCTTGCCATTTGCTGCTATTGCCGCTTCAAGCTTATTGCTTGCTAACAAGCGCATGTTATCCAACAAAGCGTTGCTCACTTGATCAAGCGCTGCTTTGAGGGCAGGGTCAACGTTACGTCCATCGGCAATGCGCTCAATTTCATTTATCGCTTTACTGACGTTATTGAACACATTGTTGCCACGACTGCTCACTAGCGAACTATCGTCTTTCCAATTGCGATTATTCAGTGCACGATCAAGCTGTCTTGCTGCAAAACGTAAAGTGCGTTTCGCATACTTGGGGCCACTGGCAATTATGGCATCAAGATCGGCAGCCGCATCGGTTATAGCTGGCTTAATATCATCACCAATAACGATTATTTCACAAGCATCACCTACACCATTACCGTTCGAATCTTGCTGACCGGGATTTGCATCCATTGGGCAGTTATCAAGATTGTCGTAAACACCGTCGTTATCAGCATCGGGTAGATCACAAGCATTACCTACACCATTACCGTTCGAATCTTGCTGACCGGGATTTGCATCCATTGGGCAGTTATCAAGATTGTCGTAAACACCGTCGTTATCCGCATCGGGTAGATCACAAGCATCACCTACACCATTACCGTTCGAATCTTGCTGACCGGGATTTTCATCCATTGGGCAGTTATCAAGGTTGTCGTAAACACCGTCGTTATCAGCATCGGGTAGATCACAAGCATTACCTACACCATTACCGTTCGAATCTTGCTGACCGGGATTTGCATCCATTGGGCAGTTATCCAGGTTGTCTGGAATACCATCGTTATCTGCATCGGGTAGATCACACGCATCACCTACACCGTTGCCGTTTGAATCTTCCTGTAAAGGATTGACAATCGCTGGGCAGTTATCATCACTGTCTGGAACAGTATCGTTATCTGCATCCGGTAAGTCACACGCATCGCCCACACCGTTACCGTTTGAATCTTCCTGTAAAGGATTGGCAATCGCTGGGCAGTTATCAGCATCGTCTGCAATACCATCTTCGTCAGTATCAATAATGTCGCAAGCATCGCCTACGCCATTCCCGTTAGTGTCTTCCTGACCAGGATTTGAAACAATTGGGCAGTTGTCATTGGCGTCAGCAAAGCCATCGCCATCTTGATCTATTTCAGCGCAGTCTGGAATACCGTTGTCGTCGATATCAGGTGATATAGATGCCGCATCAAGCGGGTCTGAACTACATAGTTCTTCGTGTGCATCCGATTGCCCGTCATTGTCATCGTCTGCATCGGCTCGATTACCCGTGCCGTCGCCGTCTGTGTCAACAGTTTCTGAACCATCGCGTGGAAACGCATCGTCGAGATTGATTACATCATCACCGTCGATATCCACATCACACACATCCCCAAGACCATCGCCATCCAAGTCAGCTTGGTCGTTAGATACCACTGGGCAATTATCAAGATTATCGTTTACACCGTCTTCGTCAGTATCTTCACACGCATCGCCAAGTGTGTTATCACCATAGAGATTTGATTGATTCGGATTTGCAATTGTTGGGCAGTTGTCTTCATCATCTGGCGTGCCGTCACCGTCGCTGTCGAGAATGATTAATTCAAATTCGAAAGAACCGGCATCGCAATTGTCCATAACACTAACGCCGCGTTGGTCAGTTGTAAAACTACAACCAACTTCGCCAGGTGCACCGCCAGCATCAATGGCATCGCTTCCAGGTTGAAGTGCAATGGTTGGCGTGAGTCCACCGTTATCCGCCGGTGTGCCTATGGTAAAAAGCGTTGAACCATCTGCTATGACTGTTGCCATGCCACACGAACCATCATCACTAATATTGTTTTGATCCGACGAGAACGAAGCAGGAGTGTTTGCTGGTTGGTTTGTATCTGCACAATTGGATTTATCATTGACATTGTTGCGAATGATTAGATTGGCAGAAAGTTCGGGCGTGGTTATGCTGCCAGTGAAGTAGATAACGTTGCCGATGTTGGCTCCACTGTTAGCAACAAACGTGTTCCGTCGTAAGTATGAACCGGTTGAGCTGGCATTCAAAGGTTGGAAGTACAAGACACCACCGCCTGTATTGGCGTTGTTGCTAAAGAAAGTAGACAAATCAATTTCGATTTTCGATCGGGTCCAAATAACGCCGCCTAGTGTCACAGCTTCGTTATTCGAAAAAGTGCTGCGAAGTACGCTTGTAGTGCCCGATTGATTGACCGGTGCAATAGCGCCACCTCTTGTGGCTGTGTTGCCTGTGAATATTGAATCGGATACCGTTATTTGTGATCCATTGACGGTTGCTATCGCGCCACCGGACGTTTCTCCGGCATTGGCTATTGCTTGGTTGTTATTAAAAGTGCTGCCAGAAATGGTCAGTGAAGAATTAAAAACTCTAACTGCGCCACCAGCGCCATTACCAATAATGACATTGTTGCTCAATGTGCTGCCATTAATAACAACGGGGATGCCGGAAGAGAAAATTGCAGCACCACCAGCTTCGTTGGTTGTCCCTGCGCTAGTTTCATACCGGCCGTTTTCAAAAGTCATCGAGTTAAAAGTGATGCTTGAAACGCCAGAAGGGTCGGTATCGTTGATTTGCAGGAGTCTGAATGAAGTGATACCGGCGGCTGGTCGGATTGTTCCGCCACTAATTGCAAGGGTAAACCCGTCTTCATTTGTAATATCAATTGTTGATGTCAACTCAACAATGCTACTGGCAAGATTGATTTGATCGTCTTGCTGGTTGGTTGCACTGGTTTGAAGTGCAGAATTCAATTCGCTCTCATTGCTGACAGTAAATGTCTCAGCTGTTGCCACGCTAATGCTGGCAAAGTAACTGACTAAAAGGACCGGAATCAGTCGATTAAAATTTTTGGCTTTACCCATTGCGCTGTCCGCGAAAGAAAACTGCATTGAAACACCTGCCGTAGAATTGACGAGCTAGTAAGTATACGGAGAGCTGTTTAACGAATCAGTAGGGCCACTGATTCAAATTGCAAAACTGTGCGCTAGTTTTGCCGAGCAACCGGAACTTTTGATTAAACAGTCGGCCAACTATGGCGTATTGTGACCAAACCGAATTGAGAGTGCTTGGCCTGGATCCAGCAAACTGTTTTGCAGGACGTCTACGGTGGGGCTTAATTTCTATCTTGCTACAGCCGCTGTATTAGCAATGCTTGTTGGCTAATTTTTGCTAAACTCGTCACACACTCGTTTGTGCGCACAATCACTTCTTTTTGCGCATCGAACCAATACCGTCCTGGTTAAGAAACCTACAGATCGACTAAATTGGAGCTTGCCCCATGCTGTTTTCCGGCAACACACAAACGCTGAAGCTAAGCGATAACGTGCTTGAACTGTCCTTCGACAGTAAGGCCAGCAAAGTGAATGTTCTCAACAAGGAGGCTCTGGCCGAGCTTGGTGAGGTGGTCACCCTACTCGAAAAGCACAAAGATGCCGCAGCGTTGGTGCTCAGCAGTGCAAAAAGCAGCTTTATTGTTGGAGCGGATATCACCGAATTCTTAGGTTACTTCAGTGCACCCGATAAAGAGCTTGCGAGCATGCTCGATCGGGTTAATGAGTTATTCAATCGAATTGAAGATCTACCCTATCCAACCATTACACTTATAAACGGCGATGCAATGGGCGGTGGTTTCGAAATTTGTCTTGCTACCGATTTTCGAATAGCCACACCTGATGCGAAAGTGGCTTTACCTGAGGTGAAGCTTGGCATCATGCCAGGTTGGGGCGGATCGGTTCGATTGCCACGACTCATTGGTATAGATAACGCGGTTGAGTGGATGTGTACTGGTGCGGTTAAGCGTGCGCCAGCTGCGTTGAAGGAAAAAGCCGTAGACGCAGTAGTCAGTGCGGACAAGCTAGCGGCCGCGGCGCAATCAATTATTCAACAATGTGCCGATGGGAAATTCGATATCAGTGAGCGTCGCGCGCTGAAAAAGAATCCATTAACGCTCTCGCCTTTGGAATTGGCCATGGCATACCAATCGGCCAAAGGTGTTGTCGGTGCTAAAGCCGGTCCGCATTACCCATCACCATTAACAATAATTGAAACAGTCAAAGCACATGCAGGATTGTCACGTGATGAAGCTTTACCGCATGAGTCGGCAAGTTTTGTAAAGCTTGCAAAAACCGATGTGGCGGAAAGTTTGGTTGGTATCTTTCTTAAGGACCAGCAACTGGGTCGCATTGCGAAGAAGCATATGGCTGCTGCTGGCGAAGTTAAGCAAACAGCCGTTTTGGGTGCAGGCATTATGGGTGGCGGTGTTGCTTATCAATCTGCATCCAATGGTGTCCCTATTGTGATGAAAGATATTCGCCAAGAAGCGCTTGATGATGGCTTGGAAGAAGTGGGTAAGCTGCTTAAAAAGCAACTTCAACGCGGTAAGTTAAAGCCTGAAGGTATGGCGAATGTGCTGAATGCTATTCAGCCAGCGCTAAGTTACGGTGAGTTCAACGATGTTGATCTGGTCGTTGAAGCGGTTGTTGAAAATCCGAAAATTAAGCAGGCTGTATTGGCTGATGTTGAGCAGCATGTTAGTGATGACACCATAATCACAACGAATACTTCAACTATCTCAGTCAACTTATTAGCCAGTGCGTTGAAGCGACCTGAGAACTTCTGCGGAATGCATTTTTTCAACCCTGTGCATCGTATGCCACTGGTTGAAGTTATACGCGCTGATGCTTCCTCGGATAAAGCGATTGCAACAACAGTCGCCTATGCCAAAGCGATGCGCAAGACACCCATCGTCGTTAATGATTGTCCGGGTTTTTTAGTTAACCGAATTTTGTTTGCGTACTTTAGTGGGTTCGACAAACTGATTGCCGATGGCGGTAACCCGCAGCAAATCGATAAAGTTATGGAGAAATACGGTTGGCCTATGGGTCCTGCGTATTTACTTGATGTTGTGGGGCTCGATACGGGTAAGCATGCAGCTGCAGTCATGGCGGAAGGTTTTCCCGATCGCATGTCCAGTGGTGAAGGCAGTGTTATCGATGCTATGTATAACGCTGAACGTTACGGGCAGAAAAACGGTATTGGGTTTTACAAGTATGAATTAGATCGAAAAGGTAAGCCTAAGAAATTGGCTGACCCAGATGGCGATGCGATTGTTCAATCAGTACAGAAAGGTGGCCAAAAAGAATTTGAAGCTAGTGAGATCATCGAACGTCTGATGATTCCACTGTGTATTGAAACAGCACGCTGTGTTGAAGACGATATTGTTAGTTCTCCTGCTGAAGCCGACATGGGGTTGGTTTATGGCATTGGATTTCCTCCATTCAAAGGTGGTGCTTTGCAAGACGTCGATAAGCAAGGTTTGGATAATTTTTGCAAGAGTGCAGATAAATACGAAGCACTTGGACCGCTTTATCACCCAACCACAAAGATGCGTGAGATGGCAAAAAATAACACGGGTTTTT
>Ga0114956_1003295_pt1 | contig 12521 bp, 11 predicted proteins | sample MaitaG_FD_87304 | JGI IMG/M metagenome (GOLD analysis project Ga0114956, IMG submission 87304) | Marine algal microbial communities from Maine, USA - Maine_Asex2 metaG | ecosystem: Host-associated > Algae > Red algae > Unclassified | place: Maine, USA | collected 2015-01-05 | reverse complement strand
GTTCATACTTTATTCCTGCAGACCAGCCATCGACATTTTCTGCAAAGTGCGTTTCAATCGCCGTAAAATAATTAGGTTGGATCGTGCAGTCGGCATCGAGATTGATGATCAGGCCATCTCGCCCCAAAGTCTCAAAACGTCGCACCGCCTCATCCATCGCAATTTTTCGCGCCATCCCGACACCGGCTTTTTTCTCAGGCAGGTCTGCCAGGTAGATCACATGCAGTTGGAGCCAACTTGGCATGAGATCAGCTCTACCCTGGAGGCTTTTAAATAAATTAGTATTTGCCTGCGTAATTTCTCCACCAACATTTTGGGCCTGATTAATTAGAATGATCAATTCGACGGATCCCGAGGGACGATGGCAATGTGCAATGAGGTCGAGTGCATCGACCTGAGGCTCGCAATAGCAAGGGATCACCAACACGCAAGCAAGGTCGGGCGCGGGTGGCACCTCAATGAGGGGAGGATAAAGTGTGCGATCTTGCAGGTACGAAGTCATCACACAAGATACCAGTCCCTCAGGTACTCTTGCTTTTTTAATTAATTTGCCTGGCGTGTTTAGTAATGAAATCTGCCGCACATATCGAATTGCATTATCTACCCTGCCAGGCATTTCTCTCTGCGATGATGCAGTATAAAGTGCAACTCGAGCTGCAAGAGACCTATCAAAAACGCTCTTTCCGCAATAAGTGCATCATTGCTTCTGCCCAGGGATTGACCATGCTCACAGTACCGCTCAAGGCAGGAAAACATCAGCAGAGAGCAATCAAAGAAGTGGAAATTTCCTACGCAGAAGATTGGAGAAGACAGCATCTCCGCACCATCCATGCTTGCTATCGATCCGCCCCCTACTATGCGCATTACATCGATTCCTGGGAGAAGCTACTGAAGCAAGAGTTTCGCTACCTGGTTGATCTCAATCTGGTAGCTCTAGGTTTGCTCTGCTCCCAGCTCGGCATACCAGCAGCGTTTGAGCCGACCACCATCTATGCAGAAGAGGTAGAGTTGGATCTCCGAGATCGGATCAATCCACGTACCTACACCGGCTTCCCCCAAACTCCGTATCAACAAGTGTTTGCCCAGGAGCAAGCTTTTGCCCCTAACTTAAGTACACTTGACCTCCTTTTTTGCACTGGTCCCGAGGCCAGAACCCACTTATCGGGACTAGATGCGTATCTTTGAGCAACCCGCAAGAGCCAGCCCAAGTAAATGTCTGTGATGCAAAAAATTTACCTCCTCCTAGCGATAATCGGTTCGTGTGTACTACTCAGTTGTGGCGGTGCACGACAAGCAAGGCAATTGGCCTATCATCAAAGTATGCTCACCCGAGTTGCGAGCAGTGAGGTTGCAGCGGAGGAAAAGATGGACTCTATGGCGACCAGTTTCATTGCCATGATGACAGAAGGACTGCGTATCGTCAATCCCAAAAAAGGTGCTGCCTATGTCGAGAAGTACGCCAGAGCAAACGAGGGAGCCATTGATCAAATCCTCAAGGAGGTGGGAGTCTGGCAAAAAGACATGAATACCGTAGAAAAAATCGCGTTTGGGGTCAGCATGATCCGCAAACCCTATGCAAAAGACATGGTTTCGCTGGTGCGAAAATTTGAACAAAAATATCGCCAGATCAAATTTATCATGGGCCTCACGAAAAAAGTAAAATCGGGCTTACTGACGGCTGGGTTGAAAGGGCTGGGGCTTTAGTGAATAGTGAATAGTGAATAGTGAATAGTGAATAGTGAATCCAAGCGTATTTAGATCAAAAAAGAACTTAGTTATGAAATATATTTGCCTCGTCCTTTTTATTCTGTCCCTTGCGGCATCATTGCCAGCGCAATCACTGCAATCAACGATCGATACCAAAGCTGCTGAGATAGAGCAAAAAGTCATTGATTGGCGTCGTGATTTTCACCAGTATCCTGAGCTATCAAATCGTGAGGTCAAAACGGCAGAAAAAGTTGCAGCCCATCTTACCAGTTTAGGATTGGAAGTCAAAACCGGGATCGCGTATACCGGTGTAGTTGGTGTTTTGAAAGGAGGCCAACCCGGACCCGTCGTTGGGCTGCGGGCAGATATGGATGCCCTGCCAGTGGCGGAGCGAGTGGATCTACCTTTTGCATCAAAAGAGAAAACAACCTATCTCGGAAAAGAAGTTGGCATCATGCATGCCTGCGGTCATGATACGCACGTAGCAATCCTGATGGGTGTTGCTGAAATACTCGCTGGACTCAAAGATCAAATCGCCGGCACAGTCGTATTCATTTTTCAACCTGCAGAGGAAGGAGCGCCACCCGAGGAGGGAGGAGGTGCCAAAATGATGGTTGAAGAGGGAGTACTTCGCGACAACAATGTCGATGTCATTTTTGGACTCCACATAAACTCCATGACGGAAGTGGGAAAAATACGTTACAAAGCGGGTGGCCTAATGGCAGCGGCAGACGTGTTTACCATCAAGGTGAATGGCAAGCAGAGCCATGGTTCGCAGCCTTGGGGTGGCGTCGATCCGATTGTGATTGGGTCGCAAATTGTGATGGGACTACAAACCGTCGTGAGTCGCCAAACAGAACTTACCAAAGAGGCTGCAGTGATTACAGTCGGTAAATTTGATGCGGGAGTGCGCAACAACATTATCCCCGAATCTGCTGAGCTTATTGGTACAATACGGACTCTTGACACGGCAATGCAAAACAAGATCCATGAAAAAATAAAACTCACCGCAACAAAAATTGCAGAAGCTGGTGGAGCTACTGCAGATGTTGAAATTGTAAAAGGTGTACCTGTCACCTTCAATCATTTGGATCTGACCCGACAGATGATACCGACCTTATTCAGAACGGCCGGTGAAGAAAATGTCATGATTACGCCGGCAGTGACTGGTGCAGAAGACTTTTCATTTTATGCAAATGAGATTCCTGCTTTTTTCTTTTTTCTGGGCGGCATGAGCAAAGGGATGTCGAGTATGGATGCGGCTCCGCATCACACGCCCGATTTCTTTATTGATGAGAGTGGGATGAAATTGGGTATCGAGTCTCTTTGCAATCTCACGCTCGATTACCTCGAACAAAATAAGTAGGTTGAGTAAGACTGCACCAAGTCCTTTTCAGGTTCGGTACACGCCCAATGTACCAGAGTTGCTTCTGCAATTGCAATGCACCTTGATACTGAGCACCTATCAGGCAGGCAAACTCATTTGTCTCAGTCCCAAAGATGCAAATCATTTGATCCAGCTGCCTCGCAATTTTGAGAAGCCAATGGGTATTGCTCTTTCTGAAGATCAAAATACCATGGCCCTGGCTACTAAGTATGCGATCACTTTGTTTCGAGATTCACCTGAGTTGGCGCTGCACTATCCCCGCAAACCCTCTACCTACGACGCCATGTATATGCCTACCGTAAGCTACCACACCAATGCGCTAGACATTCATGACCTGGAGCTCGTAGGCGATGAAATATATGGTGTAAATACGCTTTTCTCTTGCATCATGAAGGCAAGTACCAAACACACGTTTGAGCCCGTTTGGCAGCCTCCCTTTATTGATCAGATCGTTTCGGAAGATCGCTGTCACCTCAATGGCATGGCGATGGAGAACGGAGAAGTCTTATATGCAACCACCTTTAATGAGGGCACGACGATGCGGAGCTGGGTACAGGATCTCCCACACACCGGCACTTTGATCTCGGTACCTGACAATGAGGTCCTTTCACGTGACTTAGCCATGCCGCATTCTCCAATTCTGGTTGATGGCAATTTGTATTTACTGGAATCTGCCCTCGGCACCCTAGTCCGAGTCGATCGCGCAACAGGTGCCCATGAAGTGGTAAATAAGGTAGGCGGATTTGTGAGAGGTCTCGCATATTATGCTGGATATTTCTTTATTGGTCACTCACGCCTGCGGGAAAATTCATCCACCTTTGGCAAGCTCTCGATCGATCAAGGAGATGATCTTGCCGGCATAAAAATCGTGCATGCACAAACCGGAGCACTCGTAGGTCAAATCACCTATGAGAGTTCAGTTGATGAAATTTATGATGTAGAAATACTTCCTAAAAGAATAAGACCAAATATTCTTTCAGTCGAAAAAGAAGAAAGTAAGCTGGGAGTTACCATTCCTGGTTCCACATTTTGGGCTCGACCCGAAAACAACATGACTAACCTTCAACAAAAAATATGACTATGCACAAGCCCTTTGCACGCAAAATGCGTCAGCTCAGTAATCTTCGCAAACGTATTATTAAGGCGACCAATACCTCGCTGTGCAAACAATTATTGATTCGCTATCAGAGATTGCTCAACTATCTCGTGACACGACTCACCTATCGTAAGCTCGCCAGATTTTTGATCATTCCGGGCCTTTTTGTTTTGCAAAGTCAAGACCTGGTGCAAGCTCAAAATTTCTCAACTCCACCTATCGATTTAAGTAACGCAGACTTACAAGGCTTTGCGCGACCCGTCGCCGCAGATATCGACGGCGATGGAGATCTCGACATTTTTTATAGCGACTATGAGACAGAGAGTATGGCATTTGTTGAAAATATTTCAACCGGTGACGAACTCGAATTTGCAGATCCTACCATCCCCTCCTTCTTTCCTTCCGAGTTTTTAGACTATGGCTTTTTCGCGATGGGCGATCTCGATGAGGACGGCGATCTGGATGTGGTCTTTTTTCGGGGATCTTACGATGACGGGACCCAGATGGTCTTCAATATTCTTGAAAACGTAGGGACAGCAACAGATCCTCAATTTGCTGACGGCGAACTGCCCATCGTGGTGGAAGGTACTGGCATCATGCTGCCGAATCTTGCAGACCTCGATGCCGACGGTGACTTGGATCTAGTCGGTGCACTTTCTGCTGAAACGTATGATGGTACCGACTCAATATCGTTTGTCTATTTTGAGAATACCGATGGCATTTTTGGCCCCCAGCAAACGCAAGGACCTCTCAATCTGGCCGTTCTACCGGGGGCAATTCTCACCGATCTAACGGTGGGAGATTTGGATTTAGATGGAGACATGGATGTCTTGTCTTTCCAGGGAGGAGAATTTCCCGCTGGTCAATATTTTTTCAACTATTTCTTTCACGAGAATACGGGTACTGCAGAGTCTCCATTATTTGCTGCTCCAGTCGCCAGCCCCTTTGGGCTAATGTTTACAACAGACACAACTCCCCTATTGAGTTTTCCTCACTTAGTCGATCTGGATATGGATGGTGATCTTGATGTCCTTGCCTATCAATACGATCCCAGTGCTGAGATTGGTCGTATGCTGTTTTACGAGAATGCCGACGAGGTCATGACCAGCATCCTCCAGACAGATCTCCGAGAGCTGCAGGTATATCCAAATCCCGTCGGGAATTTATTGCAAATACAAGCTGATTTTTCGGTGGAGTCAATCACGATCTATACGGCGGCAGGTAAAAACGTAAAAGTAATTGAAGGCAACAACGGTGATGAATTGCACCAAATTTCTGTCTCGGGGTTGTCGCGGGGTACATACTTTGGTGTGATATCGGGATCCGAAATGCGGGGGCGGATACGGTTTGTTAAGACTTAGTTTGGGCTTGCACCACAAAATAGTGACTTAACAAGCTAGCTGAAACTCGGTGTAGGTATCTTTGTGATGGCAATTTAGTCCTTCAAGAACGTTGTATACATCAAGACTAAATATCATCTCTCGAGCGCGTTGAGAAGTAGATTCAAATAGGATTGGGACAACTTTGTCCAGGATTTCCGAACATGAAAGTGCACAATTTTCAACTCGAATGTGTACCGTATAGGAAGTATTTGCAACGCCAGGATAAGCCTCTGACAGACCTTCAATGATTATAGGCAGACCACTAGCCAAGCTCGATTGACAAAACTTCCGTAATTCTATTTCTAACTTATTTCTATCCATTGTATCAATCCTTCTTCTGAATCCTCTAACAAAGATAACAGATTTTCCACATCCTTAGTTTCCTTGTGACCGCAAGGTTTATAACGTACATTAGGATCCCAACACGAAAACAACAAGGAATTTGCCGTAAGCAGACTTGGATTACTACTCTTGTCCCGATCGAATTTTGCCCTCAGACCACTAAACAAAAGCAAAATGTACAAATTGTGAGTATGTATTGAATCTTTGAGAACCTTCACTCCCTCAATTTGCGGCGGAGCTTCTGAGCTGAACAAATTGTATATTTCGAAATTCCTACAGATTTTCCATTTAAGCATCAACTCCACGGAGTATCCCGCTAAATAAAAAGCACCATCAACTTCATCAGAATCCAGCAAAATTCTTGACTCCCTGAGCCTTTGCTTTGCCAAATCGTAAATCTGTAGCAGGTTCTCCATTCCTGACTTAAGATAAGAATTATTACAATGCAGAATTAAGTAGTACTTCGGATTCTAGTTTTCTCACTCATCGCAGTAATAACTCAATTCCCCCTTATGAATTGATTTATATTCTTCGAAAATACGTAACTGCTCTGCAGACGGATTTTTATTTTGATACAACCCGACCAAGGTGCGCTGCCGCATTGCCTCAAAAATAGTGACAGCACAGGCAACGGAAATATTTAAGCTCTGCACCAGGCCATGTTGTGGAATTAAAAATGCACCGTCCAATGCTTGCTGCAAACTGGGCGAAATGCCACGATGCTCATTACCAAAAACCAATGCAATGCTTTCGGTCAAATCTAACTCATAGAGATCTGTTGCACCTTCACCCAGAGATGCTCCCAATAAAAGGCGATATTCTTTGCGCAATGCTAAGATTGCTTGTTCTGTATCTGTAAAAACGTCAGCCTTAATCCACTTGCGGGTGCCGGCAGAAGATTTATGACCTAGGTTTAAATATTCATCTGTTTGCAAACGCGGATCAGAATAAATAAGAAAAACTCGCGCAATTCCCACAGCATCGCATGATCGCAATACTGCACTAATATTATGTGGATCATGCACATTTTCCAGTACTACCGTGATATTTAATTGGCGCCGCAAGGCAACACTACGCAACTTCTCCTCGCGTTCAGGAGTCATGGTACTGTTTCAAACTGGTAGTTCCTGAATCGCAGTATATTGATGTAATCATTGACAAAATAATCTGTCGATTCTCCGTCTTCTGCAAAGCGCTGAACAAATTCAAATCTGTAGTGGAGGTCTTTGGCAATTTCCGCCATGAGCCCATCGGTGATGCGGTCGCCATGTTCGCTCAGCATCCGATGGATCCATCGCGCCAGGTCCATGCCGTAATAGGCATCATCTTCTGGCAGCAGTCCATAATTATTAAAGAAATACTCCTTAAATTCTTTTCCATTTTGCGTATCAAAATTCACCGGACCCGAAGTACTGATATGCGCATTTAGATTTTCCAGAATATCAAAATCCATCCGGTTCATATCTCGCCACTGCGGCAAGCCAAAGACTTTGACATCACGTCCCGCCTTGGCATAATTAATTTTACCAAGCAGAGAGATCAGCAGCGGTTCATCAGACCAGAGCGGCAATATGATGGAACGAATGCTATCTCGCAGCCAGACATCTTCCAGGTGCTCCATCAGGCTATCTCCGTTGATGTCTTCCATCACAAATTCTGTGAGAGGCTCTGCAGCGGGATCGCCTTGCTCTTCGCGATATACCTCCTGGATATAATTTCTGATCTCTTCATCCCGACTGGTGCCGGTCGTAAGCACCAATATTTCTTCAGGTGGATTTTGGGTGAGGGCATATTGGGTCAGTGCTTCGCAGTGACGCTCCAGAGAAGGTCGCATCTGCACGAAGTAGGGATTTTCGGTCACGACTTCTGTCGAATTCCAGGGTGAGATCAATACCTTCTGGTGCTCCATGGAAAAAGCCGCCACCTCCTTAAGTCCGTCTGAAAAATAAGGCCCGACCAGCAAATCTGCGTTTGCATAGTCAGGTAGGTTTTCAATGCGGGAGCCTGAGATACCATCACGGGTATCAACAACACTTAGCTGTATGCCGACATCATTCGGCATCCGCTCAAAGGCATACTTAAACCCCAGGTAAAATTGCAAAATTCGATTGCTGCGGCTGCTCATCCGATCGCTGCTAAACTGAAAATCATGCGCGGCGAAAGGTGCAGCCAACACCACCCGATATGAATCTTTATAGGTAGTTGGGGTAGTAGGACTAGATGTACGGTCAGTGATGGGCGGAGCTTCACTCTCCGGAATCTGCGTAAGGCGAATTGTATCTACCTCAGTCTCAGGACTCTTGTCAACCTCAGGATTTGTGACAATGTCTTTTTCATTGGATCCGCCAGATCTTTGCAAAATGGAGCAACTGCATAGCATCACTAGCAGCAGCGCAAGCAGAGTCAGCGACCTACTCCCACTCAATTGTTGCCGGCGGCTTCGTGCTAATATCATACACTACGCGGTTTATACCTTTCACTTCATTGATAATCCGGGTCGAGACCGAAGACAGAAACTCGTGAGGTAGCGGACTCCAAGTCGCAGTCATGCCATCTCGACTATTTACTGCACGCAAAGCTACAACTTGCTCATAGGTGCGCTCGTCTCCCATCACTCCCACACTTTGTATCGGCAACAAGATAACGCCCGCTTGCCAAACATTGTCGTAATGCCCTTGCTCCTTTAGCTGATCGATAAAAATGGCATCTGCCTGCTGCAGCAAATGCACGCGCTCTGCAGTGATATCGCCCAAGATACGAATGGCAAGGCCAGGTCCGGGAAAAGGATGTCGATTCAGGATCCTTCCAGGTATTTCAAGCTCGTGCCCGACTTTTCGCACTTCATCCTTAAATAAACTGCGGAGGGGCTCGACGATCTTGAGATCTAAATGATCCGGCAGGCCCCCGACATTGTGATGTGACTTAATTGTTACACTTGGGCCATGCACAGAAACAGATTCGATCACATCTGGATAGATCGTACCTTGACCCAACCATTTTATGCCAGATAGTTTCTTTGCTTCTGCCTCGAAGACCCGAATAAATTCTCTCCCGATTATTTTTCTCTTTGTCTCCGGATCAGCGACACCTGCCAGTGCATCGAGAAATCGATCTCGCGCATCAATGCCTACCACATTGAGGCCTTGTCCCTGGTACGATTCCAGTACTTCTTCAAATTCACCTTTGCGCAGCAGACCATTGTCAATAAAAAAGCAAACCAGCTTGTCACCGATAGCCTTATGCAGCAGCGTTGCGGCCACTGTCGAGTCGACCCCGCCAGAAAGACCCATCAGTACGCCATCTCCACCAATTCTTTCTTTGAGCTCATCAATTTTTTCGCTCGCAAAGGAAGCTGGAGTCCACGATCCAGAACAACCTGCAATGTCGGAAATAAAGTTTCTCAGAATCTCCAAGCCGTGTACAGTATGAGTCACTTCCGGATGAAATTGCAGACCATAGACAGGTTTGTCAAAAGCCCCGGCGCGTGCGCGAAAAATCGCCGTGTTAATCTGATCCGTGCCAGCCAGAAGCTCGAGTTGCTCGGGCAGCTCCATGATAGTGTCTGCATGAGACATCCAGACCTGACTGTCGTCAGGAATCCCGTGCAAAAGCGGATCAGCCACACCCAAGGGGCGCAGGGTTGCATGGCCATATTCTCGTTTTTCGCTCTGCTCCACTTTTCCTCCCAATTGCATGGCTAGCAGCTGTGCTCCATAACACACACCCAGCACTGGCACCTTCCCCAATAATTTGCTGAGATCGATTGTTGGTGCACCTTCCTGTCGCACTGAACATGGGCTACCTGAGAGAATGACGGCCTTTACGTCTACGTCAAGTTCCGTTTCGGTTGAAAAAGGTAAGATTTCACAATAGACATTTAACTCCCGTACGCGACGGGCGATCAGTTGGGTAAATTGTGAGCCAAAATCGAGGATGGTAATTCGCTCCTGCATAGGTGGTTTAATCCGTAAGACCGCGGCCAGTCTTGACAATTTTGCCTTCCTCTTCCAGCTTCTTCATCATCTTATCGAGGATGCCATTGATAAAGTCCTTGCTCTTGTCGGTGCTGTACATCTTTGCCAGCTCGACATACTCGTTGAGTGTCACCTTGGTCGGGATCGTAGGGCAGTGAAGAAATTCGGTGATAGACATCTTGAGCAGTATCATGTCGATGGTCGCCACCCGATCCATTTCCCAGTTTTCCAGGGCAGGATCGATGAGCGCCTCCAACTCCTCGTTAATTTCGATCACCTTTTGCAGCATGTTTTCACCAAACTCTACCGACGCTTCATAATCAGGTCGAAATGTGCGATACAGTTCAGGACTATCGGGAAGTGACTTAATCGTTTTCTTCATTGCACCGATCACCAGCGAGCGATCGTCTTCCCAAGTAGCAAAATGATCTTCTACATCTTCTTGGTACGTCTCATCTTTGCTCAAATGACGAAAGAGCGCAAGCAAGGCGTCGCGATCCGCTTCCTTGCCGTCGCCTTCCAGGATGTAGTTTTTATATTCTTTCGTTTCAGAAAAACCCTTGTAGTAGTTGCGCAAGGAGTCTTCTGCTGTCAGCTTATCAAGGCCCTTTTCTTCACACAACTCGAGAAATTTCTTCTCCCCTACGATGGCCTGTACCATCTCATTCTCATACAATTTGGCAGAAAATTTCTTGTCTTCGTCCTTGGGCAAATACTTGCTGTTCTTGCGCTCAAAATCTTCGACAGCACACTCGGCCACCTTGATAAAGTTCAATAGATTGAAGAGGTAAAGCTCTTGCGAGCGAGTAAGTGCATCCCGGTAGTGTTGCAAAGCATCTTCAGGAGTAACCTCCTGATCTCTGCCCATCATGTACAGAACCTGCAATAGTTTGATTCTGATATTCCTTCTACTCAGCACTTCAAAGAGACTTTTGCCACGAAATTAGTTGCGATTGCAAAGTAACAACTTTCTTAATATGAACAAATCATTTAAGGTGATCAGATTTTATTTTAGTCCATTCGGGCAGATGTCGATAATGGTATTTTTGCAAAATCTTCCCACCATCCATCAGCACCACGCCGGGGTTAGAACGTATGATCGTCTTCAAGAGTATATCATCTGCCGTACCCCACGTTGCCGTCACACCGGTCGCCTCAGCCAAGGCAGGCAGCCGTGCCGGGTCAACGCCACCAGCGATTACCCGGACCGTCACACCATCGGCTGCAGCTGCGGCTAGTACCGGTTGCACATCCTCTGTAAAGCGCTCGATGTAAGAAGATTTCCAAGACCCATCACTTTGTGGCACTTTATCGCATACCACTAGTATATGATAGCCAGCGTGGCCCAAGATCTCTTCGGTCATATCGTTGCCTGCTGGATCATACACAATAAACTCAGAAATCTTGGTCGCCTCGATCGCAGGTTCTGTCTTGATGGATTCGATGATCTCCCAATCTGTTTTTGGATAATTCTTGTACTCCTTCATGTACTGCTGGAAAGGCAGCTCCACGACCTTGCTGTTGAGTTTGTTTTTGAGCTTGTACGCCACAATTTCGATCGCGGCCTCCGCCTCATCTTCCAGTTGTTTTTGTGCACGCACATCAACGCCATCGCGGAACGGACGAAAGTCTGTATTCGGTAAGTTCCAATAGGTGTTTCTCACACAATACAATAGCAATAAAGCGCCAACGCCAATCACCAGCCCTGATCGTACCTTTGATGTAAATAGCTGATGCATGTCTTTGTTCCGAAACACAAAGAAGATCGCAGGAACCAGTAGGAACAAATCTTTTAGAAAAGAGACCTTCGGCTTGAGCTTAAGAAAATCACCAAAGCAACCGCAATCGGTCACCTTCATCTGGAGCTCATTGTAAGCACCCCATTTACCAAAGGCAAAGAAATTGGCATCGCTGGGCACGTACCCGGTGAGAAAGGTGAATCCGGTCAGGAAAGTGAAAAAACCCACTAAGATCAGAAATGCCCATGAGGTGAATTTGGTTTTGCTTCCCAGCACCAGCATCAGCCCAAGAAGAATTTCGAAAATGATCACGGAGATCGCAAATACGTTGGCATATTCGTTGAGCAGCGGAAAGAGCGGGGCGAGAAATGAAAACCAGGTACCATCAAAAGTGGATTCAAACTCGGCAAAGTACTGCCCCATCTTGTAGGATGTGCCCAGCGGATCGATTGCTTTCACAAAACCTGAGAAAATAAACAACACCCCGCAAAAATTTTGCAGGTAGGTCATGACCCACGATTTGTGCGCCTTAAATATCGCTCCTATTGCCAGCGTAAGAATCAATGCGACCGCCGAAATCACCAGAAGAAGTGTGCTTAGTGTCATGCCAATTCTTTTTCACTCCCTTCTGCCACCTTAATCAGGGCAAAAGCTGCATAGTTAACAATGTCTTGCAAATTGGCGTCGATCCCTTCAGAAACAAGGGTCGCACCACCCTGCTCGGTTATGCTGCGCATCCGCAAGATCTTCATCAAAATGAGATCGGTCAGGGAGGACTGGCTCATGTGTCTCCAAGCCTCGCCATAATCATGATTTTTCATTTGCATCAGCTTTTTGCACGATGCCAGATGGCGATCATAGAGCTCAAGTACTTTTTTGGGATCCATATCTATG
>Ga0114956_1003291_pt1 | contig 12522 bp, 7 predicted proteins | sample MaitaG_FD_87304 | JGI IMG/M metagenome (GOLD analysis project Ga0114956, IMG submission 87304) | Marine algal microbial communities from Maine, USA - Maine_Asex2 metaG | ecosystem: Host-associated > Algae > Red algae > Unclassified | place: Maine, USA | collected 2015-01-05 | reverse complement strand
TGCTCGAGCACATGTGGCAACACGGCCACACTCGGTTCGAGGCGACTGCCGAGGCCGAGAAGGGGTGGTTCGACCATGTGGTTGCCATGTACGAGGGGCTGTTGCTGCGCAAGTCGAAGGGCTGGATCACCGGCTACAACTCGAACATCGACGGCCATGAATACGGCACTATGCGCTACAACGTCTACAACGGCGGCGGCCCCAAGTACACCAAGATCATCACCGAAGCCGCCACCGACAACTATCGCGGCATCACCTTCGGCTAGCGCCGAGCGCGCTGCATTTCTGTGGTGGGCGCCGGTTGGCTACGTTGACGGACGCATTCTTGGAAAGGTGAAGTCGTGGACTTCGAAACACTGGTGGCATCGCGACGCAGCACTCGGGGGTACAAGCCCGATCCGGTTTCTCGTGAGCTCATGGAAGAGATCATCTCCATAGCCAAGCGAGCGCCGTCGTCGATGAACACGCAACCGTGGAACTTCCACGTCATCACCGGCGAACCGCTCGAGTTGATCCGAGAGGGCAATACCGAGCGCATGCTTGCCGGTGCCGCGGTCGATCGTGAGATCACGATGTCGAGCCACGGCTACCAAGGTGTGCATCGTGACCGCCAGGTCGAGATCGCGGTACAGCTGTTCGAAGCAATGGGCATCGAGCGTCACGACAAAGAACGGCGCCAGGACTGGGTCATGCGAGGCTTTCGGCAGTTCGACGCACCGGTCTCGGTCGTGGTCACGATCGACAAAGAACTCGCCGACGACACCGTTGGCCACTTCGACTGCGGTGCCGCCACGTACGGCCTGGTGCTGGCAGCTACCTCCAAGGGTCTCGGTTGCGTGATCAACGGCCAGGGCATCATGCAATCGTCGGTGGTCCGCGACCATGCCAACATCCCCGAGGACGAAGTCATCATGACCTGCGTTGCCATGGGCTGGCCCAACGATGAGTTCGTGGCCAACAGTGTGGTGTCTCGTCGCGTCCCCAACGAAGATGTGGTGAGCTTCGTCGGCTTCGACTAGCCAGACCGGACCCGCGGTATCTTGGCCCGGCGGGCGCGCTACAACAGGGTGATGAACGCGGGAATTGCAGAGCTGATCACGGCAACCCGCCGGCGGGTGCGGCTCGCCTGGCTCGTGAGCGCGCTCGGGCAGGTACTGCCGTATGCGCTGGGAGCGACCGCCATTGTTGGTGGCTTGGCGTGGCTGCTGCGGCGTCCGCTTCCATTGTGGGCGTTCGCCGTGGCACCGGTCGTGACCGCCCTGGCGGTGGTCGTCTACAGCAGAACACGTTCCTGGACCGACACAGAGATCGCACGAGCGGTCGAGCTGAGAACCGGCCATGACGGCGCGCTCATATCGGCGCTCGAATTCACCGACCGAGACGACGACTGGCACCGCGAAGTCGCTCGGCGAGCAGAAGCCGTTGCTCAGGACCCCGACACTCGCAACTGCATTCCGGTTCGTTTCTCGGGCGAGCGCACGTTTGCCACCGGAGCCGCCGCCGCAGTCATTGCTCTGATGGGTGTGTTTCTCCCGCTGGGCGCAGGCTCTGCAGGGGCTCAAGCCTTCCCTGCGCTCGAAGCCGAAGCCGAAGCCCTCGAGGAGCTGGCCGACGTGCTCGAGGAGACCGCGGATGAGGTACCCGACGACGCCGAAAGCGACTCGCTGAGCGAACTCGCCGACGAATTGCGTCGCCTGGCCGAGGAGATCCGCAATGCCGAGAGTCCGCTCGAGGCAGCCGATCGGTTGGAACAAGAAGCCGAGGCGCTGCGCGAGCGGGCCGGTGATGACCTGCTGACCGACAAGGCGGCGGTGCAGGGGCTCGAACAACAGCTCGAAGCGTCGTCGTTGGCACCCGGCGGTTCGGCATCGTCGCAGCTCGACGCCCTGGCCCAACTGCTGCCCGAGCTGAGTGAGCAAGAGCGCAACGAACTGGCCGATCGTCTGGACCGGCTTGCCGAGAGTCAGTCAGCGGGAAATCCCGATGTTGCTCAGGACCTGGCAGAAGCGGCTGCATCATTGCGAGCGGGCACTACATCGGCAGCCAGCGATGCGTTGAGTTCGGCGGCTGCGGCCCAACGTGTCGCCGTTGACGATGTTGCGTCGCGCGACGTTGCATCTGCGGCGGCGAACGCAGCCACGGGCTCAGCACAGAGGCTGCGAGACCCGAGTGCGTCACGAAGCGAAACCGCTGGCCAAGGCGAGGGATCGGGTGAGGGTGAGGGTCAGGGCGAAGGCGAAGGCGAGGGATCGGGTGAAGGATCGGGGTCTGGCGAGGGATCGGGGTCTGGTGAAGGATCGGGTGAAGGTTCCGGATCTGGCTCCGGATCTGGTGCACCGGGCAGCGGCGCCTCTGGCGAAGTGGCGGGCGCATCGCCGACCGGCGGTCAACCGGCCGGGCAAGGCGGCCAAGGCGCACCGGGTCAAGGCGAAACCAGCGATGGCACAACGCCGCCATCTCGAGTTCAGGTTTTTGATCCCGAGCAGGGTGGACCCAACGTCGAGGTCGGCGTGGACATCGGAGGCGGTGTGGGCGAAGGCGACGTCGTAGGCCGCGGCGATGGCACGACCAGCGACGGTGATGCCTTCGTTCCACTACAAGATGTCCTGCCTTCGTACCTGGATACCGCCGCCACCGCCCTCGACGAACTCGACCTTCCCGCTGACCTTCGCTCGACGGTGCGCGACTACTTCGACCATCTTGCCGAGCAGTAACCACGACTTGTAGATGAAAGCGCACGCATGAGCGATCTGACGAACAACCAACCCGCAACTCCAACCACCCCCGCGGCAGACGCGCCGAGGTCAATGCCGTTACTACCGCCTCCTCCGTCGTCACCCGAGCCAGCGACTTCGTTCGCCGCTGCGGCAGCGTCGCCAACTCCGGCCGCTCCAACTCCGGCCCCTCCAACCCCTGCGTCGCCAACTCCGGCCCCTCCAATCCCTGCCGCTCCAACCCCTGCGTCGTCACCGACGCCAGCACCAGCAGTGCGTCGTGAACCTTTAGCCGATCCGGCGGGAGCTGAACGCCCGACCTTCGATCAGGTGGCGCACAAGTACCAACAACTCGGTGCAGCAATCACCGAGCAGATCCAGCGACGGGTCGTTGGCCAAGACGAGGTCGTGAACGATGTCATCGTCAGCCTGGTCTGTGGTGGCCACGTGCTGCTCGAAGGCGTGCCTGGCCTGGGCAAGACAGAGCTGCTCAAGTCACTGGCAGAGTCGATCAGTGCGTCGTTCTCACGTATTCAGTTCACGCCTGACTTGATGCCAGCCGACGTTGTTGGTACCGAGATGATCAACGTCGATGCCGACGGGAAACGAGACTTCCGCTTCCGAGAAGGACCCGTTTTCGCCAATCTGCTGCTCGCCGACGAAATCAACCGAGCGACGCCAAAAACCCAGTCGTCACTCCTCGAAGCAATGCAGGAGCGTCAAGTGACCGTTGGAGGTGTCACCCGAGCGCTGCCCGATCCCTTCATGGTCATGGCAACACAGAACCCCATCGAACTCGAAGGCACCTATCCGCTGCCCGAAGCCCAGCTCGACCGATTCTTCGCCAAGGTGTTGGTGCAATCGCCCTCGCCCGAGGTGCTGTCGGCAATTCTGCAACGCACGACGGGAACCCACACCGCGACAATTGAACCGGTCTGCGAGCCTGCCGACCTTCGGTGGTTGATCGACATCACTCGGCAGGTGCCGATCGCCAAGCATCTGATCGACTACGTGTCGCAACTGATAACCGCCACCCACCCGCAGTCACCACACGCGCCCGAAAGCGTACGCCGCTACGTGCGGGCCGGAGCTTCGCCCCGCGGCGGCCAGGCCATGATCCTTGCGTCGAAGGCACATGCGTTGTTCGCCGGTCGGCCCCACGTGAATGGCGCCGATATCGCCCGGTCGGCGCGCGCCGCGCTTCGCCACCGAGTGCTCTTGGGCTACGAAGCGACCGCCGACGGGGTCGACACCGATCGCGTCATCGACGAAGTTGTCGCCACCACTGCGGAGCCCGGCCAACAGCAACGACCGCTCGCAGGATGATCTCGGCTGCGGCATTGCGCAGGCTCGAGAGCTTGCAGCTCACCACGCGCCGCCGTCTTACCGGGTTGGTGTCGGGCGAGCATCGCTCGAATCGGCAGGGCAACTCGCTCGACTTCATGGATTTTCGGGACTATCAACCCGGCGACGATGTTCGGCGGATCGACACCCATCACCTCGCTCGCCACGACGAACTCAGAATCAAGTTGTTCGAGTCCGACGACGAAGTCGCCGTGCGCATAGTCCTCGACACTTCGGCGTCGATGGCGGTGCACAACAAACAAGTCGCAGCTTCGAGTGTTGTCGCAGCCCTGGGCGCCGTAGCCATGGCATCGGGCGACTCGGTTTCACTGCACGCGTTCCCCGGTGCTCCGCACCCGCAACGATTCGTGGGTCGTTCCGGCGTGCCCGCGCTGTTGGCTGCGCTCGATCGTATCGAGTGGGGTGGACCGACGCCTTTCGCCAAGACCGCCCGGGCGCTCTTGAGCCAACCAGGCCCCGCCGGCATGACGGTGGTGGTCTCCGATCTGCTCACGATCGACTGGCACGAGACCATCACTCGCCTTCCCGCCCGAGGCGCAGACCTGTTGGTCGTGCACGTGGGCGCAGCAGTCGAGGGCGAGCCCGACGTTCTCGGCGATCTGTCGCTGCAAGATGTCGAATCGGGCGAACTCGTGTCGGTCAGCCTGACCGAACAAGACCTGATCGGGTATCGCGCCCGACGAGCACAGTGGGCAACCGACGTGCGCCGGCGGTGCCATGACGTGGGCGGTCGCTATCTACCGGTCGATGCCGCCGATGACGTCGAGCAGTTGATGATGCGTTCCTGGCGTGCCGGAGGCGTCGTTCGATGACCCTGCTGACTCCACTCGGTCTGCTGGCTGGGCTGCTTGCCATCCCCGTGCTCGCGCTGCACATTCTTCGGGCGCAACGCGAGCGTCATGCGGTGTCGTCGACGATGTTGTGGCGAGAGCTCGAACAGCCCGTTGCGCCCAGCCGTCCGTGGCAGAAGCTGCGTCCGAGCCTGCCGCTACTGCTGCAACTGCTGCTGGTGGCACTGCTTGCAATCGCCCTGGCGCAGCCGGCGCGGGTCGCAGCGGCTGCCCTGTCGGATCACACGGTGTTCATCGTGGATACGTCGGCATCCATGCTGGCAACCGACGGTGATCCCGATCGTGTCGAGCTCGCCAAGCAGCGGGTCGAAGAGCTTCTCGCCGATCTTCCGACCAACGGGTCGGCCAGCCTGGTCGTGGCATCGGGTGAACCCGAGCTACTCATCGTCGACAGCACCGATCGCGCCGCCATCGAACGCGAGCTCGATCGCATTCGCCCCACGGCTGGCGTTGCTGACTTCGCCAGCGCCTTCACCTTGGCCGAGGCTGCGGTTTCGCCGACGCGAGAAACCGGGTGGGTGCTGGTGTCCGACGGCGGGGTCAGCGACGACGATCAACGACTCGCTCCTGTCGGCACTCGCTTCGAGTCCATTGGCGAGGCCGATGTCAACCGTGCCATCACCTCGCTGGCCGCAGTCGTACAAGACGGCGAACTCGCTGCGCTGGTCACCATGGTCAACACCGGGGGCCCAGCTTCGACACAGGAACTACGAGTCGACGTCGACGGCGCAACCGTTGGCCGACGCACGGTTGAACTCGCTCCCGGCGAAACCGTCGAGGTCAGCGTGCCCATTCCGCCCGGCTCGCGAGTCGAGGCCTTTCTCGATGGCCCGGATCTGCTGCTCAACGACAATCAACGCTCGGCGCTCGTGCCGCTGGCCACGGATCTGCGTGTCCGAGTTGCCAGTGACGACCCCGACGGCTCGTTCTTCGTCGAAGAGGTACTCGAAGCACTTGGCGCCGAGCTCGTTCTGGCTGGTCAAGACGCTGATCTGATCGTGTACGACGGCGTTGCGGTTCCCGCCGAGCCCGACGCGCCGTTCATCTCGATCGCGTCGCCGGTTCCCCCGGCCGGAATCACCGTTCTCGGATCGCTCGACCGGCCCATCCCCACTTTCGTCGCCGAGGATGTCGTGCTTCGCGACGTCGACGTGACTCGCACCGCTATCGCCCGCTCTCAGGCCCTCGACGTTGCTTCGGCCAAGGTGCTGATCGCAGGTGCCGAAGGCGAGCCGTTGCTGCTGCGCGGTCGCGTCGGGCAGGTGCGCTGGTACCACGTGGCGTTCGAGCTCGAAGCTTCGAATCTGCCGGTCGAAGTCGCCTACCCGATCCTGTTCTCGCGCATGGTCAGCGACTTGACGATAAGCGACGAAGTGCCGGCGTCGGCCGTGGTGGGTACCCGTCTGCCCCGGTTGCTAAGCGATTCCGTGGTGACCAATCCACGCGGACTATCCACCACCGTTTCGGCGGGTGGGTCCATGCCGGTGCTCGACACCCAAGGATTTTGGACCGTCGAATCCGACGAGGGAGAGTTGCGCCCGGTCGCCGTCGTGTTCCCGGCACGTGAGTCTCGGTTGGCCGTGCCCGCCAGTCTCGATGTCCTCGCTGCTGCGGCTGCGTCGGTCAATGACGCTGCGCCCGCCGCAGGTGACGGCACTGGAACGGTGACCCGGCCGTTGACCACCTGGATCATCATTGCTGCACTCATCGTTTTGTTGGCAGAGCTGGTCGTGAGTTGGCGTCGAGTAGCGGTGCCGCAGCGTCAGCTCTACATCGCACGAGCAACCCGCATCGCGATTCTTGCGTGCCTCATCGGCGCGCTGTTGCAGGTGCAGTGGACCCGGCCGAACAGCACCGTGCGCGCGGTAGTCGTGCTCGATGTATCGGATTCACTCGGGGCAACCGGCACCGCAGACGCCCAGCGGTTCGCCGCCGAGATGCTCGATGGCGTCGACGCCGACGATATTGCCATCGTCGAAGTCGGCCGCACCGTTCGGGTGACGAAGCCGTTCGATACGGGCACGAACCGGGTCAGCGAGCCGCCCGAGGGCGACGGTACCGACCTGGCTCGAGGCATACGACTGGCCGCTTCGCTGCTCGACGGATCCACAAGAGAGAGAATCGTGGTGGTGTCCGATGGCCTCAACACCACCGGAGATGTAGGCATCGAGGTCGATCGCCTGGCAGAGCTGGGTGTGCAGCTCGACGTCAATACCGTCGAGTCCGATCGTGCCGGCGATGTGAGCGTCGACAGCGTGTCGGCACCGAGTCGTGTCTCCGAAGAAGAGGCCTACATCGTTGTCGCCACGGTGAACTCCGATCAAGCTGTCGCGACCAATATCGTGCTGTTGCGCAACGATGTGCCGGTAGCGGAACGAACCGTCGATCTGACGCCCGGAGCAAACGAGGTCACCTTCGATGTCGCAGCCGAAGGCGCTGGTCTGGACCGGTTCGAGGTGCGAGTGACCGGCGGGACCGACGCCGTCCCCCAGAACGACGCAGCGTCCACGGCTGTCAGCGTCGGCGGGCCGCCCAAGGTATTGATTCTCGAAGGAAGCAATGGCAACGGAGCAACCCTGCTGGCCGCACTCACCGATCGAGCTGTCGATGCCGAGCGCCACTCGGTCGAACAGTTCCCCACACTCGAAGAGCTGTCGACCTTCGGCTCGGTCATGCTGGTCGATGTCGAAGCCCGCCAGCTGACCGAGACCCACCTCGACGCCCTCGATGCTCATGTGCGAGCAAACGGCAATGGTCTGGTGGTCGTGGGCGGAACGTCATCGTTCGCACTTGGTTCCTACGCCGATACTCGGCTCGAAGACCTGCTGCCGGTCGAGAGTCGGGCCGAAGACCCAACACGACGGACCACCGTGGCCGAAGTGTTGTTGATCGATGCCAGCGAGTCGATGGGTGCCTGTCATTGCGCACCGATCGACGAGGGCCAAGGGGGCGGTGGTCCGTTCGACGGAACGCCTATCGACGGCGGTGTGAACAAGACGGACATCTCGCGTACCGCAGCCGAGCGAGCGATCGCCGCGTTGGCAGACGACGACGAGATCGGTGTGCTCGCGTTCAGTGGTACCCAGGACTGGATCGTGCCGTTGCAACAGGTCGGCGCCGCCGGAGACACGTCGGCCGAGTTGGCCAGGCTCACACCGGCGGGGGAGACCCGAATCGCTCCCGCTCTGTCCGAGGCAGCGGATGCCTTGCGTGCCAGCACCAAGGAGCTGAAGCACATCATCTTGTTCAGCGATGGATTCTCACCTGAGCTGTTCGGCGACGAGTTCGGTGGCGGATTTCCCGGTGCCGCCACGCTCAACGAACTGGAAGACCAAGCACGAGCACTGGCCGAAGAGGGCATCACGGTTTCGGTCGTGGCTACCGGCGAGGGTGCCGCACCGTTGCTCGAGGCGATCGCGCTGGCTGGCAACGGCCGCTTCTACCCCGGCCGTGATCTCGAAGAGATTCCCGAGATCTTCGTCGAGGAGGCGCGGATTGCGTCGCGTAGCTTCATCAACGAAGGCGAATACGTCCCGGTTGTCACTTCGACGGCGGCGCCGGTGCGCGGCCTGGCGGCAGCGCCACCGATCAGCGGCTTCCTGGCGTCCATGCCCAAGGACACCAGCGACGTCATGCTGCAGGTGGGCGAGTTCTCCGATCCGTTGCTGTCGTCGTGGCGAGTCGGCTTGGGCAAAGTGACCGCATGGACATCTGATGGCGGCGATCGATGGGCAGCCTCGTGGGCCGGATGGGACGGCTGGGCGGACTTCTGGTCGGCGGTCGTGCGTGACACGTTCCCACTCGAGGGCGCATCTGGTCACGAGTTGCGGGCCGAGATCCGGGGCGAGTCGGTATTTCTCGAACTCGTGAGCGAAGAGTCGTGGCCCGCAGGTATCAGCCCCACGGCCCAAGTCACGGCCCCAGACGGCACCACCACCGAATTCGAGCTCGAACGAAACACCGATACCACCTTCATCGCCGTAGTGCCTGCGTTGGAATCCGGCACGTACTCGCTGGTCGCGTCGGTCGATGACGAGGGCACGAGCTCGCGCTTGGCGACCGCCATAGCAACGCGTTCCTATCCGCTCGAGTACCGCAGCGCAGACGGGCTTGCTCCGGACCTGGTCGAGTTGTCGCAACGCACCGGCGGTCGCGGCGAGATCGAGCCGTTGCAGATCCTGGATGCCGTTGGACTCAGCGATGGGTCGACGGCGCGTGATCTACGCCGCCTGTTGCTGATCATTGCTGCGTTGTTGCTACCGATCGATCTGCTACTGCATCGAGTTCGCCTGTCGACACTCGGCGCTGATCTGAAAGCGTCACGAGACCGCCGCCGACGACCAGCAGCGCCCCCAGCCATACCCACGGCAGCAGTGGTCGAGTTCTGACCGTGAAGGTGGCCGAACCGAGATCTTCGTCGACCGACTCGAGAACCACGATCGTGTCGCTGCGCAGTGAGCCGTCGATGACCGCCTCGGTCGTTGGAATGCGCTGCTCTTCATAGGCGCGTAGCTCGGGGAAGTACTGGGCTCGGCTGTTGCCTTGCTCGAGCTCGATCGTGGCCCGGATGTATTCGTAGCGGTCGGTGCGTCCTGGTGTGAGGGCAACGAGTCCGAGTTCGCTCACGGCCGGGCTGCTGAGTCGATCAACGTCGGTGCTCTGCCCCACGTTGATTCGTATGGTGTCGTCGCTTCCGCCCGAAGAGGCGACCGCGCCCAGCATCAAGAGGGCGAATCCGCAGTGCGCAATGGCCACGCCGGCTGAGCGTCGTCGCCCCGACGATCGTTTCCTGGTTCCGTACAGAATGGATCCTGCGACCGCGACCCCGGCAGAGCCGATGACCGCCACCGATCCAGCGGTGAGCCAACCGGTCGAACCAACGGCCAAGACAGCGCCTGCGAGCGCCAGGACGGCTCCGGCGCTTGCGACCGTGGCGAGTCGACGCCCGGTCGGCGCATGTGTCTTGCCAGAGGCCAACAATGGGCCGACGGCCATGGCGAGAAGGGCGAGGGCTGCAACCGGCGCAAGCGCTTGGTGGTAGTAGGCGGGTCGAACCAGCGCCCGGGTGCCGACATTCGACAACAGCAGGCCATCGAAGACCGGCCAGAACGTGCCCAGGGCAATGGCCACGATGGCGACCGCACCGAGAATGCCCTGAGTGCCGAGAACGGTCGACGCCTTCAACCCGGGTCGACTGCTGTGGTCAATGGCATCGCGGTGACCGACCAAGGCGGCGATCCCGACCAGAACCGCCACCGACGCGAACGCCAGCAGCGGTCTTCCGACCTGTGGCGATTCGGAGAACGCGTGAATCGAACCGGTGTTACCTGACCGGGTCACGTAGACGCCAGAAACCATCAACCCGAACGCACCGACTATGGCGGCGGCGCCGCTGAAGGCAAGCCGGCCGCCGGGTTCGATCAGCATGTGGATGGCGATGGTGAAGGCCAGCCATGGCAACAACGACGCGTTCTCCACCGGATCCCATGCCCAGAATCCGCCCCAACCGAGTTCGGCGTAGGCCCATTGGCTACCGGTCACGATTCCTACGCCCAGCACGACCCAACCCAATCGCAGCCATGGCAACACCGAAGCCTTCCATGCGTCGTCGAGACGGCGCTGGACCAGTGCAAGCAGCGTGAGTGCAAATGGCACACCCGTCATGGCAAGACCGAGGTAGAGGATGGGCGGGTGATAGACCATCGCCGGATGCTGCAACACGGCCAGCAACCCGTCGCCATCGCCGGTTGGAATGTCGAGCCGGGTGAATGGCGAGGCCCACATGCGGCTCACGAACAAGAAGGTCGCAGTCGTGACGCCGCCGACGCCCAGGAGCACCAGCTGTTGGTCAGCAGGTCGGGTCCGGGCCAACATCACTGCGGCCGTGAACGTGCTGGCCACGACGAGGGACCAGAACAGCAGCGAACCTTCCATGCCGCCCCAGATACCAGCGATCCGGTAGGCCAGGGGAGTCTGGTCCGACGAGTGACGAGCAACGTAGAGCCAGGCTGGGTCGACGGTCCAGAGCGCCCGACCCAAGATCATAATCGCCAGACCCGTCAGGCTCGTGCTGGTGATGAAGGCAATCCGTGATACTCGCAGCGCAGATAACCGATGTCGGGGTCGGGCGACTGCGGCCGCAGCAGCGATGAATGCAACGACGGCAGCGACGAACGCCAGGTTGGTTGCAAAGCTGCCCATGCGCCATCGTAAGAGCACAAAGCCGGTCAAGTCGGTCGGTGCTATTTTGCCGTCTTGGCATGATTGAATTACGCGCCGGTCCGTCCACCCTGATCAAGGCAGGTGTCACTGCACTACGACGACACGTTCCCATTCGACGGCACGTTGCACCAGGTCGAGATCCAGCTCGGCCAACGCGCCCGCAAAGACACCGAAGCCACCGCCAAGTCCGAGATGTCGCGCCAATAGCCACGCTCTCGACACCCCAGGGTGGCAAGGGTTCGTCAGCAGAAGAGGATTTCACAGCCGGTGCCTTCCAGCGCTGCGTCGACGCGACTGCGGTCGGTGTTGCTGAGAGCGGCGTAGTCGTCGCGCAGCCATTTCAGGCATTTTCCCTGGTAGGCGAAGGGCCCTTGGCGATAGGTCTGGCCGTTGATCTCGCAGACCAACTCGTCGGCGCCCGACACCAGTGCCTGGGCGTTGGCCACCATGAACGGCGCATAGGTGGAGCCGATTTCACCGAGCAGTTTGCGAGTGGCAACGGGCAGGTCTTCGAGCGTGGCCCAGCCGTCGTCGCCATCGACCGGCAGCCAGGAGAGATCGTCCATCCGGTCGGTCCAGTTCAGGGTCTTGACCGCTCGCCTCACCGCGATGGCCATGGATGTTGGATCCCATTTCACCAGCTGGGTGAACTGTCCGTAGATGCCGAAGTCGCCGCGACCAGGTCGATCGCCAAGCATGAAGTCGTGGGTGGCGAACTGTTCCTGCATGATGTCGAGCAGCCGTTCATAGGAGCCCTCGATAATGGGCTGGTTCAACTCGGTCGACCCGACCAACTCTCGTCGCGTAATCTGACGCGTCGTGATGAAGTCGTACATCTTCTGCGCCTGATCACTGCCCATCTGCAGGTCACGAGAGATGGGTAGTAGCTTGCCGGCCTTGTCGATGTCATCGGCGTACGCCCAGCGATAGTGGTACATCGCCTTCGTCACCCACTCGTCGCCGAAGTCCTCGATCAACGTGTCGATGAACGCCAGCGCGGGATCGGTCGGCACTGTGCTTCGGCCCTCGAACTCGCCTTCGAGCCGCATGATCTGGGGCGATGAGTCCACCGTGGCCTCGCCATGGCTTCCGTCCTCGTTTGGATAGACGATGACGGGAATGATCGGCACGGGCGCAGCAGGCAGGTCATCCCATTTGGAGTCTCGCAGCACCCAGCGAAAGGGAATTCGGCGATAGCGCAGCACAGCTCGTATCTTCAACGAGTACGGCGAGCCGTATTGCCCGGAGAGAACAAGCCGATGCTGAATGGACGCAGCCATGATCAGGCTCGCATCGAGACGATGAAGCCCGATGCCGGATCGGCCTTGCCGTTCACCAGCTGGTCATAGACGTATGCCATGCCTTCCGCG
>Ga0114956_1003290_pt1 | contig 12526 bp, 8 predicted proteins | sample MaitaG_FD_87304 | JGI IMG/M metagenome (GOLD analysis project Ga0114956, IMG submission 87304) | Marine algal microbial communities from Maine, USA - Maine_Asex2 metaG | ecosystem: Host-associated > Algae > Red algae > Unclassified | place: Maine, USA | collected 2015-01-05 | reverse complement strand
TAAGCTAAACAGCTTGGGTTACATCATTCCACCCATGCCGCCCATTCCGCCCATGTCTGGCATACCGCCACCAGCTGCTGCACCGTCTTCAGGCTTATCAGCAATTAGTGATTCGGTAGTCAACACAAGCGAAGCTATAGAAGCAGCATTTTGCAATGCAGCTCTAGTAACTTTTGCAGGGTCAGTTACACCAGCAGCCATTAAGTCTTCAACAACACCAGTACGTGCGTTAAGACCAACGTTGCCAGATGCTTCTTCAACTTTTTGAACCCAGATAGCGCCTTCAAGACCAGCGTTATCGGCAATCAAACGAGCTGGAGCTTCCAAAGCACGGTACACAGAACGTGCACCAGTTTCTTCGTCACCAGTAAGGTTCTTCAAAGAAGCTTCAACTACCGGACGAGTACGCAATAATGCAGTACCACCACCGGCAACAACGCCTTCTTCAAGAGCCGCACGTGTTGCAGACAAAGCGTCTTCAATACGGTGCTTCTTTTCTTTAAGTTCAGTTTCTGTAGCTGCGCCAACTTTAACAACAGCAACGCCACCAGCTAATTTAGCAAGACGTTCTTGTAGTTTTTCACGATCCCAATCAGAATCAGAGTTGTCGATTTCAGCTTTGATTTGGTTAACTCGACCTTCAACATCTCCCTTGACTCCGCCACCTTCAATGATGGTGGTGTTGTCTTTAGAGATGATTACTTTACGAGCTTGACCTAACATGTCAAGATCTACAGCATCAAGTTTTAGGCCAACTTCTTCAGCGATAACTTGACCGCCGGTAAGAATAGCCATGTCTTCCATCATTGCTTTACGACGCTCACCAAAGCCAGGAGCTTTAACGGCAGCAGAAGTGAAAGTTCCACGGATCTTGTTAACAACTAAAGTTGCAAGAGCTTCACCCTCGATATCTTCAGCAATGATAACAAGCTGTTTACCAGACTGCATAACCTTTTCAAGAACAGGAAGCATGTCCTGAACAGAAGTGATTTTGCCTTGGTTAAACAAGATGTAAGGATCTTCGATAACAGCTTCTTGACGTTCAGCGTCGGTTACGAAGTAAGGAGAAATATAACCCTTATCGAACTGCATACCTTCAGTAAATTCAAGTTCAAGACCAAAAGTGTTTGACTCTTCAATAGTCACAACACCATCTTTACCAACTTTGTCGATAGCGTCAGCAAGAACTTGGCCAACGTTTTCGTCAGCAGCAGATATAGCAGCAACTTGAGCGATCTCTTCTTTAGTGTCAATCTCTTTAGACTGCTTAGCTAATTCAGAAACAGCAGCATCAACAGCTACTTCAATTCCACGTTTAAGGCTCATTGGGTTTGCACCCGCAGCTACGTTACGTAGACCTTCGTGAATTAGAGCTTGAGCAAGAACAGTTGCTGTTGTTGTTCCGTCACCGGCAACATCGTTTGTTTTTGTAGCTACTTCTTTAACAAGCTGAGCACCCATGTTTTCAAACGGATCTTCTAACTCGATTTCACGAGCGATAGAAACACCATCGTTTGTTATTGTTGGCGCACCAAACTTTTTCTCTAAGACAACGTTACGACCTTTAGGTCCAAGTGTAACCTTAACCGCATTTGCAAGCTGGTTAACACCAGATTCTAAAGCACGCCGTGCCTCTTCATCAAATTTTATAATTTTTGGCATTATATTTTATTTCCTTTACTTAACTACTGCGAGTACGTCTCGGGCTGACAAAATTAGAAGATCGTCACCTTCGATAGTGATTTCTGTTCCCCCGTATTTTGAGTAAACAATAACATCACCTTCAGAAACGTCCATAGGGATTAATTCGCCGTTATCAGAACGACGACCGGCACCAACTGCTAAAACGTCACCTTGTTGTGGCTTTTCTTTAGCAGTATCTGGTATGACAAGACCGCTGGCTGTAGTAGACTCAGCGTCTTTTGGTTTAATGACAATACGGTCATCAAGGGGTTTAATATTCATTCACAACTCCATTTATTGTGTTAGCACTCTAATGATACGACTGCTAATCATAACACAAATGAAACATTTGACAACCTGAAACAAGCAAAAGCATTAGAGAAACTCAGAATTTCAGATTTGGGCCATTTACTACAGCTGTATCGTCTGTAGAAATAAATGAACCTTGGACAGTAAACCGCCGGCTACCAGTTTCTTCTAACTGTGCTTCCTGACGTTTTTGTTCCTTAATCTGTTCAGCCAAAGCGACAACTTGTTCTTCAGTTAAGATGTGGGCTGTTCCAGATACTTTCCTAACATTGTTACCATCTAAATCTTGTAAAGGTTTATCTGAAGATAGCCTCCAAACTTCATTCGAATCCACCTTTGGCAATTTAGCTGAGCCGAATTCAGCCCATGGAATATCTACTTCAGAAAGCGACTTAAGAAGCTGAGACGAAGCATACAACGGATTGTTGTGCTCTGACATCACAAAAAAATAATCCGATGCAAATCTATCTCGGAAATATGCAACTAACTCTTGTCCACTTAAGATGTTGTTAATATTTGTCTCCAAATATGCTTGGGAAGCTCTATCGACTATGGCCATACTGTACGAACCATTAGAGTAGCCATCAAACTCAAAATTTTTATCAGGTGCCCCTTCAACAACCTGGCGAATGTGAGCCAAACCTAAAGGTTCTTTCATGCCAAATTTTAGATTTGTGAAAACAACCTGTTCACTCACGATAGCTTCTTGAATATTCTCTGGCCAATCAAGAGGTTCACCTGAATAGTTAAATAGTTCACAGTCAATTTCTATAGGGTCATCTGAAATCTTTAACCACCAACGAATTTGTTCACACAAAGACTTAAAAATAGTCGGATGGAAATTTGATTTAATATATATACCGGCAAATAATTTCATTTTTCTATAAGAATCTCGACTGAATCTTGAAAAGCTGTCTGCTTTCATCTCGATAAGTTCGTCAGAATCTACTTGTACATGAGCATTATTAAAAAAACCATTTTCTGAGTCTACAGTCCCTTTAGAATAAATTTTCCAACCAACTTTCATAAGAAAATCAGCAATATCTTCATCCCTCAAAGTTCTAACAGCTTTCATTTCAAGTCCTGTAATTGAAGAGAGATCTTCCGATTTTTCTAGCAAGTAATTTTTCATGAGTTCATGTTCAATCCTGAATGCTAGTAAGAAAAATGCGGTTGCTATTCTTTTTTCATCTATATCAGAAATCTCAGTAGAAGAAACCAGCAAATCTAACACTGCTTCGAGATCAAACTCACTTAGTTTTTGCAAACCACCTGGTGTGATATCTGAATAATCAAACGCAAAATAGTTAGCTCGAAATTCTTGAGGCAACAACATTTGGACAGTTCTTTGCAGTTCATCAATTTTCTGTCTAAGAACAAACCGCACAATCTCAATGGGAGCTGACGGAGAATAATAAACGGTGCGAGTACTAAGATCAAATTGAACACAATTTTGAAAGAAAAGGTCAGGAGATCTGTCATCGAATTTCAATAAATGTTCTTTACGCTCAAGTTTCCAATGGAAATGTTCTAAAGCCTTTTTTAAATCATCTAATTCTGACTCTTCAATTTCAGTAGGAACAGGTTTATGAATAATTGATGGAGCAGCAATCGGTAATGGAACCGTGCCTTCAAGAACGTTAACTCTATGCTGCTCTGCATCAATGAAAACTTGCCAATCAAGTTGGTTTTGGAGCGCAATTTTTAGCCAAATACCTAAGTTACTACCACGCCACGAAGTGGATGGTTTATCAAAAAACTGAATAGGCGACTCAACATCTGATTCAAAATTTTGAATAATTGCATAAGCTTTAGCAAACATCTCGCCAGTAACTTCGAACTCCATAAGTTTTGACAGCCTTCTCAGATCGTATGGAGTAGGGGCCTGAGTAGCGTTGATTTTAAAATGTGAACGTACTTTAGTTCTAAAAATTAACGCTACGTCTTCAGATTCTTGATTTTCAAAAGGTCTTAAATCAGTCAAACCATCGTTAAAGATAACACTCGTTTCAAACACATAAAGAGGATCGTAACCCCCAGATTCAATATTTAGACCTGCACTAATTTTTGACAGAATATTATCTCGTTTAGCTAACTGAACTTTCAAAGCATCAATTCCAATACCAAATTCTTGAGCTAATAGTTGAATCTGATCTCGGCTGTAGAGATCTGCTAATGGAACATTTTCTAGCGACTGTCTGAATAGATATATAAAACGGTTTGGATCGTTTCCATCCATAAAGTGAAAACAAGTAAATAGCCTACTCAGAAATTGTTCTGGAGAAAGAGCGTTGGCTGGTTTAGCTCTATTCGATTCATAGCCCAATTTTGGAATCGAATCTGGCTTGAACTTTGCTTCGAGCCACCAGTCTTTTCTTGCTATACCATTTAAAGATTCTGGACTTAATGCCATGAGAAGATCAACCGCAGCCCAATCAGAACCAAGAAAGACTGCTAGAGCAAGGCGTTGATTTGTATAAAAACTAAGAAACAGTTCCTTCTTTCTTTCGTAGTCTTCTGTATCACTTGATTGTTTGATCAAAGCAGCTGTTACCAGATAAGGAATCTCTGGCCTCTTTAGAGTTAAACCACTACACCCTACTTCTTGAACCCAAAATGCTTTTTGTTCATCTGTAAGGTAAGACAAAGCCGAAACGATTAAGGCAATTTCTTCTGGTAATGTTACAAGACCTTCTCCTAACAAAGCCTGTGCTTCAATATATTGTTCAAAAGAAAGCACCTTACAAGAATGCAATGCAGCCAGAAAGTTTGAACCTTTGTCTACAGGGATCACCCCCAAGCGGATCCCCGATTCCTCGGGGATGACGAACTGGCCGGAAATTACAGGATCAGGCAAACCATCGTCATTCCCAAGCAAACCATCGTCATTCCCAAGCAAACCATCGTCATTCCCATGCAAATGGGAATCTTCTTGGCCGGTCGTTACGGGCTGATCGGAAGTTGCGAGTGGGTTTGGTAGCCCGTTTTCTATGCTTTTGACCCAATCCAAGTATGCATTTGAAAAGCTACTGTAATCCTGATCTCCCAAAACCAAATAAAGCAGAACACCTTCAGTCGGGTTCAAAGCAACACCAGAATTCATCCCACCCGAAGAGTTTCTTAAATAGTTATAAAATTCTTGAAATTTATCAGACGAAGGCCTTGGATCCCAGAACTCCTCAGATACAGAAACAGCCAGGCTAGAAGAGCCAGCAACATCTAAATCATAAGCAACTTTAAGAGCGATGTTTAATTCAGCCGGCCCCATTGAATAATATTTGTCATTAGGGTCTAGCGAACGTTGAGCATTGTATTTTAAAGCTCTATCAAAAGTTATCTGTTTAGCTTCCGAACCACTTTGATCTACATATTCTCTAAGCCGCAATAAGAACTTTACACCTTCAACAGAACAACGAGCAGCTCGTTGATTATCTGCACCTAGTAATGCGTCCAACCCATAAAAGCTAGATTTAAAAGAATCAGAAGCCTTTTGCCTTTGTTCCAAAGCCAATCTAGTTCGCTTCAATTCAACCAAATCTGTAGTCATTTGTAATAGACCACTAACAGCCTGTTCATAGTCATGGATTTTTTGTTCACCGAACAAAGGCACTTTCAGATCAAGAATATCTTGACGGATCTTGGCGATTGCGCCTTCGATAGCTGCAGCGTTCGGTAAAGCCAATAGCTTGGCACGCTCATCTAGCTCTAAAAATTCTGCCTGGTAATCGACTCGGGCCGTTTCAACAAAACCGCTAGACCATAGAGCATTAAACGCAGTGTGAGCATCGACTATAAAATCAAAACATGAAGCTTCGCTTCTAAAAAGGATCTGTTCAATCGTTGATAAAATTTCTGATAAATCCACGACTAGAGTAGTCTTAGATGGAGGGTCTAAAAGAAGCTCAGCGACCCCTCTCACTTGTTCTAACTTAAGGTCTTGTGAACGCTCATCATATTTCTTTAACGCTCTGCGCTTCACTGCCTTAGGATTAATTAGTAAAGAGCCAAATGTTCGAGCTCCGAAAATACTTTTAAAGGCTTTTACTCCTTCAAAATCTCTAACAGCTTCTAGCATATTTATTGGGCCTGCTGTTTTTTTAACTGTAGCTGTTTCAATAGCACGCTTGGGTCTTGAGCGTTCAAAAAAGCCGACCAAAATGCTTTGATCTTCTACCGGCAATTGCCAAACTTGTTTTTTTGAATCAAAGAACAAATGCCCATCCACAGGATATATATACTTTTCAAATAATCGTTTTTCTTTAGGCGAAAAACTACGCATCGCAGACAAGACATTCCTTCGAAATTCAGCTTGAGTAGAACTTATACCAGCAGTGGGCTTACTTTTTGTAAATTCTTTTGATCGTAAATCTTTGAAATAAGACAGCTGTTGAAGATAACCAATACGATCCCAATCTTGTTCGGAAAGCTGAGACCACTTCCCTAGCTGGAAAAAATTATGATGACCTAACAAATATCTAAGAACACTTTGCCTAGACAATTGTCCTTGTTCTCGGCACTTTTTCATGGCAACAGATACAACATGAGGATCATAAATATCGATCGCAACATTGATATTCAGATAAGATTGATTGCTTTCTAGACCCAAAGGAACTGCCGAATAAATTTGATTTTGCCAGCCATCTACGATCGTTAAATCAATATTCAATAAATAGTATTTGAACTCGTCTACGATCCGACGGGATTCACGTGAACCAATTACTGCATTTGTAATACTTGAAGCACCTGATATCTGTTTCAAAATATTTAAATCACTAAAATTAAGTTGCTGTTGGGCGATATAAATAGCTTCAGGTCTAAGCGGATCATACGGTAAGTTCTGTCGAGTATTTATCTTAATATCTAAACCTTCGACAAAATTTTCCCATTTTTCCAGGCTGTCTAATAAGCTTTTAGGACCTATAGCATCAGAATCACCAGCTAAAGCAGATTTAAGCTGCGCAATAAAAAGATTACGTTTACGATCCTCATCCCAAGCATTTAAAAATTCGTCTACAGCAACATCACTATTTGCAGAGTCAACAGGACCTGCCCATTCCCAACTTTCTTCTGCCATCTAACCGCCTAAAGGACTATCTATATAATCATACAGACTCTTTGGGGCCAACGTCATTCCCATGTAAATGGGAATCTACTCGGACAGGAGATCCCACCTGTTTACAAGCAATTTCTCGGGGATAACAGGCAGGTTGAATAACCCCGGACTCGGGGATAACAGCACTACAAAAACATCGTCATCCCCGACCCCGATCGGGGATCTCCCTCATGGATAACAGCACTACAAAAACATCGTCATCCCCGACCCCGATCGGGGATCTCCCTCGTGAATAAGAGCCGACCCACTTAAATTCGATTTGATATATGTAGAATAAATATATGGCGGATAATTCAGACATGGAAGACTACCCTTTGATTTATGGGAATAACAGAGCTGGGGTATTTCTTATCGAAGTCTTGAATTCTTTAGAGCCAGCTGTATTTCCAGCACAAAATGAAATTCCTGAAATATCAATTTCTATTCCCTTAGTAGGTTTAAGAGGCGCTACAACAACCGGTGTGGTCTCTAATGATCTAGTTTCTATACCTGTTGGGTTCGAGTTTTCACCCGATAATTTGAAGTCGTGGGCTAGAATAGACAGGTGGCCTTTCAGAGCGTCTGCCAAGATAAAAAAACTCCGCTGGACAATCACCCGATTAGACGGCGATCCAATTAATGCAGGCCAAAGATATTATTTACGTGAAGCCTTGCCTGATCTAGAGTTATTTTTCCGCTAGGAAGATCCGCCTTATATGGCTTTCAAAAACCCTGTAGTTTCTAGAGATTTAGGTCCGACGATTCAAACAAAAGTTTCAGGCATCGGCAACAGCGCAAACATGGGTATCATCGGTCGACTGCAAGCCCAGCAAGATCAAAACAGTCAGAATAACCGACAAAGACGTTCGTTGTAATTCTTGTTACTGGAAGAAAGCCTAACCTTACATCTGAGATTATTAATTATGGAAAGAGAATTGCCAAAAATTGAATCGATGAGCTTAAGGTTCCTTCTTATGAATGGTGGCACCATCCAATATTCTAGAGAAGGACTGATAGCTGCCGGGCCAGGCAAATTTGAGCTTCAATTTTATTCAGAAGCCAACCCACTGGCACACTCTCAAACACCCAAGCCAGATAAAAAATCACACTTGAATTAGGTTCTGATGAGACGATGCAAATGCCTGGAGGCGTATCAGTTTTGGTGCCCAAACCACCCAGAACACCGACGCCGGTGAGAGCAGAACAGCTAGCTTCGTACAGGGCGGCATATGAAGAACTCCAGAAGAACCCCAACTGAGACCTTAGGCATGTAGCTGTAATTAAAAAACCAAGTTGACTTTTTTGTTACGGAACACATGAGTGAAGTTTCTGCAGTTAGCCGATCATGTAGAATGAAGGAATGGCGGAAAAAATTAAGACAATTCAAGATCAAATTTTGAATCTGGAAGAAACAGACTTCGAACTAATTCATGAATGGATTTTATTTAAAAAAGCCGAAAGAGATTTTGATAACGATTTAGAAAAAGTAGCCTCGCTAGGCGCTTTTGACTCTCTTAAAAACACTTATCAAGCAGCTAAAGAAAAAGGCGAACTATCCTGGCTGAAGTAGCGTCCATTTAACGAATCAAACAAGAAACCAGCACTCTATTTGTTGTTTTTATTGCATAATTCGCAACTTAGTTGTTGATTATCCAAGATAAATCGTTTATAGTGCTAATATGTACGTTAAACGAGCTTTAGACCTGAAATATCTATTAAAGCATAAATCTCTTCTTCTCTTTGGTCCGAGGGCTACAGGTAAAACACGTTTAATTCACGAAGAGTTAGAAGACGCATACATATTTGATTTATTAGACTTTGAAACACTTCAAAATTTGAATGTAAACCCAAAAATACTAAGCCAAGTAAGCGCAAGCCTAGACGCATCCACCACAATCGTCATAGATGAAATACAACTCAACCCTGGCTTATTAAACGAAGTTCACCGAATACACAACTCTAACCCAGAACGCCGCTTTCTTTTAACAGGATCTAGCGCTAGAAAACTCAGAAGAGGTGGTGCAAATCTATTAGCTGGCAGGGCATGGCAAACCAGCCTATTTCCTTTAACCTCGAGAGAAATTCCCGATTTTGATCTTCTACGTTACCTAAACACAGGCGGACTTCCAGCCGTATACTTTTCTGAAATGCCAACGAAAGATTTAAAGAACTACGTTGGAACATATTTAAAAGAAGAAATTATGGCAGAATCCTTAACTCGAAACCTACCAGCATTCAACAGCTTTCTTCAAACAGTAGCTATTTCAAATGGTGAAGAACTCAACTACAACTCATTATCTTCAGATTGTGGAGTTAAAGCATCAACGGTAAAAAACTATTTTCAAATATTAGACGACACCCTAATAGGGTTTTCACTTCCTTCATTTAAAACCGTCCGCAGAAAATCTATATCACGTTCGAAACATTATTTATTCGATATAGGTGTCACAAACTCGTTAGCAAACAGGTCAGAAATCATTGAAAAATCAGAACTGTTCGGAAAAGCTTTCGAGCATTTTATCATCCTTGAAGTAAGAGCCTGGAACACCTACAGCGACAAAGATCACAAGCTCACCTATTGGCGATCTACATCAAAAAGCGAAGTCGACTTAATAATAGGTAAAGAATTAGCTTTAGAGATAAAGAGCACTAGTTCAGCTCAGAACAAACATTTACGCCACTTAAGAGCTTTAAAAGATGAAGGACTTATAAAAAAGTATGCCTTAGTTTCTAATGATAGAGATACCCGAAAAACAGAAGATGGGATAATGCTTTACTATTGGAAAGATTTTATCGAACAGCTCTACAAATAAAAAGCCCTGACAACATGGGCCTTGAAATTACACAGTGTATTCAAATACTTTTTCAAACGGTTTAGCTTCATGAATGATGTGTTCAGCTATTTCTGCCATCTGGGCTTTGGCCGTTTCAATTGGGACGCCTAAGTTGATAAACGTTGTTTGGATATCTATGTTGGTATTTTTTACTGTTAGCGATTGAGTTTCGCTGTTCGAACAATATATGAGCCAAGCTTTTTCTAGTTTATTTACTGTTGCATAAGCCAATGCCTGATATAGATCCCCATTGTAGGATTTGTCCTTATTTGGCATTTTATATTTGCAGTCTGCGATAGCAACGATTTGTTTGTTATCAAATATTGCGATGTCGGGTTTGATGGTTCTGTTTTTATCTGTGTCGAACTTATCCTTGTATTGAGATTCAACTTTTAGGTTTCGTGAATAGCTTCGTATTTGTTGTGTAACCCAATGTTCGAATAGCGTGTCCATATTGAGCATGAAAGCTCTCGCCGGCGTCTCGCCTTCTCCTAAGAACAGTGAAGAGCTTTGTAAAATAATGTAGCTTAGTTTTACAACTTGTTCGTAATGTTTTTCTGTTGAGGTTGGCCGCCATGTTTGGACCCAATCAAAGTTGCCTGACTGTTCTGTTGTTGCAAAATTACTTGATTGGACCTTTATGCGGTGCGTCCATTTGGAATCTAGATCAACAATTTTGTCTATATGTTGAAGTGCGGCATTTACTATTGCATTCAGTTTGGTGTCTTGTGTGAGCTCATCGTATTTGCAAGCAATTTTTGCGGTCATCTCTGGACGCTTCAGCATTCCCGTTATATCTATGCGTCCTCGTGGGCTGGCTAGCCTGTCTTGTTCTGTTCTGTAAGTTTTGTTTATACCTCGTCTGCTAACTTGTTCGCAGGTTTCGCAAAATATTTTTGCCATCAAGTTTAGCAAGTCTGTTTTATTGGATAGGCCAACCATTTTGTTTTGGCGTTTAACTTTTGTTTCCACCTCCATCAATGCGAAAACATTTATCAACGGAATTTTTGGTTTCACAATTATTGTGTAGTTCTCAATTCTTATTGTTCCCACAAATTGTTTAGATCGCAGCTGGTACTGCTCTCCCCCAATCGCTGGGACCACTGTTATGTATTCGAAAAAATCTTCTTGTAAAACCTCGGCAACCGTCTGCGGTAGCGGTGCCATGGTATGACTATGTTCTTTTAGTTCTATATACAATTTAGTACTCTTCGTCTGGGCCGTGGAAGTCTTTCCATAGCTTGTCGAATTTGAACTCTTTTGCGATATCGGCTCCGAAGAATAGATCTTCTATAAGTGGCTCTATTTGATATTGCCAGATTTTTTCTAGTTTGTGTTGATTTATTCCACGTTTCATAAAGTAGCTTGGGCCAAGCAGCATATGGTTGCCTCCCATTTCTTCTTTTAGTTTGGTGTTTACTACTTCTACAAATTCGATTAACCATTCTGGTGCTGTGTTGTCTTCTGCCCAGCGGCTGAACATTTCTGAAATTGGGCTGTTGGTGCCACTATCGGGGCTGAATTGTACAAATTTAAATCGTCTTCTTAAAGCTGTATCTACAGATGCGATTGATCTATCTGCGGTGTTCATTGTTCCTATTATCCGTAGGTTTTTTGGAAGCCTAAATGGTTCATCTCTGTAAAGGGGTTGGATGTCTTTGTTCCGGTATTCGAGTAAAAACATTAGCTCGCCCAAAACTTTGGATAGGTTAGCTCGGTTTATTTCGTCGATTATTAGTATGTATGGGTTGTCTGGATCTTGGGTAGCTTTCTCACAGATCTTGCGTAGCGACCCTTCTGTTAATTTGTAAGTTAAGTTTCCGTCTGGCGAGGTTTCCGGTCTGTATCCTTCGAAGAAATCTTCGTAACTATATGCGGGATGAAATTGTATAAGTGTTGTTTGGGCAGCGGTTTTTGTTAGGTGCTCGGCTAGGTGTTGGGCTACATAGGTTTTACCTGTTCCTGGAGGTCCATAAAAAATTACTTGTTTGTGTTCTTCTAGTAGATCAACTATGTCTTGCACAAATGGTTTTGGCAAGTACAGTTCTTCTGCTGCGGCTTCAACGGGGTCTATTACTTGTTCTGCTGTGGTTGAGGTAGTTTTTTGTGCTTCGTCTTCAATTAACCAATAAAGAAATCTGCTTTTAGCGAAGCTGTCATTGCCAAAGTATGGTTCGAGAAGTTGCTGGAGTGCATCGTTAGATGTTATGTGGCGTTCGCCTACGCTTAAACTCATTTCTGGTGCCGGCTGGTTTAATTCAGCTAGCATTCTTGCTTTTCCATAATCACCATTGAGTCCAAATACTGGAAGATAACCTTCAGGGTGTGTAACCGCTAAAAATTTCATTATGGTTGTTTCTTTGAAACCGCGTAGCCCTAAGTCGTCTTCGTCTAAGACTCGGTCTATTCGTGTTGCTGGTTCTTCCGTCGTGTTCCAAAGTAAATGGTCGATTGCTTTTAAGAACCGTTCGATAACTTCTGGTTCTTCGTCTTTTAGCGTTGCGTGTAACGTACTCGGGCCGGTCCCACCATAGAAGCTACCGCCATATATTTTTCTTAGTTCACTTAGCGGTATTGCTGCGAGTTTGTCTTTAGCTAATAGTTTCTG
>Ga0114956_1003289_pt1 | contig 12526 bp, 10 predicted proteins | sample MaitaG_FD_87304 | JGI IMG/M metagenome (GOLD analysis project Ga0114956, IMG submission 87304) | Marine algal microbial communities from Maine, USA - Maine_Asex2 metaG | ecosystem: Host-associated > Algae > Red algae > Unclassified | place: Maine, USA | collected 2015-01-05 | reverse complement strand
TGGACGGCGTAACCGTAAATCTGAAACCTTTAATAGCCCACCTACGCCGTGATACTTATCCGCACCACGCGACTGATCTTCTGATTTTTTGAAGTAGGGAAGCACGTCTTCGTATGACCAACCAGCATTGCCAAGCTCAGCCCATCGATCATAGTCCTCAGCCTGCCCACGCACATACAGCAAGCCATTCAATGAGCTTGAACCACCCAGAACTTTTCCACGAGGCCATTGCAGCTTACGACCTGCAATACCGGGGTCAGGCTCAGTCTCGTAGCACCAATCAACCTTAGGGTCATGCATGGTTTTAAAGTAACCAACCGGCACATGAATCCAAGGATTTAAGTCCCGACCACCTGCTTCCAGTATCAGTACTTTATTGGCAGGATCAGCCGACAAACGGTTGGCCAACACGCACCCCGAAGAACCAGCACCCACAATAATGTAGTCGTATTGACTGCTTTCCATTCTTTATCCCTCATCCTGACAGTAGTAAGCCGACAGAGCGGTCGCCGCTTTTTGCAAAGCCGGAATAAACTCTCGCAAATCGTTCACATTCCTGCGTGTCGTTGGGGCGTGAACCGCCACCGTAAAACAAATTCGGTTAGTCTTATCAATTACCGGAACGGCCATCGCAACCATGCCTGATATTAATTCCTCATTATCAAAACTTACCGCTTCTTTTTTAATTTTTTTCAGCTCGGGCTCTAACAATTCCAGAGACACGACTGTATGCTCAGTATTTTTTGAAAGCGCCGCTGCATTCAATAAACGTGACCGCTCTTTTGGCCGCATATACGCCAGAAATAACTTGCCACTTGCCGTTGCGTGCAAAGGCAGTTTAGATCCCAGGTGCAAATCCACTTTAATCGGCCAGTTACACTCAACTCGGTCAAAATACACCGTGTGATTTCCATCAAGCATTGTGCAGTTGCAAGTCTCACCAATTTCCTCGGCCAATGCTTCCAAAATGGCATGACGGGGCGCGCCAACTGCAACATTCGATAGAATCGAGAGGGAGAACTGCTTTAACTTCTGGCCGATAGCAAATCGCTTATCCGGCCCACGCCGCAGATACCCCTCTTCTTCTAACTGAATGGCAATGCGATGCACTGTCGGCTTCGCTAAGCCTGTCAACTCAACGATTTCCGCGATAGACAGCCCACGAATTGAATCTGCCACCAACTGCATAATAGACATGCCACGAAACAGTGTTGAATTCGACCCAACCGCATTTGCCATTTCATAAACCTCTTATTAAAAGCCCTCCAAGTACGCTAACCTAAAACCCGGAGCTTAGCCACCACCGTAAATAAAGTTTGGTAGCCAGAGCGCTATCTGCGGGAACGATATTATCAATAACAATCCGATCAATTGAATCACCATGAATTGCATCATGCCAAGGTAAATATCCTTAAGATCCCACTCGGGCACAACCCCCTTAAGGAAATAGGCAGACAGAGCAACCGGCGGGCTCAACCAAGCGGTTTGGAGATTCACCGCAACCAGTATCGCGAACCAAACTAACAGATCAGTACGCTCTAATCCAAAGGCAGGCCCTAAAGTCTCTACCACCGGTAGTAGAATGGGAACAATGATCAGCACGATTGGCACCCATTCTAGCGGCCAACCTAGTAAGAAGATGAGCGCCATTATCAGGAACAGCGTCCAACCTGCGCTAAGATCAAACGACAACAGCATCTCAGTCAGCATTTTTGGCGTCCCAAGATTCGAGAATACCGCACCGAAGAAATTAGAGGCCGCCACCAAGAACATGATCAATACCGTGATTTCCAAGGTTTTGATCAGAGCATCCCCTGCGTTCTTCATCAATAAATAAAGTGTAAAGGTACCGACGAATACGGCAGCAACTAACGTAATGATGCCGCTAAGCTCCGCAAGATTGATCGACACACCCAATACGGAGTAAGCCGCCCAAGCCAAGATCGCAAAATATACCGTTGCTGCGAGCAACGTCTTAAGGTCCGCGCCTCGGATAGCAAACGAGAACTTACCGTAGCCGATGGCCAACAACACCGAACCGAAGGCGCCACACGCCGCTGCTTCAGCGGGCGTCGCAAAGCCCATCAGAATTGAACCCAGAGCGAAGGTAATCAATACCGTCGGTGGCACCAAACCCATGAAGAATTCGTACCACAAATCAGAAAAATAGAAGCCACCCGGCTTAAGCTTTCTCGATACGATGAAGGCTAAGAACATAACGCCGATCCATAGCAATGGAATCACTAATCCACCGAACGGCAGAACCGCACCCAACGTTCCAGAAGCACCTAAGGTACACAGCCAGATGAAGATCACCAAGCCAGCCATCACCAAAGCAACTTCAACTATGTAGAATGGAGATGTCTTAGGCTGGTCTTCCTCAGGAAGAATTGGCCCAAGGTTTGGATTGATCATGCATCGTCCGATGGTATAGATCATATACAAACAAGCCAACATCACACCCGGAATAACCGCTGCACGGAATAAATCCGTTACCGGCACCTCAAGCACCGGCCCCATCACGATCAACATAATGGAAGGCGGGATCAAGATACCCAGCGTACCGCCCGCCGTAATCGCACCAGCCGATAATCGAACGTCATAGTTGGAACGGTTCATGGTTTTAGCCGCCATGATACCGAGAATGGTTACCGACGCTCCTACAATACCGGTCGCTGCAGCGAATATCATCGATACAAACAGCACCGCGATGAACAACGCACCACGGGTACGTGACATCATCATCTGAACCGCATTAAACAAACGCTCCATCAGACCCGCTTGCTCCATCATGATACCCATGAAGATAAACAGCGGCACTGCCACCAACTGGTCATCCAGCATAGTCGAGTTAGTCTGAAGGGTTAGCAGGAAGAAAGTTAGGTCGCTGCTTCCACCCCAAGAACCAAACACAAAACCGAGGAAGATCAGCGTAAATGAAATCGGAAAGCCAACGAAGATTGAGAACAACATCGCTGCCAACATCCACATACCAATAATCGGCTTAGAGACGCTGACTTCACCAATGATACTTGTTAACCACTCGCCAAGCGGCACGGTATCAGGCCAGAAAACCGAGGCAAATATGATGGCGAGGCCAACGATATAAAATGGGAAAAACTTTAAGAATTTAGCTTCTCGTACTTTGCCCATTTGGTGGAAAGCACGGAACAGCTCTGCAAAACCCTGCAAGAACAGTAATAGCGCACCGATCGGCATAAAGATACGTGCAGGCCAGAGGTACGGTGCCCAAGTAGAGTCACTTGCTTCTTCCCAGCGGCCCCAGTCCTCAAAGATGCCTTTGAAGCCCATGGAATCCAGTGCGTAATCGAGCGAAGTCCAAAAGAAGAACAGCATGGCCGGGAAATAGAACAGCAAGTACAGCGTAGCATCAACAGTTGCTTGGGTTTTTAACGACCAGTTTCGAAAGATAAAGTCTGCTCGAATATGCACACCGCGCATGAGTGCGTAACCCGCCGCGCCCATGAACAAGATACCACCGATCATTCGGCTGATGTCGTAGACAAACAGTGTTGGGCCAAAGCCCCATTCTCTGGCTACGTCGGCCATATCATTGGCTGCAAGCACACCAAACATGCTTCGGGAGAATACTTCAAAGACCATGACAAAAATCAGCGGAACCAGTGCCAGACAAAGAATCCGTCCTACCCAAAGATTTAAAACGTCAATGAATGCGGTGATTGGGCGCTGCCATGACGTCATGTCCTCAGGCGTTTGGCCCGGTTCCTCCGCGCGACGTTCCGCGATCAGTTCGTCGGTGATATCTAATTCACCGATTTCAGTTTCCTGTGAAGCCATTTCTTATTCCCCTATCCTAAGCCGAGCTGTGTAACAAAAAGCTTTTGTAGACTACTGCGAACAGAAGACTAAAAAAGCTTTCTATGGATCAATTGAAATTGTGAAACTAGCCCAACCTAATGGCTGGGCTAGTATTAACGCTACAGTTAATTACTTAACAGTATCTGCAAAGGCTTTACCGAGAGCAGCGTTAGACGCTTGTGAACCCGCCCAGAAAGGCACTGCGATTGCAGCGAAGTCTTTCTGTGACTGCCATACTTTTGCAAAGAATGCGTTCTCTTTTGCATTCTTTTCTAATGACGCTTTAGCAGCGTTCATGTAAGCAGGGAAGTAGTCAGCTGGCGTGTCATGCAAGATAACGCCGTGGTTCTCAGTCAGATCTTTAAGTGCTTTACCGTTCTCATAGATGCGGTAAGACATAGACTTAGAAAGTGATGCGTTAGCCGCAACTTCTAGTGCCTTCTTTTCAAGATCAGTAAGCTTGTTATAAACATCACCGTTGATGTATATATCAGCGTTTACAACAACTTGGTGAAGACCTTGCAGGTAGTAGTGCTTCAGTACTTTCTGAAAACCAAATACACTGTCAGGCTTCGGGCAGCACCACTCAGCCGCATCGATTGTACCTTTCTCAAGTGCTGGAAGAATATCCCCACCACCCATCGCTACTGATGCAACACCGATATCTTTGTACGTCTGACCCGGGATTCCAGGAGGTGTACGGAAACGGTACTTGCGGAAATCATCCATAGACTTGATCGGCTCTTTGAACCAACCCAGTGCCTCTGGACCGACAGGCTGAAGCATGAAGCCTTTAACGTTCATGTCCATCTCTTTCCAAAGCTGGTCATAAAGCTCTTTACCACCACCGTATTGGAACCAGCTCAAGAATGCGATGTTGTCAATACCAACACCCGCACCTGCTACAGGTGAACCGAACAGCATTGCTGCTGGGTGCTTACCTGACCAGTAGTGAGTCCATGCGAATCCACCTTCTACTAAACCTTTATCAACGGCATCTAGCGTTTCTTTAACACCAACAACCGCACCAGCAGGTAGTACTTCGATGTTTACAGAACCACTAGTCAGGGCTTTAACGTCAGCAGCAAAGTCTTTCAACATTACCACTTCGTCAGCCTTAGCTGAGATTACTGATTGTATGCGGATCGTTGTTTCAGCTTGAACCGTTGTAGCACCGAACACTGCAAACCCGAGCGCAGCGCTGATGACTGTTTTTGTCATATTAGATAATACAGACATAATTTCTCCTACTCCTAATGTAAAACTGCTTCCACTTAATACGTTGCATCCCCGCCCGTGAAAGCATTAACGCGGGGCCCTGAAAAAAGCACGCAGATGGTGCTAAAACTTAAGAGGCAGCGGCGCTGGAAGACAATCCCAACATCTCCGAAACCTGTGGCCACCCGTCATACAACATCATTGCTGATAGGTAGATTAGAAAAGCCAGACCCAAATAAGAGAGCCATGGATACTTGGCCATCACATTCATAATCATCGTTGCAAAGAAAGCCATGAAGGCGATCGCGACAACTAAACCAAAGATTAATAATGTTGTGTCATCACGTGCGATGGCTGCCACTGCAACCACGTTGTCGATGGACATTGAAACATCGGCGATGATGATGGTTACCATGGCGGCCCAAAGCTGCTGCCTTGGCGTTCCTGTGAATTGTTTATGTACCTGCTCGTCACCCGCTTGATTCGCGTGATGTTGCTTTAACTCTTGGTAAAAACGCCAGCAAACCCATGACAGTAATATTCCACCAAAAAAGATGATGCCGGGTATGGCGAGTAAGTAGGTTGCGATAGCAGCGAAGAAGATTCGTAGACCCGCCGCTAAGGCCATGCCCATGAATATAGCTTTTTTACGTAGTTCAGGTGAGAGGCTGGCCGCAGCCATGCCAATAACTAAGGCGTTATCACCCGATAAGATGATGTCCGCAAAGATAATCTGTGCAACTTCTACCAAGTTAAAATTAAAAATCGCATCCATTACAGTGTTGTTTCCCCAAGACCCATAAGATTATCTCCCGTAATTCTTAAATTTTACTAGCTTCTACTCGTACCAAAGAAGAGCGTCCACCCTAACTCCTATATTTGAATCATGGAACCACAGAAACCCTGAAAAATCAAAGCTAAATTCTATTTTATGACACTTAAAGTTCCATTAAATAAAAAATTAGATCACTTTTGAAATCCCCCACTGCACCCCATTATCTTCAGCAGCCAATAATCGCGATATTAATCAATTCTATTTCGAACTAGTTGACTCGGGAATTCGCAATGTAACTGTGACATTACTTGCGTTAATTCTTCACGAAGTATATCGATAGTGTGCTGAGCCCCAGCTTCACCATGCGCGCCAACGCCATACAAAAATGCACGACCGGCAAAAACAGTCGCAGCCCCTTGCGCTAAAAACCGGGCAATATCCACACCAGATTCAGCTCCACTGTCGACCATCACCACGATATGCTCAGGCAGTGCGGCTTTGATGTCGCGCAGAGTCTCAACCGAAGATTGCGCCGCATCCAATTGTCGCCCACCGTGGTTAGACACGATAATACCGTCTGCACCGGCCTCAACCGCTAGTAGTGCGTCTCCAGCATTATTCACCCCTTTGACGATCAAATTACCCTGCCAATCATCGCGAATGGTTTTCAGCATAGTTTGATCAACCACATCCTTTAATGTAGTACGAATATAATTAGCCACATCCTCCATATTAGAAACATCTTCCATATACGGCGTAATCGAAGCAAATTGCGGCAAACCTGCTTTTAATGTCGCAATCGACCAAGCCGGGCAAAGTGTACTTTGCATGATACTTTTTGGGCTAATTCGTGGCGGAATAGCCAAGCCATTTTTGATGTCTCTGGGACGCTGCCCTGCTGCCGGAACATCAATGGTCACAACCAAGTTTTTACAACCCACCGCCTCTGCACGCCGAATTAAGTCAGCCCGTATTGCCAAGTCTGCTGGCGGATATAGCTGAAACCAGAAGTTTTCTTCTGCACATTCTGCCGCTTGTTCAATCGAATTGGTTGATAGCGTGCTGAGCACAAAAGGAATATTCGCCTGCTTTGCAGCTCTAGCATGGAACAATGTTGCATTCGGCCAGACAATTCCCGTTAACCCCAAAGGAGCAATACCAAATGGCGCGCTATAAAACTGACCTAATAATTCTGTCGACAGATTGGGGGCTGTATGCGGCAAAAGGTAATCTGCTCGTAATTTTACGGAGTCCAGCGCTTGGCGATTTCCGCGAACCGCAACTTCGCTATTACAGCCACCTTCAACATAGTCAAAGGCAAAACCCGGAATACGTCGCTTAGCCCGCTTTTTCAGGTCAGCCACGCAAGCAGAGGTTCTCTTTAAATCATCCACTAACGACTACCCACTGAGCTGTAAACTTTCCAAAGTTTCAAAACCATATGCCTAAACTAGGTGATCCGGTCGTAGGACAATTTTACCTGCGGCCACACGACCATTGTGCAAATCATCAAATGCTTGCCCACCAGCAGACAGTGGACGAACCTCAACCCAGTTAAGGTCACCCAAACGCTTCTGGTACAACATATCAATTGATGCGGTAAGGTCTGCATTGGTGTAGCAGTAGTTACCTAAAACAGTAATTTCTTGCAGGGTGATTTTACGGCTATCAAAACCGTCACCGGCATTTTGCAATCCTACGTGTGAGATAATCCCGCCTGGGCGCACTGCTTCACTAGATGTTTCACGAGTGATAGAAGAACCCACACAGTCAATCACAACATCATAGTCACCATTATTCGGTGCTTTATCAGAGATTGGATCAAAAACCTCGGCACAATTTTGCTGCTCAACGCTACTACGTCGCAGCGCATTGGTCTCACCCAAATCAATCTGACTACAACCCTTTGCCTTCAAAACCAAAGCCGCCAACATACCAATTGCGCCACCGCCAATCACTAATACCTTCATTTCTGACAGTGGACGATAAGCCACACGCTCAACTAAAGCCACCGCATGCAGTGCTGTGGCCGTCGGCTCTGTCAATGCTGCATGAACAGAGTCCATATCTTCAGGAATCGGTAGCAGATTGCGCTCAGAAATAGCCACTTGCTCGGCTAGTGCACCTTGCAGGTACATGCCAATCAACTCACGCTCAGAACAGATATTGCTGCGGCCTGTTGTACACGCCTGACAAATGCCACAAGCCATCAAGGGATTGATTACCATGCGCTGACCGGCATGCTTGCCATCAAGCACCGTACCAGACACCTCATGTCCCAGAATCAACGGCGGCACACGACGCGCGTCATGACCATGGTAGGCATGCATATCCGAACCACAGATAGCGGCGGCTGAAACTTCCATGACGACATCACCTTCACGCGGCTTGGGTAGTGGCTCATCGCGGTAGGTCATTTCTTGCGTCCCTGTATAAACAAGGGCTTTCATATCAAGTGGTTTCATATTCACTCCTTCATGTCGGTGCTTGGTATCATCAACAGGCTCCTCCTTTCGCTATCGAGTGAGCCTTGTTTATTTGGCGGTGAAGCCACCGTCAATGTAGATCACTTGGCCGGTAATGTAGTTCGACGCTGGACTGGCCAAGAAAATACATGTCCCATCGAGGTCGCTGAGTTCACCGTTGCGGCCAATAGCCGTTTGTTGTGCTAGTTTATCAGCAAGCTCCGGCTCATCAAAAACGGGCTGCGTTAATTCCGTTGGGAAAAAGCCAGGCGCTATCGCATTGCAGTTTATCCCTTGCGAAGACCAAGCTTCGGCCATTGCTCTGGTTAACTGAGCAACACCACCTTTTGATGCGCCGTAGGCAATACCATTGGCAAAGGCGCGTTCTGACTGTAGTGATGCAACGTTAATGATTCTGCCCCAGCCTCGTTCGCGCATATTCGGCACGAGCTTTTGACCCAGGAAGAAGGGGGCTTTAAGATTTAACTTGAGCGTTTTATCCCAGCTTTCGAGTGTAACCGCTTCAGCAGATTGACGCAGATTCACGCCTGCGGTATTGCAAAGTATATCCACCTGCCCATGCAAACACAGACTTTCGGCCACCACTCTATCCCATGTCGACTCGTCGCCTAAGTCGGCAACAATATAATCGGCTTCTTTACCGTCAGCCTGAAGTTCTTCACACAGTGATTTCAATCGCTTTTCACGGCGACCCAGTAGAATTACTTTAGCACCTGCATTGGACAAGGCAATTGCCTGCCTTGATCCAATCCCAGAGGTAGCACCCGTAATGAGCGCTACTTTTCCGTCAAGCTTAAATAACTCCACGCTTACTTAACCTGTAGCTCAAATTCTTCATTCGGGAAGTACTTGGCTAATCGATCATCACCACTTCGTGCATGACCTTCCATACCTTCGAGGCGTGAGATACGTGCTGCCGCTGCGGCAACTTCACGGTTAGCTTCTTGTGTCATACGCTGTGTCGTTACGGTTTTGATGAATTTACCTGCGAACAATCCACCGGTGTAGCGAGCCGCGCCTTTTGTTGGCAAAATGTGGTTAGTACCGGAACACTTATCGCCGAACGTCACTGTCGTTTCTTCACCCACAAACAAAGAACCATAGTTACGTAGACGATCAACCCACCAGTCCAAATTGTCACAATGTACTTCTAAATGTTCGGACGCATACTGGTCACTGATCACTGCCGCTTCTTCATCCGTATCACAAAGAATAACTTCACCATAATCAGCCCATGCTGGCCCTGCTGCATTGCGTGCTGTTTCTGGTAGCTTTTCGATGTAGCCCGGCATTAGCTCAATGACTTTTTCACCTAGTGCACGATCTGTCGTGAATAACCAAGCCGGAGAATCTGGCCCGTGCTCTGCCTGACCAGCAAGGTCACACGCGATGAGGTGAGGATCAGCATTCTTATCGGCAAGGATACCAATTTCGGTTGGGCCTGCGAATACGTCGATACCGACGCGCCCATAAAGCATGCGCTTAGCTTCTGCAACGAAGCGATTGCCCGGGCCGACGAGAATGTCTGCTGGCTTACCCGTGAACAAACCGAATGCCATGGCGGCAATACCCTGAACACCGCCTAGCGCCAGAATCGTATCAGCACCACAAAGATTCGCTGCGTATAAAATACCGGGATGACAACCTACATCGGCTTTTGGGGGTGAACAGGCGATGACATGATCAACACCGGCTGCCTTGGCTGTTGCAACCGACATAACGGCTGAAGCTACATGTGCGTAACGACCACCGGGAATGTAGCAACCGGCCGCCTGCATTGGGATTTGTTTTTGACCTGCCCACAGGCCAGGCGATAATTCTGTTTCGAAATCAATTAGCGACTCACGTTGCTTGACAGCAAAACCATGCACGCGGTCATATGAAAAACGAATATCATCTTTAACTTGCTGAGAAAGTTGCTTACCCGCGTTTTCAATCTCCTCTTCAGTAACAACAATATTACCTTCGTAGTTATCGAGCTGCTTTGCATATTCTTTACAACGCGCCTCCCCCCCTTCCTCAATCTCTTTGAGCATGGTTGAAACGATTTCGCGAGTATTGTCCTCGCCAGTAGTTGCATTTTTTTCGGCTTTTTTAAGGTAAGTGACGGCCATTAGGCGACTCCAGCTCAACGAGCTACAAATTGTGTAAGATGATAACGATGAATGTAAGCGCTTTCATACTAATCTTCAATAAATGCGTTGTCAAGATGCATATCGACAATTAAACGCACCACACTTGGCGGTTTTGATTTGGTATACTCCACAACTCAGCTGGCACGCAGGATTATCAATGTCTCAAAGAAAACCTACCCTTCAGGATGTTGCCAATGCTGCCTATGTATCGACAGCAACGGTATCCCGCTATCTGAATCAACCTGACAAGGTCAGCCCTGACCTGCAAAAGAAAATCCGACAAGTCATTGATGATCTGGGCTATATGCCAGACGGTGCCGCTCGTGCATTGGCCTCTCGCCGCAGCAACACTATCGGTGCCGTGGTTCCAACCATCGACAACGCCATTTTTTCCAAAGCGATTCAGTACTTACAGCAGGGTCTGGCTAAAGTCGGTTATACCTTGTTACTTGCCCAGAGTAGTTATTCACTGGATGAGGAATTCCGTGAGGTTCAGGCACTATTGACGCGTGGCATCGACGGGCTAGTGCTAGTCGGTGAAGATCACCACCCTGGCGTTTATGCGGCGATTCGTCAACAGGGCATTCCACATGTGAACCTGTGGACATACAACCCCTATTCCGAATTCAGCTGTATTGGTTTGGATAACGTGGCGGCGGGTCGCCAGATTGCCGAACACCTGCATGGCTTGGGTCATAAAAAGATTGGTATCATCACTGGCATCTTGCTGCACAATGACCGCGCGCAGCAGAGAATTAAAGGCGTTCGCGAATACTTAAAAGAGCAAGGAGTTCATGTCCCTGAAGATCAAGCAGAGGAGTGTCGTTACTCAGCAGAACAAGGGCGCGAGGCATTTTACAGACTCTTGAAGCGACATCCGGGCATTACCGCCATTATTTGTGGAAACGATATTTTAGCGCTGGGTGCGTTGAGCGGCGCACGTGAGTTAGGACTCGATATACCTGAGCGAATATCAATCACTGGGTTCGACAATCTTGAGCTCCTAACCGTCATCAGCCCTGCATTGACAACCATGAATTCACCCTCACGACGAATGGGAACACGGGCTGCTGATTACATTATCGGGCAAATAAACACCAATACCCGGACAATTGAACGAATTGAATTAAGCACTGATTTGATCATCAGAGAAACCACTGCATCAGCAGAACCTCAATTGAAATAAACCAGTGAAATAAACAAGCAATTTCGATCTCCAGCGATAGTGGTTTAGCTTACACATCGTTAAGAGACTTACGAGGCACTACGCATTACCATGCCAACATGAAAAGGCTAATTTTCTCACTTATTACCATTGGCGCATTGAGTCTCTCTGCATATGCCGCTCCACTCACTGTGGTGCCGCTACCTGCGAACGAGCTCAATGCAATTGCTGGTCATTACTCATCGACTTATGGCTATGTCCATGTAAAACCTGATAAACAGGGCATGTTTACCCACTTTAATGGTCGGCGGATTACCGGCGTTAAAAAATCAGATGGGTATTACTACTCCACCTTAAAGCTGATCGGACTGATTCCGATAAGCTTGCGCATGTCGCTGGACAAGGTGAATGGCTTACATCGAGTGACCTTGAACAGGCCAGTCAAGAAAATCGTGGCACAGCAATTTAAACCAACCCCTCTACCCGCTGCCTGGACAACTCACCTTGGGGAGTACCGTGCTAAAGCAGTCAATGGGAAATCCAAAATTTACAAGGTGAAGCTTGAAACTCAGGGCGGTATTGTCTTGATCCGATTAAACAATAGTAAATACGCTTATCCACTCGTGATGCGAAAGACTAACAAGCTTGTCAGGCCGACCATTGGCAGGCCCAGACAGCGACACATGGCAGTTTGGCCAGAGGGAAAATCTCTGGCGGCCGTCGTTGGGAATATTCGATTTAGGTTAGAAAAAATCTGATCACATGACTGCGCCAATTTGCCAGGGCACGAACTCATGATCGCCTAAACCGAGCTTCTCGCTTTTAGTTTGCTGCCCGGAGGCTGTCGCCAGAATCATATCGAGAATTTCTGCACCCTTGGCCTCCAGAGAGACACCCTCAGTGATGA
>Ga0114956_1003286_pt1 | contig 12534 bp, 12 predicted proteins | sample MaitaG_FD_87304 | JGI IMG/M metagenome (GOLD analysis project Ga0114956, IMG submission 87304) | Marine algal microbial communities from Maine, USA - Maine_Asex2 metaG | ecosystem: Host-associated > Algae > Red algae > Unclassified | place: Maine, USA | collected 2015-01-05 | reverse complement strand
TCACTGATATCGCCTTCGGCTCCTGCCCGCCCGCAGCCACTGCTGCGTGCCAACGCTTCCGAGCGAAGCGAGCGAACAGTCTCACCGATATCACCTTCGGCTCCTGCCCGCCCGCAGCGACACCGATATCGCCTTCGGCTCATGCCCGCCCGCAGCCACTGCTGCGTGCCAACGCTTCCGAGCGAAGCGAGCGAACAGTCTTAGAGGCGAGCTTCGCGTTCTGCGGTGGCGTTCGTGGCCGACATGTCGGTCTCGTCGTTGATGTCGCCGACGACGAGTTCGAGAATGTCTTCGAGCGTCATGATTCCGGCGGTACCACCGTTTCCGTCGACGACGATGCCGAAGTGGCGACGGAGCCCCTGCATCCGCACGAGCACCTCTTCGAGCGTCTGGTGCTGACCGAGCTTGAGCTGCGGGCGCACCAGGTTGTCCGGCAACTGGCGATCCCATTCGGCAGCATCGAGCTGAAATAGGTCCTTACTATGCACCCAGCCGATGACCGAATCGGTTGCATCATCAGCGACTACCGGGAGCCGCGAGTGGCCGGTGTCGACAACGGTCGCCTCGATCTCAGCAACCGTCGCGGAACGCCGAACGGTCGCGACTTCGGTCCACGGCACCATCACCGATGCGGCTTCTCGTTCGCCTAGGTCGAGCGCACCGGAAAGCAACGAACTTTCGAAATCGTCGAGCACCCCCTCACCACGCGATTCTTTAATGAGGTTCGCCAGCTCGGCCGGCGTGCGGGCCTCGCCCTTCTCGTCGACCGATGCGACGCCCATAAGACCGAGCAATCGTTCCGACAGGCTGTTCAGGAACCAGAGAAGCGGGTTGAATAACCGGACAAAGACCTTGTGGACCGGAGCGAGCACGATCGCGAGCCGGGTTGCGTTTGCGAGAGCCAGGTTCTTCGGCACCATTTCGCCGAGCAGGATGTGGAGGAACACCACGATCGCCAGGGCGATCCCGGCGCCGATCGAGTGTCGAGCCCCTTCACCGACTCCGCTGAGAAACGTATCTTCGAACAGTCCAGCCAATGCCGGCTCGGCGAGATAACCCAGCCCGAGCGAAGCAAAAGTAATGCCGATCTGCGCAGCGGCGACCTGGCGGTTGAGATCGGATGCAGCGGCGAGCGCGAGGCGTGCACCGCGGGTGCCTTTCTCCGCTTCGACCTGAAGGCCGGAACGACCCGACGCCACGAGTGCGAACTCGATCGCGACGAAGAATCCGTTGGCGACGAGCAGCACGACGCCCGCGATGAGCGCGAGGATCGTCCCGCCGGATGACGCTTCGGCCTCGGCGGCGGCAGCGAGCGAGAGCGCTCCGGTCGATCCCGGCGCCATCACGACCCGACCTCGGAGCGAACTCGTTGCAGCGGGGTGACGCGCACCGTCTCGATTCGGCGGCGATCCATCGCGACGATCTCGATCCGCCAACCGGAGTACACGAACAGCTCGCCTTCTCGCGGCAAGCGTTGCATCTGGTCGAGCGCGAAGCCGGCGATCGTCTCAAAGCCGCCCTCCGGCATTTTGAAGCCACAGATCTCCTCGACCTCATCGTGGTGCAGCGCTCCGGAGACGACGAACGAGCCGGGTTCGGCAATGAAGGTGACGTCATGGTCGGTGTCGTACTCGTCAGCGATCTCGCCCACGATCTCCTCGACGATGTCCTCGGTCGTGACGATGCCAGCCGTTCCGCCGTGCTCGTCGAGCACGACGGCAAGTTGGTGACGGGAGCCCCGCATCTCACTCAGCATCGACTCAAGATCGCGGGTCTCGGGCACGAACAACGCTTCGACCATGGCGCTCTCGACCGGCGTCGTGGCCCGTTCCTGAACCGCCACCCCATGCACCGCCTTCACATGCACAATGCCGCGAACGTCGTCGAGGTCGTCACCGGTGATCAGGAAGCGCGAGTATCCGGTGTCGACCGACACGGCCGCCAGATCCGCAAGCGTCGAACCAACCGGCACCGACGTCAGCTTGACTCGAGGCACGAGGATGTCGGAGGCCGTCTTTTCGCCAAAGCGGATGGAACGCGTCAGCAGCGTGACATCGCGAGGGTCGAGGGTGCCTTCCTCACCAGAGGAGCGAATGACGTGCTCAAGCTCCTGCAGCGACTGCACGGAGCGGAGTTCTTCGGTGGCTTCAAAGCCGAGCCGATTCACGATGCGATTCGCTAGCTCGTTGATCGCTCGCACGAATGGGCCGATGATGACGCCAAACCAGTGCATACCGCGCGCCGTCAGCTTCAGCACCTTCAACGGCTCGGCGATGGCCCACTGCTTCGGAAGCTGCTCGCCAAACAGAAACTGAACGACGGTGGCGAGCATGATGGCGAGGAAGATCGACAGACCCGATACCGCCGTGCTGCCCACGAGCGGCTCGAGAATCGGCTCGAGTAGCGAACCGATGGTTGGCTCGGCCACGTAACCAAGAAGCAGCGACGAAATGGTGATGCCGACCTGGGCCCCCGAGAGCTGGAACGACGCCTCCTTCAGCAGACCGTTCGCGATGGGCCACGGGCGTTTGCCGGTCTCGGCTTCGAGCGCAACTCGCGACTTGTCGACGACGACCATCGCGAACTCGACAGCAACGAAGAATGCGTTGGCAGTGATGAGTATCACCACGGCCCCGAGGCCGAGCGCAGTATTCACAGTGCTCGCCACCCTAGAAGCGAAACGCCCAGAGGAGCGGCGATAGCGACGACTTCGGCGTTCGGTCCCGACTGGCGTCTCGCAGAACCTAGGTCGCCGCCAGGTTCGCGATGATCGCCAGCACACCATGAGTGAGCGTGACGGTGGCGCCGCTTTCGCTGACGACATTGCTGACGCCGAGGGTTCCGTACGGAGACAACGTCGCGTTCCGAAGCGGCCATCGCAGCCCGGCTGTGGTCACGCCGAGCGCAGGAGCCCCGATCGGCACGAGCGACACAGTGGTCCCGACGGGGGCCGGGATTTCGACGACCGTGTGGGCCGCGGCGAATACGACCTGTTCTCCAACCGTGTGGAGTTCAACGCGGCGACCGGCGGAGCAGTAGCCGGCGGCGACGCCGACGTTCGCGAGTTCATGATCGAGACGCCCTCCGGTCGCCCCGATCACGATGATTCGTTCCGGGTCGTGGGCCGCGGCGGCTGCGAGCGCGATCTCGAGGTCGGTCTCGTTCTTTGCCGGCGGGTGGCGCTCGATCGTGACCGCGGTGTCCTCGGCCTCGCTGAGGCCCGCCTTGGAAATCGAGTCGAGATCACCGACGAGTACGTCAACGCGGAACCCGAGCGCTATCGCATGGTCGAACCCCGAGTCGGCCGCGATCACCACATCGACCAGCGGCAGATCGCTCGGGTTGAGTTGAGGCGGGTGACCACCGGCAACCACGAGCACAACAGGTCGCCGGGCCGTCGGCTCGCCCACTGGATTCAAATGGAGTCCTCGCCGAGCGAGGCACACAATGCGTCGAAGCGCCGCCGGAGCTCAGCCAACTCGGCCCGCAACTGCGCGATCTCGGAGCCGTTTTGGCTCGGCACCGCTCTTGTCGGCCCGGTTGGTCGCGATGCCTGCGGGGCTGACGGTGCCGATCGTTCGGGCGCGGCGACAGCGTCGAGCGAGGCCGGGGTCGACGTGCTCGCCGGGTCGGGCGACGAAGGTGCCGACGGTGACGGTGCCGACGGTGACGGTGCCGACGGTGACGGGAGCGCGCTGCTGAGAAGGTGGGTCCAGCGGGCCTCCTTCTGGCCTTGTTGTCGTTCGAGACGCCGCACCAACGAGACTTCGCGGGCCCCCATGCCAAGGAGGACGTTTTCGACCTCGTCGGTCGAGTCAAACTCGTGCATGCGATCGGTGCGCTGACGCAACTCACCGACCGTTTGCGGGCCCCGCAGAAGCAAGACCCCAAGTACTGCGAGCTGCGCCGGGCCGAGGTTGAGGTGTTCGTCGAGAATGTGACGGTGTTTCGAGGTTCGCCCACCGCGAACGGTGCGCGTCCAGCCCCGCTGGCGCAACGAGAGCGCGGCCCCATCGACCATGACCGAGGTGACCGACATGACGGGATCACGAGCGGACTTCTGATTACACGCGGTGGTCACCCCGTTCGTACTGAGCGGGTAGGCATCCGGTGTTGTCATCGACTTCTCGATTAACGAGCCAACAACCCTTGCCTCCACTTCGTCGAGGTCGAGATCACTAGCAAAGACCACGGCGCACCTCCCCCATCTTCTCAATCGTCTCCAACGCGAGCACCTGATCGCTGCTCATACATCGCACGATGACGTTCCCGAAGCCGGCGTCGCCCAAGGCACGAACCGAATCGGCAACTTCATCCACGTCGCCGATCAATAGTTGATTCGCCTGGGGGCCGCAATACCCATCGGCCAGAATGGCGTCGCCGAGCCGGTGGGCTTCGGCCGCGTCGGCCGAGACGAGGGCGTCCCGCCGCACGATCATCCTGGGCTCGGTCCCATGGTGTGCGCAGGCCGTTTGGTAGGCGTCGATCACGTCGGCATCGCCGGTGGGTGTTGTCCGCTGACCCCCATACCAGGCCGCACCGAATCGAGCAGCCCGCTCGACGCCAACAACGGCACCACTACCGATCCACCACTCGACCGGCTCCGGCGGCAGGTACCCAACCCGACAGCCGACCGACTCGAACCTTGGTACGTCGACAACTTGTCCGGCGAGAAGCGCCTGAATCGCACCGATCGACTCATCGATCACGGGACCGCTCGTCGATTCGCTACGACCGAACGCCTCGAACTGCTCGGCGCCGTAGCCAAGGCCCGTTTGCATGATGAAACGCCCGTCATGAATTGCCGCCAGCGTGCCGATCTGCTCGGCAGCCAAGAGTGCATGCCACAACGGCAACAAGAAGAAACACCCGGCGTGACGTGGCGACCGCTCTGCGAGTCGTCGCCGCGCCATCGGCCCGTCTTGCAAGTACCGAACCGTCATGTAGTGATGATCGCCGAGGCGCAGCGAACCAAGGCCCGCCTCATAGGCGAATCGGGCCCGTTCGATGGCAGCACGGGCCCCTCGCGAGGATCGCCCGGATACCGCGAGCTCGGTGAGATGCCAATGCGCATTGGCTGAACGTAGCCTGCCGCGCTTCAGCTGTCGTCCTCGACAATCGGCGATGCGGAGACCCCGGTCGGCCGGATCTCGAGGATCAGGTCACCGGGTTCGACCGGTGCGGCCGGACCAACGGCGATGCGCTGCACCGTGCCGGCGATGGGCGCCGAAATCGCCGACTCCATCTTCATCGCTTCGATTGTGGCCACCGAATCGCCCACCGCTACCTCGTCGCCGAGCGCCACCGCAACGTTCGTGACGCCCCGGAAGGGCGCACCGACGTGCCCCGGACGGGCGGGGTCAGCCTGCTCCGATGCGATGGTCGTCGTCGCGACCGAACGATCGCGCACATCGATTGGGCGGAGCTGGCCATTGATGCGGAACACGACCGAGCGGATGCCCTCGTCATTCGGGTCACTAATCGCCTCGAGGCCGACCAACACCCGTACGCCCTGCGCCAGTTCGATGGCCACATCGGTTTCGTCGATGTCGAGGCCATAGAAGAACAGGTCAGACGGAAGCACCGACAGATCACCGAAACGAGCCTGCTGCTCGGCGAAGTTCTGCGCTGGAGCCGGCAGGAGTAACTGTGCGAGCGCGGCGCGGGCATTGTCGCTATGGATTGCGTCGCGATCACTGTCGGAAAGCTCGGTTGCCGGTGCCGTGTACGGGCGACCAGCGATCGCTTGGGCCCGAAACGGCTCGGGGAAACCAGCAGGCGGATCACCAAGCTCGCCGTTGAGGAACCCGATGACGCTGTCAGGAAGATCGACGCTCGATGGATCACGCTCGAGGTCGTCGGGGCTCACACCTGCGGCGACGAGGTGCAAGGCAAGGTCGCCGACCACCTTGGAACTCGGCGTGACCTTTACGGGGCGGCCGAGCAGCTTGTTGCACGCCGCATAGAGGTGTTCGACTTCTTCAAACCGATGCCCGACGCCAAGTGCGATCGCCTGTTGCCGGAGATTCGAAAGCTGGCCACCAGGAATCTCGTGGCGGTAGACAGTGCCCGTCGGCGCGACGAGACCCGCTTCGAACGGTGCGTACAGGTTCCGCACCGCCTCCCAATACGGCTCAAGGTCACCGATCGCTTCCAGCGATAGCCCCGTGGCCCGAGGCGTGTCATCGGTGGTCGCAACGATCGCAGCCAGTGATGGCTGGCTCGTCATGCCCGACAGCGGAGGCGCGGCACCGTCGACGGCGTCGACACCCGCCTCGATCGAGGCTAGATACGTGGCCAGCTGCCCGCCCGAAGTGTCGTGAGTGTGCAGGTGCACGGGTGCATCGAATCGGTCGCGCAGCGCCGTAATCAGCGTGTGGGCCGCGGGCGCCCGCAGCAAGCCGGCCATGTCCTTCACACACAAAATGTGCACGCCCGCGTCGACCAGCTCCTCGGCCAAGCCGAGGTAATAGTCGAGCGTGTAGAGATTCTCGTCGGGCGAGCTGAGATTGCCCGAGTAACAGAGCGTGCCTTCGGCAACACCGCCAACGGCGATGGTCGCAGCAATCGCTGGTCGCATCTGTTCGATCGAGTTGAAGGCATCGAAGATCCGGAAAATGTCGATGCCGGCTTCCTTCGCCTCGGCAACAAAGCGCTCGGCGACGATGTCGGGGTACGGCGTGTAACCAAGCGTGTTGCGACCGCGCAGCAACATCTGGAGGCACAAGTTCGGCGCGGCCTCGCGGAGTTCCTCGAGCCGCTGCCACGGATCCTCATGAAGGAATCGCATCGCAACGTCGAACGTCGCACCACCCCAGCATTCGAGGCTCAACAGCTCGGGACAGTCGGCGGCGATATGCCGAGCGCCGGCCACGAGATCGATCGTTCGAACGCGTGTCGCAAGGATGGACTGGTGCGCGTCGCGAAGCGTCGTCTCGGTGACAGCAAGTGCGTCTCGATCACGCAGCCAGGAAGCGAAACCGCCCGGGCCCCGTTCGTCGAGCTCTTGTTTCGATCCGCGAGCCGGCGTGGTGAGTTCGCCGAGTTTCGTCGTTGGCGATACTCGGGTCGGTGCGGCACCGTGAGGGGTATTGACGGTGACGTCGGCGAGGTAGCGCAACAAGCGGGTCGCCCGGTCGGCGCCAACCGAGGCCGCGGTGAGTTCCGGGCGTTCGTCGATGAATGTGGTCGTGACGCCGCCAGAGCGGAAATCGGGATCGGCAAGCACCGAACGAAGGAACGCCAGGTTCGTGCCGACGCCTCGAACTCGAAACTCGGCCAACGCGCGCTCTGCGCGACGGACCGCGTCGGTAAACGTCCGACCGCGACAGGTGACCTTCACGATCATCGAGTCGAAGTACGGCGATATCTCGGCACCGACATAACCGCCGCCGCCGTCCATGCGAATGCCGGGACCGCCTGGCTGGCGATACGCGACGATGCGGCCGGTGTCGGGCCGGAAGTCGTTCGCCGGATCTTCGGCTGTCACTCGACACTGCAGGGCGAAGCCGCGGACCGAGATTCGTTCTTGATGCAAACCAAGATCGTCGAGCGTCTTGCCATCGGCAATGAGCAGCTGCGTCTCGACGAGGTCGACGTCGGTTATCTCTTCGGTCACCGTGTGCTCAACCTGGATGCGCGGGTTCATCTCGATGAACACGTACCGCCCGGAAGCATCGAGTAGGAACTCGACCGTCCCGGCATTCACATAGTCGATCGACTTCGCGAAGGCCACGGCATGGGCGCACATGCGATCGCGCAGTTCGGCATCGAGGTTCGGGGCCGGCGCAAGCTCGACGACCTTCTGGAACCGGCGCTGGACCGAGCAGTCACGTTCGTAGAGATGAATGACATTGCCCGCCGCATCGCCGAGCACCTGTACCTCGATGTGGCGAACGTCAGACATAGCTTCTTCGAGGAACACGGTGGCGTCGCCGAACGCACTCTCGGCTTCGCGCCGAGCTGCCTCGACCGCCTCGGGAAGGTCAGCCGGGTCGTCGATACGCCGAAGCCCGCGACCACCACCTCCGGCCGCGGCTTTGACGAACAGCGGGAACCCGATCGCTGCCGACTTCGCCACGGCGTCGTCAGCATCGGTCACCGGTGTCGACTGGCGCAGCACGGGCAGCCCAGCCCGATCGGCAGCCTCGCGAGCGTGCATCTTGTTGCCAGTGAGGTGCAGCACGTCGTCGTTGGGGCCGACGAAGGTCAGCCCCGCCGCGGCACAGGCCATCGCAAAGTCCGGGCTTTCGGACAAGAAGCCGTACCCCGGATACACCGCGTCGGCGCCCGCGGCCAATGCAGCCTCGACGATCGTGTCGATGTCGAGGTAAGCGCGAACCGGACGACCCGCTTCGCCGATCTCATACGATTCATCGGCCTTCAACCGATGCAAGCTGTTGCGGTCCTCATAGGTATGAATCGCAACAGTGCGAATACCGAGTTGAGTCGCGGCTCGAAAGGCTCGGATTGCAATTTCGCCCCGGTTTGCAACCAACAGTTTCGTTACGCGTCGTGATGCAGTTTCAGTTGGCTGCGCAGCGGCAGCCTGGGTCCCGTCAGTCATGGCTTCCTGTCTAGTGGCATCGCCTGGCGGTCCCGCCGACCTCGGCGATGTTTTCACGCGGTTTACTTGCGAGACCAGATCGGGGCGGCTGCAATGCAGCGGTGAAGACAATCACCTTTGACCTTGACACCATCCGCACGCTGCTCCACCTGCTCGGCGTCATCGTCTGGCTCGGCGGCCAGATACTCATGCTCGCCATCGTGCCAACATTGCGAAACATCGGCGGCGAGGCGCCTCGCCAAGTCGCGGCGGCGTTCGGGCGCGTCGCCTGGGGCTTCTTCGGCCTCATCGTCATCACCGGAATCTGGAACGTCTTTGCGGTCGATCTCGCCGACGTGTCGATGGGCTACAACATGGCCTTCGGCATCAAGATGCTGCTCGTGCTCGTCACCGGTGGCGCGGCGTTCCTGCATCAGCGAGCCACCTCGCCGGGCCTGCGGGCGGCAACCGGAGCGCTCGGATTGCTCGCCTCGATCGTCGCGCTCATTCTCGGCGTTTTGATGGGCCACTAGAGTCTCTCGACATGGCTGAAACAAAAGAGACGAACGAACGCCCGCTCGGCGACAAGTTCATGCGCGACTTCAGCGCGACACTACCGGCACCGGTCTTCGATGATCCGGCGTTCACGACACCGCCGCCGCTGAACAAAGCGACGGTCGCAATCGTCACTTCAGCCGCGATTCACACGGTGGCCGATGAGCGATTTGACGGCGGTGACACCGGCTACCGGGCGATCGAGCGGGCCGCCCGAGACCTCGTACTCGGTCATTGGAGCCCAAACTTCGACCGCAGCGGTTTCGCCGCCGATGTCAACGTCGTGTACCCGATCGATCGGCTCGAGGACCTCGCCACCGATGGGGTGATCGGCTCGGTTGCCCCACGCCATTTCTCGTTCGCTGGCAACCAGCCCGACGACGTTTCGACCCTCCGGCTCGACTCCGGGCCCGCCGTCGCTCAGGAGCTACTCAGCGATGGTGTTGACATCGTCATCCTGACCCCCGTTTGACCGTTGTGCACGCGTACCGTGAGTACGCTCGCCCACGTCTTCGAGGCCGCTGGCCTTGCCACGATCACCCTTGCCTCGATGCGTCCTGTCGTTGAGAAGATGGCGGCGCCCCGAGCTTTGTATTGCGAGTTCCCGTTGGGTCGACCGCTCGGCAAACCAGGCGATGCCGCCTTCCAACGAGGCGTGCTCGAACTTGCGTTCACGACGCTCGACGCGTCGGCCGGACCGGTGCTGATCGACCACCCGGAGATCATTGCTGCGACCGAAGAGCCCGTGGCCTGCACGTTGCCACCGCGCTTTGACCCGAACGCACCAGCATCGGTCGACGAAGCTCGCGGACTTCGCAAAGCGTTCGATCGAACCCTGGCTGCTCGAGGCGTTACCTCCGTCGGCCGCGTGGTCGATGCCGATGGCGTGCCCGATGCGCTTGCGGTCTTCGAACGCATCGCGTCCGGCGAAAATTGGAAAACGGCCGGAATTCCCGGCGGCAATACAACCCAGGTGTGTCACGACATCCGCACGTACTACGAAGAAGCGGCGTTGGCCCTCGTCGACGGTCCGACCCCAGACGGTCGAGCTCTTGAGGCTTGGTACTTCGAAGAGACCGAAGCCGGCCGGACGGTCATGGCTGCTCGCCAAGCGATCAAGGCATCCGAGGGCCCACATCCGGTTTGGTTCTATATGGCCCCTGGCCACCGCTGACGATGGCCTCCGGAGACGAGCGGGCCGCCGTGCCCGACAACCTCGATGGCAGCGGCTTAACCGTCGCCGTCATTCGAGCACGCTGGAACGCGACGATTGTCGACCGGCTCGGCGACGGCGTGCAACGCGGGCTCGACGGGCTTGGCGTGTCGACGGTCGAAGCCGTTTCAGTGCCTGGCTGTTTCGAGGTGCCGTTCGCGGCGCGAGCCGTGGCCACCTCTGGGCGCGTCGACGCGATCGTTTGTATCGGCGCCGTTATCCGCGGCGAGACCACTCACTACGAGATCGTGTCCGAGGAGGCCGCCGCCGGCGTGCTCCGAGCCCAACTCGACACCGGCGTGCCGATCGCGTTCGGCATTCTGACGGTCGAGAATGATGCCCAGGCACTTGCGCGCAGCGAAGGCCCGGGGGGCCACAACGTCGGCGAGGAGGCAGCCCTGGTCGCGGTCGAAATGGCCCGCCTCGCCGAGACCTGGCGGTAGCAGACGATGGCCGACCCAGAGTCGGTTGACGTCTCCAACGACGAAGCCGGATCGGCGCGGGTCCGCTTGCGCGTCGAGGCCAAGGACAGTCCGATGGTGTTGGCCGACCTTCACCGAGCACTCAAGGTCGACGATCCGCTGCTCTGCGACCTGATCGGATCATCCGATGATGGCGCGCTCCTCGACCTGGTCGAAGGGGCCGGGTTCGTCATCGAATCGAACGGCAACCGTGAGTCGAGCGGCTCCGCCGACACGACGGCGACGGGAGTGCGACTCCGCCTGCGACGCCAACTCACCCTGCCCGACACGGTCGGTCCTGCAATGACTATCCTCGTCTGCGGGCTGAATCCGAGTATCTATTCGGCCGAGGTTGGCGTCGGCTTCGGTCGCCCCGGCAACCGCTTCTGGCCCGCAGCCTTGGCCGCTGGCATCGTGAGTCGCGACCGCGACCCACGTCACGCGCTAATGCATCACTGCGTTGGCATGACCGACCTGGTTAAGCGAGCAACGCGCAAGGCGGCCGAACTCGATGCTCACGAGTACCGCACCGGGCTCGCACGGGTCGAACGACTCGCCGAATGGTTACAGCCGCGCACCATATGTTTCGTGGGCCTGAGCGGGTGGCGCTCCGTCGTTGATCGCAAAGCGACCGCGGGTTGGCAAGAGATGTCGCTCGGCGGTCGGCCGGTGTATCTGATGCCCAGCACCAGCGGGCTCAATGCCAGTAGTCAACTACCGGACCTCACTCAGCATCTTCGTCTCGCCGCTCAAACGAACCGAAGCTGAAACTCCCGTAGGCGATCGACGAGCGGTTGACATTCGTCGAGCAATGGTTGTTGCGCTGGCGTGAGGTCGACGCGGCGCTCGACGAACGGAACGAACTCCGTCGACCGATGCGCGCTGTCGTACCAGTACGAGGCCCAGGCACCATCTTCGGGCTTCGGGCCCGCGGGCCACGACAACATTGCGGGGTCGAACGGAACACCGAGGTGGTCGCAGAACGCGGAGAGGAATCCGGGCGGGTCGAGCAGCAAGTCTTTCGAGTCGATGACGGTCGGCGAACGACCGGCGGCTAGCTCGTGTTCGAGAACGCGGACCTGCTGCGGCAGGCCAGTGATCTCGACTGCCGCGGCCTCGCCGATCTTGGCCGATAGTGATGCGATCATCGCCCGTGGATCCCGAATCATGAGAATGTTCTCGAAGCGGTCGAGAATGCTCATATCGAGGGCATCGAGGTGATGGCCAATGTTCTTGATGTAACGAAGCGACTCCGGCCCAGGCCGAGTGATCGTTTCGCAGATCAAATCGACATCGATATCCATGCTCGCAATGATCTCGTCGCGGCCCGGATGACCAGGATCGAACTGCGTCAGGTAGACCCCGTAGAACGGCTCATCGAAAACCATGGTGTCGCGGCGCTGGCGCCAGCTGTACATGCACGCCGTCGAGATATTCCGCGGCCCCGACCACACATTGATAACTCTCACATTGTTCGTTCCTTCGTCACGAAGCGTTGCACGCAGCAGTGGCTTGCACGCTCGCGGCCGTAGATCCGGTCACTGTTCGTTCCTTCGTCACGAAGCGTTGCACGCAGCAGTGGCTAGCTGGCACGTCGGGCTGCGGTGCTCGTCGAGGGGGCGGACCGACGCTTGCGTGAGCGCGACAGCAGCCTGCGTGGAAACGCATCGAGCCGAAGGCGAGATCAATGTTGCTGCGGCCTGCGTGGAAACGCATCGAGCCGAAGGCGAGATCCATGTTGCTGCGGCCTGCGTGGAACC
>Ga0114956_1003284_pt1 | contig 12535 bp, 6 predicted proteins | sample MaitaG_FD_87304 | JGI IMG/M metagenome (GOLD analysis project Ga0114956, IMG submission 87304) | Marine algal microbial communities from Maine, USA - Maine_Asex2 metaG | ecosystem: Host-associated > Algae > Red algae > Unclassified | place: Maine, USA | collected 2015-01-05 | reverse complement strand
TGTAAATTCTCAAACCAAAAAGGCACAATGGCTAGTTGCATCTTCGATTTGTGTAGAGAGAATTCACGAATTCTCTATCGTCGGACCTAGGCAGTTGCATCTTCGATGCCCGTAGCATGAATTCTCTTTACCGCTGGCGTCACGAGTTTCTACTTTCAAACCCCAGCGATGTATCCCGGACAATGGAGGAATTTGAAAACAGTTTCATCCAATCAAGCCACCCTTTTACCATCCTTTTCGTCTTACTTTTAGCACGATGAACAAGAAGCTCTTTTTTACGATGCTTATGAGTTTCTGGGCACTAAATACTAGTGCTCAGAATACTTTTCTAAAGCCCATCCAAGTTATGGGCACTGGAGAGAATACTTTAAATATAATCGCTGTTGAAGGGGAACGTTTCTTGATAACTGGAGGAACTACAATCAGTAACAATACATCTGCTGAAATTGACTTTTTTGCATACTGCTTAGATGGGAATGTCGATTTAGTTTGGGATTATTATCTTCCTCCGAGTGGTACAGGGCTTGGAACATTTCCTGGTTTTTACGATGCAATTTTGGAGGTAGACGATGGCTACTTGATGCTGTGTTTTCAAAAGCCGAATACTTCATCGGATCAAGATATGATGCTTCTCAAACTAGATAAAATTACGGGTGAACAAATTTGGTTGAAGGAATACAATACCCCTAGCTACGAAATAGGTAATACACTGATTGAGCTAGAGGATGGTTGCTTATTGATAGCTGGGGAGACCAGAAACAACATAGATTTATCATCAATAAATAACGTTGATGCCTTCTTAATGAAGACTGATTCAGCAGGAACTATTATTTGGAGTAGAACCTATGATTCTGGTAACCTTTGGGAGGATGAAGCCAAATGGCTAGTTTCCACGTCTGATGGTGGCTTTGCCCTAGGTTGTTACACTGACCCATCTTCCAATGGAAGCTTTGAAGGCTATCTTATCAAAACTGACAGTTTAGGATACACAGAGTGGGAATTCTCTCATCCCGCTGAAGGTTTTTCCCCTATTGTCCGAATTGCCCCTAACCTTTCATTAACAATAGATGGTAATCTACTTCTTCTCTCGGAATGGAGGAATGATGAAACTGGCATCGATCAAATGCAATTACGAGAATTTTCTCTTTCAGGAGATACTTTGGCTATCAATGATCTTGGTGGAGGTGCCTACAGACGAACACCCAATATGGTAGCTTTGCCCGACGGCAACTATCTTAGTTTTACTTTAGCGAATACTACTAATCGGTTGATTCAAGAAGAAATGGAAGAGTTGACAAGTATCAACGACCGACCATTAACATTTAGTAAGCACACCAAAGAAGGAGATATTATTTGGGATCATTACTACCATGTTTTGGATGCAGATATAACAGTAGCGGATATTTGTTATGTCCCTTGGGATGGTGGTTTTGCAGCTACCGGATTTTATGTTCAAGAAGAAGCCGCACCCGAAGACCCGAATTCTTTCATTCTAAAGCTCGATGAAAATGGCTGTCTTGATCCAGAGAACTGCGGTTTGTACATGTGGGTTATAGGCGATGAAGTGATCGATCAAACACACTTACTCAGTGTAGGTATCGATGATTTGGAATTATTGGAAGTGAAATTATACCCCAACCCTACTACCGACAAACTAACCATCAAATTGGCAGAAAATGGAATTGCGGCTCACTATCTCATGCACGATTTAGAAGGCAAGCAAGTCATGCATTCAGGAAAGGTGGCAAACGGCATTTCCGAATTAGAGCTGGATGTTTCACAATATTCAAGCGGCATTTATATCTTAAAGCTAATCTCAGACCAAGGTTTGGTTTTGGGCGGGCGTCGTTTCGTGAAAGAATGAATCCCGAACCGTCTTCTTTTTTTACCTGTAGATAGAATTCATGAATTCTATCTGGGATTTTGTAACAACCGAATTGAAATCAAATCACCAGTCCATATCCTAATAATCTTAAGCATCTTAAAAATCCTATTCAGACAAATGCACAGAATTCGCTCTACTACCTGAATCACGATTTTCAGAATGAAAACTAGAAGTCAGTTTCTTTCGCTTCGAGTCCTTCACGCTCGAATCTCGTACAGCAATACCAACGCAAGTCAATTCGCCAATTCGCCAATTCGCCAACTCGCCAATTCACCAACTCGCCAACTCGCCAACTCGCCAACTTTACTTCATTAAATTCATCAACTCCTTCGCATTCGCCAAAGCCTCTTTCCCCGGAGGCTTTCCGCTAAGTATCGTCCCGATTTCAAGTAAGCGCTCTTTCTTGTTCAGCAATTGTACGCTCGACTCTGTTCGGCCAGCTCTATCGGCTTTAAAAACCTTGTAGTGCTTCTCACCCGTACTAGCGATTTGTGGCAAGTGGGTGATGCAAATCAATTGGTGATTTTTGGAGAGCTTCTGTAAAGCCTTGCCCACCTTAATGGCAACATCGCCAGAGATGCCCGTGTCAATCTCGTCAAAAATTAAAGTCGGAAGTGCAGAAGAATGCGCAATCAGCGATTGTAAAACCAACATGATTCGAGACAGCTCTCCACCCGATGCGATTTTCTTCAACTCCACTTTCTCAACACCTTTGTTGGGAGAAAATAGGAAGTACAAACTCTCTATACCATTCGGGCCCAAAGCTTTTTCGGGATTCGCATTGGTTTCAACAGAAATAATTGCATTCGCCATTCCCACCGAATCCAGTAGCTTGTTCAATTGCTTTTCTAATTTAGGAATTGACTTTTTGCGGCCGCGAGAAATGGTCTCCGCAATACCACGCAATTGTTTTTCGTCTTTTTCTAAAGCGATCTCTAACTTGTGGATGTCGTTTTCTAAGTTGGTCGACGATTGACTTTTCGCTTCCAAACTGCCGCGCAATTTCAAAAGATCCTCTACTGAAATAACGGAGTGTTTGCTCTGAAGTCGAAGCAGAGTGTCGAGTCGTATTTGCAATTCATTCGATCGCTTTGGGTCGAATCCGCCCGATTGATTTTGACTACTGATCGATTCGTAAATGTCTTCTACCTCCAATCGAACACTGGCCAAACGTTTTTTCCACTCCTTGTAATCGTCTCCCATTTCTTGCAAACCTTCCAGTAAGCTTTCTGCTTGTCGAATGTTAGAGGCGATGGAGTTCTTCGAATTTCCTGTCAATTGAAGCAACTTCTCCGTATTGCTTTCAATCAACTCTGCGTGTTCGAATTTTTTCAATTCACCTTCAAGCTTTTCTTGCTCTCCCGGATCCTGAATGTTTGCCTTATTCAGTTCTTCCAATTGAAACAGAACGTAATCCATCTCTTTTTTCAACTGTTTATCATCGTCTCTCAATTGCTGTAAAGAACGCCGCTTGTTGAGCAGCTTTTCGTAGTTTAATCGATAGAGTTCGACGGTTGCCATATGACCCGCTACCGAATCCACAATGAACTGCTGGTAATCATGGTCCCCCAATGAAAGCGTTTGGTGCTGAGCCAAGAGTTGAATCAAGTGCCGAGTGAGCTTCTTTAGAACAGTGAGCTGAACTGGCGTATCGTTCACAAAGGCTCTCGACTTTCCAGCCGATGTGATTTCCCGACGAATGATTGTTTCTCGCTCGAAGTCCAGATCGGCCTCTTTGAAAAAGGCTTTTAAATCGTGATTCTCTAGATCGAAATGACCCTCGACCACACATTTGCGGTTCTTTTCGAAAAACATATGATCTGTGGCCCGATGGCCCAACATCAAAGACAACGCGCCCAAAAGGATGGACTTTCCCGCACCAGTTTCCCCCGTGATGATGGTCAACTTGTCGTCGAATTCTAGTACTACTTCATCAATGATGGCATAGTTACTTACTTGCAGTTTCTTGAGCATTTCCTAAGAGTCGTTCTGTTGATACATTGGGCCTCTTCAAAAGTAAGGCTTGTAGCCTTGCTTTCCCAAAGCTTAAGGAGCTGTACCAGAGTTATCAACATTCTCGTAGCCTTGTCGCTAACCCAAGCTTATTGATTCTCATGCCAATGGAGTTGAATTTACTGCTTAAACGCTCAGTGGAATGGCTTAATCGGAGATTTGAACGGGAAATAGCAACGTAAGAGCGAGTAGAAAGAATTCATGAATTCTTTATCGGGTAAGCACCTTGCCTGTGGGAAACTGCTGTTTTGATCTGGTCTTGGAGCCCCCCTCTACGAAGCATCCCATTCTTTGTTACAAAAAAGTGCCCCTTTTTCTGAATTTCTGTATGCTTAATAGCTCAATGTGCTGATCATCACCAAGGTACAAGCCATCTCGACCGCTATCCCTTTTTGTTGAGCTACTTGCATAAACTCCGAATTTTCAGTTCCAGGATTGAAGATGATTCGACTGGGTTTTAGAGAAAGCAGGTAATCAACCAAGGGGGCTTGCCGACTGGGATTAAGGTACATAGTTATCGTATGAATGCCTGCTATCACTGGCTCTCCGGTCAAAATCTCTAGACCGTCAATGGTTCCCGCTTTGTGGCCAAGCGCAACAACTTCGTGATTGGCTTCTTGTAATCGGTGAACTGCTATGTTTGAATAGCGACTGGGATTCGTGGAGGCGCCCACGACAAGGGTTTTCTTTGGCATGCTGTTTGAATTTTCGGCCACATATGAACGCTTCACAAGTAGCGATCAGCTTGAAGTCATCACCAAAGCGGGATGCTCAACTGGTCAACACAAATTTTTTGGAAAATTGTTCTTTCGAATATGCCGATCCCGACGTGTATTTGGACGAAGCAGCATTTGCGCAACTCGTCGAATTCCAGCGTTTGTCTGGAGGTTCCCTGATAGCTAGTATTAGCTTTAAGGCAAGAGGCGGAATTTTTCGAGTAATGGATCGAATCATTAAAGAAACGGATTACGGTATTTTATTGCATTCCGGAACTATGCTCCCTTATACCTCTCTACTCGGCGTGCATTTGATCAAACGAGTATCAGACTAATAAACGCATCGGCTCTTCCATTAGCGCTTTGAACGTTTGCATGAAAGCAGCGCCAACTGCTCCATCTACAACCCTGTGATCACAGGAAAGCGTAATCTTCATCACGTTTCTTACTACCACCTCGTCGTTTTCGTTGAACTTCGGTACTTTACTTATTGTACCCACAGCCATTATACATGCATCTGGTGGATTGATAATGGCAGTGAACTCTTCAATGTCCATCATGCCCAAGTTAGAGATGGAAAAGGTATTCCCTTGCATCTCGTTTGGCGTGAGCTTTCTCGAGCGAGCTTTACCTGCTAATTCACGTGTCTCAGCTGCAATGTGCGAAAGTGCCTTTGCATCTACAAAACGAATAACCGGAACCAACAAGCCTTCATCTACTGCCACTGCCATTCCAATGTGAATGTGATCGTGGTAGCGAATGACATCGCCCAACCAAGAGGCATTAACCTGAGGATGCTTTCGCAATGCCACAGCTGCCGCTTTGATGATCATGTCATTGTAGGAAATCTTTACCGGAGAGTACGCGTTCATCGCCTTGCGACTTTCCACCGCACGATCCATGTTGATCTCCATGCGCAAGTAGAAGTGCGGTGCTCCGAATTTGCTCTCGCCCAATCGTTTCGCAATCACCTTTCGCATCTGAGAATTCTTCACGTCTCTCGAGGACTCTGTACCCACAATTTGTGGCAATACAATCGGTGCAGCTGCCTTGGCCGCCGGTGCATCGGCCGACTTCGCAGCTCCACCAGATTTTAGGTAAGCCTCGATGTCGCGTTTTACGATGCGACCGTGATCTCCAGTTCCAGAAACTTGACTCAATTCAATGCCGCTGTCGCTCGCCATCTTTCGGGCAAGCGGTGAAACTTTCATTCGCCCATTCGAATCAGCAGTAACAGGAGCAGCTGCTGGAGCAGCGGCAGGCGTTTGTGCTGGAATGGAGGTAGGACTTGGAGCAACCGAGACAGGTTCGGCTGGAGTTTCTTCCTTTGCAGGAGCTTCTTCAGTAGCGCTAGCGGCTTCTTCTTTCGCAAGAATTTCACTGACGTCTTCTCCTTTTTCTCCTAGGATCGCCAGAATGCCATTTACCGGAACAGCCGCTCCAGGCTCAACGCCAATGTAAATGAGCGTACCAGCCTGGTAACTTTCCAGTTCCATGGTCGCCTTATCGGTTTCCACTTCCGCCAATACGTCTCCTGGAGCAATCGTGTCTCCAATTTTTTTACTCCAAGCTACAAGAACACCTTCTTCCATGGTGTCACTCATTCTCGGCATTCTTATCACTTCAGCCATAATCTGTAATTCAAAATTACCTGCAAAAAACTACTCAAATTTAAGTCTTCAATTCAACATATATGAGCGAAACGGCAAGACTGGTTTATAAGCCTACTTCAGGAAGATCTTTTGGGGATTCAATTCGGTGAATTCTCCCAAAGACTTCAACAATTTCATGTCCAAATCCTCTTTGCGGCCCAAAACCAGAAAGGAAAATGGCTTATTGCTAATATGTTTGCTGAAAAAATCGGCCAGATCATCCAAACTGATGTCTTGTAATTGTTGATAAATTGCCTTGTTCGGATTTTTCGTGATGCCTAAGTTCTTCCAACTCTGCTGCATCCAATAGATCTGTTGATTCGACTTTCGTTCGTTCTCTATTGATTTCAAAGCCGATAATTTCGATGCTTCGAATTGCTGTTTAGCATGCGGCATATTACTCATCAAACGCAACAGAGATCCCGTAGCTTCCGCCAACTTATCGGTTTGCGTACCAATGTAGGCTTGCAATAAGTGCGGCTCATCTGCATAGCTTGGTTTCCCTACATAAGCGTAAGCAGAATAGGCCAGAGCCTGTGCTTCACGAATTTCTTGAAATATGATGGAACTCAATCCCGCTCCAAAATACTGATTGAATAAGTGATGGTAAGGCAGTAAATCATCATTGAATCCGTACTGCTTTCTGATCATTACGATCTCCACCTGCTTCTGCTCATAATGAAAGAAGAAAACCTTGTTTTTCTTTTCCGCTGAAATTTTGAAGCTCTTTCTTTTTGCAGCTTTCTTCTTGATGACGGTATTCAATTTCAACAAAGGCCGATAAATTTCCTTGCTGGATTTGCTTCCGTAGTAGTAAAGTTCAAACGAATAATCCAGTAAATCTTTGCAAGATTTAGAGATGTCTGAGGGCTTGAAACTCAATAATTCTTGAGCAGTGTTGTTGAATTGATAAGGCGAATTTTCTCCGTACAAGGCATGATTTATCATAGCAGTTCGCAGAATGTGATCTTTGTCCATCTTGCGATCTTCCCGCGTTTTTAGGATGTCCGTGACCATCTCTTGCAAGGTTTCTTTGCTCACAACAGCATCTCGTAATACTTCTAGAATTAGATCAACTCCTTTGTCAAAAGATTTCTCAAGGCCAGTTAGCATCAAATACGAACGTCGCTTTTTGACTACCAAATTCATGCTTAAACCCAAGCGGAAAAGTGTTTTTTGAACTTCCGCAGGTGTTTTGGTATTGGTTCCGAAATAAGGGAAGTAAGACGAGAGCAAACGCAATTGCTTGTTCATTTCATTACCCATCGGAAAGTTCAAGTACAATTTGAAACTCTTGTTTTCCTTGTTCTTGGCGTAAGACCATCTTCGGCCAGTATTGGTAAAGTAACCAGTTTCTAGAATCTCCTCTGGTTTAGCAAACTGCGGCTTCAAACGTTCTGATGACCACTTTTCAAATTCACCGAAAAAAGCAGATTTCTTAGCGCGGTTGATTTCAAAAGGAGTGATAGGCGGCTTGCTTACTTTTTTGTTCGTCTTATCTTCTCCATGTCTTTTGAAAGTAACGGCGTAGTTCTCCTTATAATGTTTTTTGGTAAACGCAATCAGCTCCTTCTTGGTGATTTTTTCCATCTGGTCGAAAGTCGCCAAATGTGTTTCTAAATCAGTGCCCAAAGTGAAGTGAGAAACAAGGAAATTTCCTCTTCCCGTATTGCTTTCGAAACTTTTCATTCGCTGAAAACGAAGATCAGTAATAACAGCTTCCATCAACCATTCACCAAAATCTCCATTCTTGACCTTCTCTAGTTCGCCCAATAACAGATCTTGAACCTCTTCTAAACTTTGTCCCTCTTTCGGCAAGCCAAACAAAATGTGTTGGCTATAGTCACTCATCACCGTTTCAAAAGAATGAGCGTCGAGCAGCTTTTGACCTTGCATCAAATTCAAATCAAACAAACCTGCTTGACCATTTTGTAAAATGGCTGCTAGCAATTTCATCGTCAGCATTTCTTTGTTGCTGTTCGCTCCAGGTAGTCGAAAGGCAATGTAAACATGAGCCGCTTGGCTTCCCATGTTTTCCGTGACGATTTTTTTGGTAATCTCTTCCTCCTTCGGGAAATCAGTCACTGGAATTTTTCCCTTCTCCCAATCCCCAAAGTAATTCTCAATAACTTCCAAATCTCGCTTGGGGTCAACGTCGCCACTCAAAACAATAGCGCAGTTGTTCGGCCGGTAGAACTGGTAGAAAAATTCCTCGATGTTCCGCATGGAGGGGTTCTTCAAGTGCTCAGGTTTGCCGATGATCGGAATTCGGTATGGATGCTTTTTGTACAAAGACTCGTAAATGCTCACCCATGATTTGCGGTAGTCATTGTCCCATGCTCTATTGTATTCTTCAAAGACCGTCTCCAGCTCTGTATGGAATTGGCGCAAAACCAATTTTTTGAAACGTCTCGACTCTACTGCGCACCACTTTTCCAACTCATTGGCCGGAATGTCGTTGAGGTAAACGGTTTTTTCGTGACTCGTGTAAGCGTTGGTGCCCTTGGCGCCCAAAGTGCTCACCAACTTGTCGTACTCATTTGGTACAGCATAACTGGCCGCCTCTTGCGAGAGCTCGTCTATCTGCTTGTAAATCTTGTCTTTCTTCTTTTGGCTCGTCGTCTGTCGGTGCGCTTCGTAAAGTTCAGCAATCTCTTCCAACAGCTTTTTCTCCTCTTTCCAATTCACCGTGCCGATCTCATCAGTGCCCTTGAAAAGCATGTGCTCCATATAATGAGCCAATCCCGTCGTATCCGGCGGATCGTTCTTCGAACCTGCTCTAAAGGCAATGTATGTTTGAATTCTGGGCTGGTCTGGCCGGTGAGAAAAGTAAACCTTAAGGCCATTGTCCAAGGTGTAAATCTGGGTCCCTAGTGGGTCATTCTTTATCTTCTCTGCTTTCCGTTTTTTGGCTTTCGTCTTTGCTTTTAGGCTCGACTTTGTGGATGCCAAAGGAGTCGCGGATGAATCTTCTCTCATATTGAATTTAAATGAATCAGAAAATTACTGCAAAAGCCGTGCTTTGTCTCATTGTTTGGGCTTTGGGAAGCTTTTTTTTCCAACAAGTTTGATGCAACTGACAGACTGCGTGTTTTTTTCTTGTTTTTACGCTGATAAAAGATTGGAAGAACCGCTGTTGAAAAGGTTCTAGGAAAAGATCCGGTTGAAGCTCAATAGAGACCTTCTTGAGAAAGCTGATCTTCGCAGGATTCTTGCTATTATTGTTTGAGCAAAACAATGAATGATAAATGGAACAATATCTAGTCTCCGCCCGGAAGTATCGACCAGCCCGATTTGAGGATGTTGTTGGGCAACAGCATGTAACCACTACGCTGAAAAATGCCCTGAGAAACAAGAAGTTGGCCCAAAGTTTCTTGTTCACCGGACCACGTGGTGTGGGTAAAACTACTTGTGCTAGAATTCTGGCCAAGGTAATCAACTGCGAAAACCAAACGGATGATTTCGAGGCCTGCAGTGCTTGTTCTTCCTGTGTGTCTTTTCAGGAAGGAAGTTCTTTCGATATTTTTGAGTTGGATGCTGCAAGCAACAACAGTGTAGAAGACATTAGAAACTTGATAGAGCAAGTTCGCTTTGCTCCGCAAGCTGGAAAATTCAAGGTGTACATCATTGATGAGGTGCACATGCTCAGCTCAAGTGCCTTCAATGCATTTTTGAAGACCTTGGAAGAGCCGCCGTCTTATGTGGTCTTTATTTTGGCCACTACGGAGAAGCACAAAATCTTACCCACCATTTTATCGCGTTGTCAGGTCTTCGATTTTCGAAGAATAACCGTGAGTTCGATGGTGAAGCATTTGAATTCCATCGCTGCTGATGAAAAGTTGGTAGTAGAAGACAAAGCCATTCACCTCGTGGCGCAAAAGGCCGACGGAGCCCTGCGTGATGCCTTGTCACTGTTTGATCGATTGGCGAGTTTTTCCGATGGAAACATCAGCTACGAAGAAGTGCTTGCGCAGTTGAGCATTCTCGATCATGCCTACTTCTTTCAGATCGTCGATCGACTCTTGCTCGAAGATTCCGCTGGAACGCTCAACTTGTTGGATGAGATTTTAAACAAGGGCTTTGATGGAGCCGAGTTCATTCACGGGCTTTCGGCGCACATTCGCGACCTCTTGGTTTGCAAGGATGCCCAAACTGCTGACTTGCTGGAGGTCAGTGAAGACGTTCGACCTCATTTTGAGACGCAAGCAGCAGTAGCGCCTGTGCATTTCTTGTTGAACGCCCTAAACATTGCCAACGAATGTGGCATTCATTATAGAGAAGCCATCAACAAGCGACTGCAAGTAGAGTTGGCCCTATTGAAAATGGTCCATTTGAACCATTTGGTTCGACCTCCCGCCAAGCCTCCGGTGGCAACCGCTACTGCTTTGCCTCCTGCTGGAAAAACGCCTGCCAATCCGCCTGTAAATCCTGCTACTGCTACTGAAAAAGGAACTCCAAAACAAGAAACGCCTAAACCTCCTGCCGCAGAAGTGCAGCCGACAAATACGAAAGTTTCGGAGCCGGCCAATCTGCAACCAGAGGAGCCAACCTATGAGAGCCTACCGCCTTTGAATCAATTGATGCCTTCGAAGATGCAAGAGAACCCTCCCGCAGATCCACCGACTAACGAAGTGGCTCAACCGGGTAATGAGGTTCAGCCTGGTAAATTGAAAGAGGTAGAAGACGTTCAGCAAAACAGCCAACCCATTCAAGAACAGCAGCCAGAACCAAGTTCATTGCAAGAACCGAAACCTCCCGAGCTGAATGTGAATAGCGGCTTGACGGAAGCTCCAGAGCAATCGCCTCCTCCGGGACCAGAAGAAGCGCCCTCCTCTCCTGGGCAAAAGAAGTCGGGCATGTTACTGTCTTCACTCAAGGAATTGACCGACCATCACTTTGAAGTCGAATCGAAAAAGAAAAGAGTAATGTCGGTTGAAGAGTCAAGTTTTGATCAAAACAGACTCGATGAAATCTATCAAATTTTCGCCAATGAGCAGAAAGGTCGAGTGAAAAGTATCTTGCTGGGACATAAGCCTACATTGGAAAAGAATGTAATGGTCGTGGTAACACACAGAGTCGTAGATGAAAGTTGCTTGCGAGAATACTGTCAAAATTTTGTGGAGAATGCGGTTGATAGTGAAGCTCTCAATAACTTCGAAATGAGCATCCAACTCAAGCGAAAAGAAGGCAGTGAGCCCAAGAAAAGAATCGCCTATACGGACAAAGACATCCTCAGTGAGATGATCGAGAAAAAGCCAGCCCTAAAAACCCTCATCGAAAACCTAAAGCTAGATTTGAAGTACGGGTGATTTTGCAGTCGCCAATCTTCAATTGCCAATCTTCAATCAGCAATCTTTTGACGATAATTTGCAATGGTCTCTAGTAAGCTCTTACTGAAGGCCATAACCTAAAAGCTGTTTTCTATTTAATTGAAAATTAAAGCCACTTTTTCTATAAGAAACAGCATTTCTTGCTGTAGAGAGAATTCACGAATTCTCTACCATCGAAAATAACTTAGTGGCTGTTTCATTATCGCGACAAAAAAACGCAGCTAGTGTAAGAGCGGCGTCTCGCCGCACGGAAGTAAATTCAAGGAAGTTGAAGCTATAAGTTTTGTTATTTAAATACACACTAGCTATTGGGAGCGTGGCGTCTGTCTCGCCGCACAGAAGCTCCAAGTTTTTCATCCTAAGAATTTGTAATCTTTTATCAGTAGTGATGCAAAGAATTCGTCAGAAGATTGCCGATTGCCGATTGAAGACTGACTCATGTGCTGGCAAAAAAAAGAGGAGCCAAAGCTCCTCCTATATTTCTATGTATTACTTCCGATTAGCCTTCGGGCTGTAAATCTTCTCCAACTCCGAATAAGCCACATTTATCTTAGAACTGATCTTCTGAGCAGTAGCTTTTTTCTTCTCATCGCTCATGAACTTGTCCGGATGGTACTTCATGATCATCTTGCGGTATTGCTTTTTGATTGCCTTCCAGTCTTCGGTCTTTTCCATCTCCAGCGCCTCAAACCAATCGGCTTGACGAGATTTGTTTTTCATGTTACGGAATTCTCGATCTGCTGAACCTGAACCCGTACGGCTTTCCTTAAAGTCACCTGAACCCTCTTCGAATTTCTTCTTGTAGTGCTCAAAAGCCTCTTTGAATTCATCTGTCTTCCGTTCCCAGTCAGGTACATCTGATCCTATGTCCGGAATGTGCGAGCGCACTATGTTGAATAATCTGCGAAATACCATGTAACGATTGTAACTATTAATAGT
>Ga0114956_1003283_pt1 | contig 12539 bp, 9 predicted proteins | sample MaitaG_FD_87304 | JGI IMG/M metagenome (GOLD analysis project Ga0114956, IMG submission 87304) | Marine algal microbial communities from Maine, USA - Maine_Asex2 metaG | ecosystem: Host-associated > Algae > Red algae > Unclassified | place: Maine, USA | collected 2015-01-05 | reverse complement strand
TGCCAACGGTAGAGACGTGGTAGTATTAGGTTCAGCTATCGCTAAGGTACTTTTCCCAAAGGAAGAATCTTTGGGCAAGCAGGTAAAATTGATGGGTAAGAAATATCGTGTCATCGGGGTATTAAAAGAAGAAGGGGAGAGCATGTTTAATATGATCAACTTTGATGAGGCAATCGTTTTAAATCTGAATAATTTAAGACGGCTTGTGCCCATTGAAAATAATAAAACCATCGGTAGGATGCTTCAGATAAAAGCCATGCCCGGTCAAAGTTTGGAAGAGGTAAAATCTGAAGCCGCAGGAATCATAAGATCTGTAAGAAAGTTGAGGCCTAGAGAGGAAGATAACTTTGCAATGAATGAAATATCAATGCTCAATAAAATGTTAGAAAGCATTTTTGGTGTGGTCAATGTGGCTGGATATATCATCGGATTCTTTGCCTTAGTTGTTGGAATGTTTAGTGTTGCCAACATCATGTTTGTGAGTGTCAAAGAAAGAACCAGCTTGATTGGAGTTAAGAAGGCTTTGGGAGCAAAACAATACATAATATTGATTGAGTTTCTCATTGAGGCCATCATATTGTGTCTAATAGGAGGCGTAATAGGTATAGTTTTGGTTTTTTTTACGCTGAAAATCATTTCAGCAGTGGCTCCACTTACCTTGTTTTTAAGTTTTAATAATTTGATGCTAGGGCTCGGGTGCTCAATAGTGGTAGGCCTTTTAGCAGGTATTATACCTGCTATCATCGCTTCTAGTCTCGATCCAGTTGTAGCAATTAGAAGCTAAGTTTTTCTCATTTCAATATTTATTCTCGAAGTACTTAATTTGTTTGATATTTTGGCAAATAAGAATATCTTTGCAGCTTAATTTAGAATCAATATATCTCAAAGAGCTATGGACTTTATCAAATTTATCGAGGAGCAGACAGCAAAAGGTAACGAGCACCCAGATTTCAGACCAGGGGACAACATTGCAGTATCTTATAAGATTGTCGAAGGAGAAAAAGTGCGTGTTCAGGTGTTTAAAGGTGACGTGATTCAAATGAAAGGTCATGGTGCGACTAAAACTTTTACCGTTAGAAAAATGTCTAGTGGTGTAGGAGTGGAAAGAATCTTCCCTTTATCATGTCCAAACGTTGCTGAGATCAAAGTTCTTAAAAAAGGTAAGGTTAGAAGAGCAAAACTTTATTACCTAAGAGAACTTACTGGTAAAAAAGCCAAGATCAAAGAGAAGACTTACAATAAAAAGTAATCCAAAAATTTATTTCCTTATCTTTTTCTAATTAACCTTTGTGGTTATTATCAGGAAATCTTTGTCATTAATCCAAAAATCCCAAGCACTTAGCTTATTGATTTTGATTTCTTGCCATTCGCTCGTACACTCCAATCTCGTTGGAGCATCCCGATGACCTATTTCGATAGGCATTGAAAAATTATCAACTGGCGAACTCCAACGATATCTTACCGTCAGATTTTTACCCTTTTCTTTGAGTTGATACTCCAATTCTGGCAATGGTCCATAACCAAGATATTGCTGAAAAAATTTGGTGTAATCTTGAGTACAAAAATCATTGATATAATCAATAATATCTTGGGTCTCAACTACAGACATTTTATACTCATCGTAAATGGATCTCAGTAGCGTAAACCACGCATCATCATCATTCATAACGGTTCTCAAAGTATGCAGCATATAGCTTCCTTTATAATAATGATCCGAGCCTCCAAAATCGCCAAAGTTGACATCTTTTGGACCTTGGACAGGCGCGATGTTTTGCATAAAACTTCTTTGCATGGCCAAGTATCTATCGACTGCTTCCCTTCCAAAATGATATTCAACATATAAGGCTTCCATGTAGGTCGTAAAGCCTTCATGCACCCACATATCTGCATGATCTTTTACAGAAATAGAATTGCCCCAATATTCATGACCTGTTTCATGCACAATGATATAATCCCAATTCATATCCTTTGGTATCATCGAGCCCATATAACCTCGTTTGTACTGATTACCATAAGCTATGCCGCTTTGATGTTCCATTCCCAAATAAGGAGTTTCTATCAGTGCAAATCCATCTTCCCAAAATGGATATGGTCCAAAGTAATGTTCAAACGATTCAAGCACTCCATCGACTTGTTTAAAATGCTCTTTCGCCTTTTTCAGATTGTAGCTCAACACGTAATAATCACAGGCCAATTCACCTTTGATTGGAGATGTATATACATTCGAAAAATGTTGATAATCTCCAACGTTGATGCTTACGTTATAGTTGTTGATTGGGTAACTAATATTCCAAGTATAGGTGCTGCGACCATCTGTTGTTTGGCTATCGACCAAATTTCCATTAGCAACGGCCATGAGTTCTTCTGGCACTGTGATCGCCACTTTCATGCTGTCTGGCTCATCCGATAGGTGATCCTTATTTGGCCACCAAAGACTTGCACCTGTCCCCTCGCAAGCAACCCCAATCCAAGGATTATTTTGTTCGTCTTTGGTCCACACAAAACCACCATCCCACGGCGGAGATTTTGCAATGATTGGTTGACCCTTGTATTTTATTTTCATCGTGTACTCCTGCCCAATTTCTAACACAGGTAGGTCGACAAACACCGCGTTATATTTACGGAAGTGAGAACAGGCTTTTCCCTCAAGCATAATCTCCTCAATAATCATATTGTCAAACAAATCAATTTGTAAGGATTTTGAGTCCGCTATGTATTTAAATCGCATATCATTCTGACCAGAAAGCGATTTATTCTTAATATCTAAATCAATTTTCAGATTATAGTGTTTAACATCAAAGCAGGTTCTTTCAGGTCGCAAAGCCCCTCGAAGTGAATCTGATTCAGAGAATTCAAGGTTTTGATAATATCCTATATTGATAGTATCTTGCCCAAAAGCAAGCTGGCTGGCTAGTAAAAGAAGGATAAAAACTATTCTCACGGTGATGATTTAAATTTCTAAAGAGTGTTAATTTGCTATATTTATTACTATAATTCTTAACATTATACTGCAAAGTAAAAATACAATTGTATTTCTTTGAGTTCTAATAAAAACGTAAGTCTATGCATCATAAGTATCTAATATGTCTCATCTGCCTTCTGCTCTTGTCAGCTTGTGGGGGTGATTCGGAAGATAAGCAGTTGCCAAAGATCACAAAGCTGGACGATGGAAGGTATGAAGTTGTATCTGCCAAAAGAAATGGAAAAACCACCGGAACATTAGGTAAGGCTTTTTATGAAATAAAAAATGATAGTGTTTTTACCAATTTGACTAAAAATCTTGATTCGATAGCAACCACTTTCAATTACAAGGACAATAAGATAAGTCATAAAGATGAAAATGCTTTAAATTTTGTAGTCTCCAAAATGACAAGCGATACATTAGAGCTAAATACAGAATTACAAGGTTTTACATTTGAAATATTTTTAAGTAAAGCCAAGACCAATACAAATGAAAAATAGACTTTTCTGTACTTTCTGTTTTAGCATTCTTGCTCTTCAACTTTCAGCAATTGATGTGAGTTTGACTCATTGTACCTTTAGCTCTGGACAAGGAAGTTATGTAGAAGTTTATATCCGCGTTTCCGCAAATTCGGTTGAGTATAAATTGATGGAGGATAGCCTTTTTCAAGCCTCCATACTTGGTCTAATTCTTCTCAAAAAAGATGACGAAATAATCAATGCTGATAAGTTTACAATTTTAAGTCCACCTACTAAGGATAAGAAAGATTTTTGGAGCAGCCGAAGGTATAAAATTGAGCCTGGAGAATACAAGTTGGAGTACACCTTATCAGATCAATATAATGAAGAGAATACAATCAATGAACAGCGAGCGATAAAGGTCGACACACGTCAAGCTGATAAGGTTTCTTCTTCTGGGATTTTATTGATGGCAAGCTTAGATAAAGATGATGATCTGCCTTTCGGCAAATATGGATATGGCTTTGAACCATTAGCATACGATATAGTAACGCCCGCATCTGAAAAACTTATTTTTAATTGGGAAATATATGGTCATAATGTGATTGAGGAGGACTTGTATTTGTCCTACACAATTTATAATGGATATACTGGAACCCTTGGTGAAAAATTACTTCAAAAACATATGAAGTTGAAAAAGGAGCCAGTTGAAATTATTCTGAAAGAAATGCCTATCCTGGATTTGCATTCTGGAGCATATCACCTCACACTGGAAGTATATAACAAAGAGCTTAAACAAGTGCATTACAAAGAGAAAAATTTTGCCATGGTTCAACCAGTTTCTGACTTTAGAAATTTGGCAACCTATGATAAAGAGTTTGAAAACTCCTTTGTAGGGATTATGAATGAAGAAGAAGTAGAATATAGTCTACGCGCTTTGAATACTCAACTGGAAGGGAACATGGTAGAAACACTTAATAATATATTGGCAACAGGTTCGTTGGAGTCAAAAAAATATTTCCTATACAGTCATTGGCAAAATTTGTCGCCCGATCAACCTGGTGAGGCTTACAAAGCATACATGAAAGTTATACGTGCAGTGGACGATGAATTTAGCTCCCATAGAGGCTATGGCTTTGAAACCGATCGTGGTTATATTTTTATGAAATATGGAAGACCAAATGATATTGTTGATGTTGTAGACGAAGTGAATGCCCCACCTTACTCGATTTGGATATACCTAGATTTCCCAGCAACCCAACAATCGAATGTTAAATTTTTGTTCTACAATCCGTCGCTTTCGGGAGATGACTTTATTTTGCTCCACTCAAATTGCACCGCAGAAGTCCAGAATGTTCAATGGGAACAGGTACTTTATAGTAATGCTTATAATGAGAGAATTGGGAATCCAATTGATGGCACGCAAATGCAGGATAATTTCAATAGGAAGGCAAGTAGATTCTTTAGCGACAATTAAGACTTTTTCTGCCAAAGATTATTAATTTTGTGGCACTTTTGGAGATCAAAAGCCCAATCTTGGGTCAATTATCTGAAACACGAAATAAATCTGAACCCATTGCATAAATTTTTTCAAAAACTATTGATTGGCTTCTTTGTGCTTATAGCATTTTCTATAGAAGCTCAAACAGGCCTAATCAGAGGGCATGCATACGATGCAGAATCAGGAGAACCAGTCACCTTTGCAAACGTCATTTTACAAGGAACCACTATAGGAACCAACTCAGATATGGACGGGTTCTTTACCTTAACTCAAGTTCCAGCAGGCAACTACACGTTAGAAGTAAGCTTTATTGGTTACCAAAGTGCAACAACAGAAGTGACGGTCGCTGATGGAGATGTTGTTTATAAAAAATTGATGCTAAGCTCTGGAGGCGTAGAGCTAAAAGCTGTCGACATTTCAGCAAGAAGAGAAGTAGCTAGAACAGAGGTTCAAATTTCAAAATTACAAGTCACCCAAAAACAAATAAAAGCTTTGCCATCAACAGGTGGTGATGCAGACATTCTTCAATACTTACAAGTTCTACCAGGAGTCATCACTACAGGTGATCAAGGTGGTCAAATATTCATCAGAGGAGGATCACCAATTCAGAATAAAATAATGCTGGATGGTATGACTATTTACAATCCTTTTCACTCAGTTGGATTCTATTCTGTTTTTGAGACTGAGTTGATAAAAAATGTTGATGTCCTGACAGGAGGATTTAACGCAGAAAACGGAGGTAGGATATCTGCAGTTGTAGATATCAATACAAGAGAAGGAAATAAAAAGAGATTGGCAGGGCAGCTTTCTGCAAGTCCATTTATGGTCAAGGCACTGATCGAAGGGCCAATCATAAAATTGGATGAAAATAAAGGAGGTGCTTCATTTGTCTTGACAGGAAAAAGATCAATCATAGATCAGACTTCTCAAACACTGTACCCCAATGCAGCTGTCAATGACTCAATTGGATTGCCATTTTTCTTTAATGACCTTTACGGTAAGTTGTCTTTTGTAAGTAACAATGGAAGTAAGTTTAATCTATTTGGTTTTAACTATACCGATGATTACAAGAATCCAGAAATTGCAAATATTGGATGGCAGAATTCTGGTGGAGGTATGAATTTTAATATTCTTCCAGGAGGTAGCTCTTTAATTGTAAATGGTATTGCAGGCTATTCAGATTATAGAAGTGAGATAAGAGAAGGTGATGAAAATCCAAGAAGCAGCCAGATAAGAGAATTCTTTTTAGGCATTGATTTTGGAATTTTCCAAAATAACTACGAGCTAAAATATGGAGTTGAAGTCAAAAGTATTTTTACTGATTTTAATTTCACAAATCAGTTTGGGGTTAATCTAGAGCAATTTCAAAATACAACAGAACTTTCTGCCTTCGTAAAGTTTAGACAATCTTGGGATAAATTGGTGCTTGAGCCAAGCATCAGGTTGCAATATTATGCATCACTACCTGAAGGGTCAATTGAGCCTAGATTTGGTCTTAAATATAATATCAATGATTTCTTAAGATTCAAGATGGCTGGTGGAATATATAGTCAAAACTTAATTAGTGCTGACAATGAAAGAGATGTAGTAAATTTATTTACTGGATTCCTATCAGGACCTGATGAAAGATTCAATGATTTAAATGGAGATCCGGCAACATCTAAATTGCAAAAATCTCAACATTTGATTGCTGGAATTGAAGCAGATGTTTTTAAGAATTTTCAAATTAATTTGGAGGGCTACATCAAAAATTTCCCTCAATTGATTATTGTCAATAGAAATAAAATCGAACCTGAAGATCCTGACTATGCAACAGAGACAGGAATCGCTTATGGAGGAGATATTTCAGTAAAGTACCAAACTCCAAGTTGGTATGTCTGGGCTACCTATTCCTTGGGTTTTGTCAATAGAGATGATGGAGAGCAGGTGTATAGAACAGTATTTGACAGGAGGCATAATTTGAACTTATTAGCCAGCTATAGTTTTGGAGAAAAACAGGATTGGCAGGTGAGTGCACGATATAATTTTGGAACTGGATTTCCTTTTACGCAAACGCAAGCATTTTATAATTACCAACCATTTTTGGAAGGATCATCAACCCCATATCAAACCAATAACTCTGAATCAGTCGGCATAATTTATTCTGATACGAGAAATGGAGGAGAGTTGCCCAATTATCATAGGGTAGATCTATCTGCACAAAAAACAATCACTTTTACTAAGAACTTGAACATGGAAGTTGTGGCAAGTGTCACAAATGCCACGAATAGAGACAATATTTTCTATTTTGATAGAGTTCGATATGAAAGAGTAGATCAATTGCCTTTACTGCCAAGTATTGGGATTAAATTTAATTTTTAAACTAATATCATGAAAAACATTTTCGCCTTAGCTTTCTTTTTGCTTCTTTTATTGACATCGTCATGCAAGGATCCATGTAAAGATATCAACTGTAATGACGGAGTTTGTCTAGATGGTACATGCCTTTGTGACGATGGTTATGAGGGTGACAACTGTGATAAGCTAGAAAGAGAGAAATTTTTGGGATCTTGGACTGGTGAGCTTGATTGTGGAGGACAATTGGGAGCCAACGAAGCTACCATTTTAGTAACCGAAGATCCATCATCAAATGAAGGTCTTTTGTTTCAATTGGAATTTGAAATCTTGGATTTGGATCCATTGGAAGGAACGGTATCAGGAGACATTTTCTTTATCTCTTCATCAGATCAAACAATAGAGCTTCCAGGTTTAGGGGAGTTTGATGTTACGATCAGTGGAGATGGAAAATTTAATGACGACGATACTGTAAATGCTAATATCATTGTATCAATACCATTGCTTGGAAATACTGAATGTTCAGGAGTCTTGGTTAAGCAATAATTAATCAAATTTAAAATATAAAGAGCTAGGACTAATCTTAGCTCTTTTTTTTTGAAATTGCTGAAAAAGGAATTTCAAAAAACAATCAATTATTCTTTAAATAATTTACATTTGTGGCTTATAATAAGACGATGAATAATAATCTAACATTAGCAGAAAAAGATAAATTAAAGAAGTCCATTTCTCTTATAACAGTATTGATTGCTGGAGCAGACGGAAACATCGAGAAAGAGGAACTCACTTGGGCAAAGAAGATTGCTGGAGTTCGAGAATATGGTCCACCAACAAAACTTCATAGTTTTTACCAAGATGTTGGGGTAGATTATGAGGAAAACGTTAATGCTCTTATCGATACATTACCAGCAGACGTAGCTGAGCGTACAAAAGTGATCAGCGATAGATTGGCGGAATTGAATCCAATATTAGCAAAACTCGATAATGATATAGCCTCTGCCTATTATAAGAGTTTTATCACTTTTGCAGAGCATGTAGCAAAGGCAACTGGTGGAATTCTAGGATTCTTTAGTGTTAGTTCTGAGGAGAAATCTCTTATTACCTTGCCAATGATTGATGTCATCGAATATGATGAAACAGCAGAAGAAGATTAAAACGCTGTATTTCTAATTATTTGGTAACTTCAAGAAGTATTTAACATTACTTTTTATGAGGTATTTCCTTGTTCTCTTTTTTGTAAGTCTTTCATCTATTTGCTTTTCACAACAGGGAGTGAAAGGTAGGGTTGTTGACGCCAATACTAGTGAAGCTCTGATATCTGCAAGTATTTTTATTAATGACAGTGGCACATTTACGGAAGTGGATGGATCGTACATTATGAACCTAGAGCCAGGTACTTATAGCATAAAAATAAGCTACATAGGCTATGAAGATTTTATCAGCCAAGTTGAGGTAAAAAACAATGTTTTTTCCGAGCAGGTTTTTAATCTAAAACCTTCTGAACTTCTGTTGGAAACGGCGACAATCACAGGGTCAAAATACGAGAGATCAATAGGAGAAGCGCCAGTTTCAATAAGCGTCCTCAGTCCCAATATGATTGCTTCCAATAATACCACCAAAATCGATAGGATTATAGATAAAGTACCTGGAGTACAGATGATTGATGGACAGGCAAGCATACGAGGCGGATCTGGATTTTCTTATGGGGCTGGTAGTAGAGTTATGCTTCTGATTGATGAAATTCCTGGATTGCAGGTTGATGGAGGTCTCGCAAATTGGGATGATATTCCGGTCGAAAATATAAGTCAGGTAGAAGTTATCAAAGGAGCGTCTAGTGTGCTATATGGCTCCTCTGCTATGAATGGAATTATTCATATAAGAACTGGTTATGCAACTTCAGAACCAGTTACAAAATTGAATCTTTCTTACAATACTTTTTCAAGTCCAAATGATCCAAAAAAACAGTGGTGGGATAAGTCACCGAATAGTATCGTTTTTTCAGGTGTTCACAAACAAAAGTTTGGCAAACTAGATGTGGTATTGAATGCATTTTATGACAATGAGTCAAAAATTTATGCTCAAGATTCTAATACCTCAGGAGGTGAAAATGTAGCCATGGAATCTGAGAAAATCAGAACCGGTTTTAAGTTAAGATATAGAATTTCCGATAGATTAAATTTTGGCTTAAATGGAAATTATACTAGGATTGATTCCAATACGCCATTCCTTTGGAAGAATCCTGTCAGTGGAGCTTATCAAACTTTTGCAGGTGCCTTTACGCTTGGGATAAAAACTAGATTCTATGTCGACCCTTTCCTAAAATATTATGATAGAAAAGGTGGAAAGCATCAATTGCTTTCAAGAGTGTATTACACATTCAATGACCAAAATAATAACCAATCAAATCAATCACTAAGTGAATATATTGAATATCAATATCAGAAGGACTTAAAGGAGTTAGGCTTATTGGCGACAACAGGTATAAGTACTCAATTGGCAAATTCAGATTCGGATCTTTTTGGGGATACTACCTTTACTTCGAGAAACATAGCAGCCTATGCTCAGATAGAAAAAGATTTTTTGGAAGATTTACATGTTTTATTTGGTGTTAGATTGGAAAACAATGTGCAGCTAAGTCCTGAAGAATTTATGGGCGTAAATATCCCAGATGGCAAAGATATTGACACTAAGTTTATCACACGCGGAGCCTTAAATTATAAATTGGGGAAGGCAAGTTTTATCAGGGCCTCAATCGGGCAAGGCTACCGATATCCAACAATTACAGAAAGATTTATTACTACATCTTTTGGAGGAATTAATATTTTTTCCAATCCTAACTTGGAACCTGAGACCGGCTTTTCTGCAGAAGTAGGAATGAAGCAAGGATTTAAGTTTGGTGCAGTAAATGGTTTTCTTGACGGAGCTTTATTTTGGAATCAATATGATAACATGATGGAGTTTACATTTGTAACGACACCAGATGGAGTTGGTTTTAGGTCTGAGAATGTAGGCGACATTGACATAAAAGGGCTTGAGTTTAGTGTGGCTGGAACGACATCTATTTCTAAACTGGGCGTCAATTTTTTAGCTGGGTATACCTATATCAATCCTCAGTATAGAAACTTTGATGGTAATGAAGATTTACAAAACTCACTATCCAGTTCAGTAAAACTCGTTGATGGCATTCTCGAAAGTCAAGAGCCAGTAAATATTTTGAAATACCGAAGTAAACATAATTTCAAAAGTGATATTGAATTTTCATTTAAAAACATAAGATTGGGTGCAAATTATTCAAGACTTAGTAGGGTAGATAATATTGATTTTTTGTTGGCCAACTTTGCAAGCATTCGAGAATATCGATCTATCAATAATGACGGATACTCCGTACTCGATGGCAGGGTTTCCTATGAATACACTAGGAAGGATTCTTTTAAAACAAAATTGTCATTGATTGGTAAGAACTTATTAAATGAAGAGTATACATTGCGTCCAGGTTTACTAGAGGCACCTAGGAATTTTGGAATAAGATTAGACGTTGAATTTTGATTGGAAAACATCTGAGAGTCTGAATCGTTAATACTAAATACAACAAACACCAAATAAATACTAAAATTATGTCTTTGATTAAGTGCAGCCTTTCATCATTACTTATTTGCTCATTCTTTTTATTTTCTTGTAAAGGAGAAGTGAGCGATATAAAAAACAAAGCCAAGGAAGTTGCAGAGAAAAGTTCTGAAACTTTATCGGATGGAGTGTCTGCGATTGAGGAAAAAGCAATAGATGTCAAAGAAAATGCAACTGATCTTGTTAATGAGACTGGTGAAAAAATAAAAGAAGGTGTTGAAGATGTAAAAGAAATAGTCGCTCCTTCTTCTAACAATAAGCCTGTAGATAACTCAAGTAAAGCGAATACGAGTAAACCAAATGCGACGAATAAACCAAATACGACCACTTCAAATACGACCACTTCAAATACGAGCACTTCAAATACGAGCACGCCCAAAACAAATACCTCTAAACCAAAACCAACTTCATCTACGTCCACTCCAACTCAGCCTAGCAAAAGTGAGGTTGTTAAAGTTGAGTCGACAGTAGAAGCGGTTTCGGATGCAGCGAGTTCATCGACTAAACCATCGAAGGTATTAAAAGAGATAGATAAAGCTAGCAGCGAAAAAGAAAAAGTAGAAGTTGGAAAAATATCTAAGCCAAATGGGTCTGCAAGTAAAACAACAAAAATTGATAATGCCCAAGCGGAATTTGGACATGCACCTTTTAATGCTCTTCTTCAAAAAGTAGTTTCTGGAAAGGGTGTAGTTGATTACAAACAGTTGAAAGCAAATCAACAAGATCTGAATAGCTATTGCAAATCTCTAGAAGCAAATGCACCAGCATCATCGTGGTCCAAAAATCAAAAACTTGCATATTGGTTGAATGCCTACAATGCATACACACTAAAACTGATAGTTGAGAACTACCCACTAAATAGTATTACTGATTTGAACGGAGGTAAGCCATGGGATAAAAAGTGGATAAACTTAGATTCTAAGACTTTATCGCTCAACGATATAGAAAACGTCATTATCAGACCCACTTTCAAAGATCCAAGAATTCATTTTGCTGTAAACTGCGCAGCTAAATCATGTCCACCTCTGGCAAATTATGCTTTCACAAGCAGAAATGTTGATTCAAAATTGGACACACGTACCAAGTCTTTTATTAATAGCAGTTCAAATGAAATAAGTGCCGACAAGGTTGTGATTTCAAAAATCTTTGATTGGTATGGTGAGGACTTCGGTAATCTTATAGCTTTTATCAATGAGTATTCTAATGTGAAAGTAAATGAGGGTGCTAAGGTGGAGTATCAGGATTATAATTGGGATCTCAATGGAAAGTAAAAGCCAAACTTTTACTTTCCATTGAGAAGACTCGTTTCCTTCGGTCACTTGAGACTCAAGACTCCTCTCTGATTAATTCATCTGCCTTTCGGCAAATGATATTAATCTGTCCCTCCACTTCGTGGAGCGGATTGACATTCGACAAGCTTCTGTATTAATTGAATACTTTATCGTATGTTAAATCCATTATCAGAAAATCGTTATGCCATTGAGAAGACTCGTTTCCTTCGGTCAGTATAGACGACAGACACGTTCCCTTTGGTCACTGAAGACGAAGGATTCCTTGCTATAAAGAAATAAAGAAAAACCAAACATTGCATACAGCGTCTGGCGTCTGGCAGTCTGGAGGTCTGGAGGTCTGGAGGTCTGGAGGTCTGGAGGTCTGGAGG
>Ga0114956_1003280_pt1 | contig 12547 bp, 7 predicted proteins | sample MaitaG_FD_87304 | JGI IMG/M metagenome (GOLD analysis project Ga0114956, IMG submission 87304) | Marine algal microbial communities from Maine, USA - Maine_Asex2 metaG | ecosystem: Host-associated > Algae > Red algae > Unclassified | place: Maine, USA | collected 2015-01-05 | reverse complement strand
TGTCGAAGCGCTCGGCCATGGCGCGACATCGTCGGTCTGGCACGCAATCGATCAATATCAGGCCGACCAACCCGTTGCTCTCAAACTCTTCACAGTTTCTGGTTCCGGTGACTGGGCAGCAGCAGAGTTCTCGGCGTTACACCGATCGGTGCACCCCAACATTGTTCGGGTTAGCCATGTTGACCGCGTCGACTCAGGCTTTGTCCTAGCGACCGAACTTCTTCGCGGGCCGACGCTTTCTGAGTTGATCGCTGACGCAACGTCGGTGTCCGAGGACGACGCGGTATCGGTAGCTCTCCATCTGTTGGACGCACTCAGCTCAATCCATCCCGACCTAGACGCGATCGAAGATCTGCGCTCCGCGAATCCAGATGATGTTGACCAGAGGATTGCTGAACTACGAAGCCAGGCAATTGTGCATCGCGATATCAAACCCCAGAACATCGTTTTGACCAACGACCGTGGCCCAGTGCTTGTTGACTTTGGTCTCGCGGTCCCACCCGGTGACGCTGTTGCGGGCCTGACGCCTGCATATCTTCCGGCTGACGGTTCGCCGAACAGTGCAGCGCCCGATAACGATCTGTTTGCTGTAGCGGTTGTTCTGCACGAGCTTCTGACAGAAAGTCATCCCTACCAAGACCGCGACCCGCTCGGTGGCCAGCTCAAGGTTTCTACCGAGATCGGATCCGAATTGCGAGCGGTGGTAGCTAAGGGCTGCGCCCGCAGCCGCGCGGAGCGATTCCGAACAAGTACTGATTTTCTCCAGGCGCTTCAGTCTCTTGGATTCGATGCAACACCGGTTCCCGATCCGGCCAGAGACATCGTCGAAACGACCCAGGCGTTGCGCCAGGCAATCCGCAATCAAAACTGGGAGCAAGCGCGAGCGCTCTGTCGACCTCAATGGAAGGAACAGCTGGAACAGATCGACCGAGCCGAACGCTCTTTTGCCGCCGCGGAGGAGGTCCAAATAGTTGCGACTGTTGGTTCCTTTGAGCTGAGACTTGAGTCTGAACGAGAGTTCGACATCGCTACTGACACAGGTAACATCGAGCGCGGCCCAGGCGTGTGCCGGCTCTATCTTGGGACGGGCCCGGCCGACACGCTGGTTCAAATTGAGGCCTACGACGCACAAGACGGTACGCAGTGGCTCACATGCCCTGATGCCTTCCAGAGCGCGCCAGAATTCCAGCGCCTGACCTCCGGTCTCCGCCTCCAATCGGTTCCCGGCGAGGATGCGAGCCGATCATTCTTGGTCGGTATCACCAGGTTCAAACCGGGCGCCAAGCGCGGTTCTTCTATCAACAAGGCCGAGTTGGCCGAACTTGATTCGGTCGCGGGAGGTGACATCAAGCACCTCCTGATCGAAGCGGGCGCAACCCGTGTTGGAACGAGAGGCGAACTACTCAACGACACAAGCTCCCGCAAAGGGTATACGTGTGCTGTCGACGCAACAGGATCAGCTGAGCATCTCGGTCCCGTTGTCTATTTCGCGACACGTATCTTGCCAATTGCACGCCACTTGGAGCTGCAATGACCAGACCTCACACGCTTGATGATCCCGGGTCCGCCCTTGTCGAGCTAGCTCGCGGCGCAACCGGATCGATGACACTGGTTGCCCCGTTCGTAAAGGCAGCAACATTGCAACAGGTGCTCGACCATGTCGCCACGGGGGTCGACATTGTCCTCGTTACTCGGTGGCGGCTAGAAGAATTCGTTTCAGGGGTGAGCGATGTAGAGGCATTCGAGATAATCGCGAATCGAGGCGGCCGCCTGCTGCTTTGCCCTGACTTACACGCGAAGATCTTCATGTCTGAGCACCAATGCCTTGTCGGTTCAGCCAATTTGACTGCGAAAGGACTCGGGTGGGCTACGGCATCGAACCTGGAACTGCTGGTCACACCATCTAGTGAACAGATGAGTCAAGTCAGGGCCCTTGTCCGCGAACTCGTGGCGACCTCCGAAATGGTGACCACCGAACTGTTTGAAGCCTTTCGAGCAGCGTTGGAGGGTGTGCCTCGACCAGAGAGAGCTCAAAGCGACTGGTTACCGCACGCAAACGAGCCGAGTCAGGTGATCGAGGCCTACTTCGGCCGACCTAGCACCAGCGAGGCGAAAAGAGACCTCGTAGCGCTGGCCCTTCCAGCAGGACTAAACGATGATCAACTGCAAACCCAACTATCTCTGGCATTGTTCGCATCTCCAGTGATCTTGCGACTGCAGCGCTACCTCAGCAAGCCACGCCGATTCGGCGAAGTCTCACAGTGGCTGAAGCAATACCTCGGCGAAGAAGACGACCCCAAGCAACGATGGGATGCTCTGATGAACTGGCTACTCGAGCTGCAGCCAGATCGCTGGCACTACTCGCGGCCAAACTTCACCGAAATCATGCAGCACGCCCAATCGAAGGACTGAGCACAGAACTCACAACTGTCGCCCGAGAACGTCACACGCCACAGCTAAGGTGACAACGTGGAACCAACAGAGAAAACTCGAGCCGAGAACGGCATCTATCTCGACCACAACGCCTCAACACCAGCGCACCCCGAGGTAATAGCGGCGATCGCCGCTTTCATGACATCGACACCTGGAAACAGTGCAAGCAGCCACGCCGCCGGCCGCAAGGTCGCCGCAGCTGTTGAGACAGCTCGAAACGACATCGCCAACCTCGTCGGTACAGCATCACCAGCAAATGTTATCTTCACGTCGGGCGCAACCGAAGCCAACAACCTTGCACTCGTTGGCTACACCGATCCTGCACGTTCAAGGATCCTTGTTGGAGCAACCGAACATGAATCAGTCATTGCTGCAGCCACAGCAGCTACCGGCAATGGCGGAACGATAGAAATCGTCCCAGTCGACAGATCCGGGCTGCTCGACCTCCACGCGTTGTCAGAGATGCTCAATGATCAAGTGAGGGTCGTCTCGGTCATGGCCGCCAACTCAGAAACAGGCGTGCTCAGCCCACTCGCAGAAGTCAATGCCGTAGCCAAAGCCGCTGGCGCAATTGTGCACTGCGATGCAACACAGATCTTTGGTCGACTCCCATTCAACATGGACGAGCTCGGAGTAGACCAACTTTCACTTTCCTCCCACAAACTCGGTGGTCCCCAGGGCGTCGGAGCGCTCGTGGCGACTCGCCGTGTCCGCAAAAACCTCCGCCCCGTCCTAGTTGGCGGCGGCCATGAGGATGGCCTGCGCTCCGGCACGGTCAATGCCGCTGGCATAGCCGGATTCGCAGCTGCTGCGCGCCTCGCACAATCAGAACTCGAACAACGATCCAATCAGATGCGACGCACCCGTGACAATCTCGAACATCAACTCGCGGCCACAATCCAAGACATCTCAATCAACGGGGCCGAAGGACACCGCCTGCCCAACACAACCAATGTCCGCTTCGCAGGTACTGACGCAGAAGCGATCATGATGCACGTCGACCACATCGCCATTTCATCTGGCTCAGCATGTCACTCGGGCGCGCCTGAACCATCTCGAGTTCTCACCAGCATGGGTCTATCCCGGTTGGCTGCAACAGAGTGCATTCGAATCAGCACTGGCTCGACTACAACGCTTGAAGAGATCGACCGGGCGGTGGCGGACATCGCCGCGGCAGTCCAATTCGTGCGCGCGATATCGGCGACGGCATGAGGCTCCACGAAGCGACAGTCGCATCCTTTGCCCGTCACGAGACGTTTCACCCCCGCTATGGATGGTTCCGCAAAGCCTTCGACCACACCTCAAAGGACCCTTCAGTATTTCTTGCCGACGACGCGCCAGTAAGACTTGGCGTTGGCAAGAACATGGTCAAGTCAATCCGCTTCTGGGGACTCGCAGCGAAGGTGACCTGCGAGCAACCACACCAATCGCTGCCACGTCGCAACATCTCCGTGCCGACCGAATTTGGTAACGCGGTATTCGGAGCGAAGGGACTCGACCCCTTTCTCGAAGACGTAAGCACCCTTTGGCTCTTGCACTGGATGATGCACGCACCGCTGTCAACAATGCCGGTCTCCTGGGCAGCGTTCAATGTCCACTCTGCAGTCGAGTTCGAACCAGAAGAGATGAGTCAAAACGTCGAAGCTGAGATTGCTCGTACCTCGGTCTGGAAGCAACCAAAGCTCTCCTCGATCCACCGCGACCTCGCAGTCATGTACCGCATGTACGGCCCGCTCAGCGATGCTGGCCGTGGCGGCCTTGATTCAGTACTCGACTCACCGTTTCGCGAACTCGGGCTACTCCGCCGCTCCGCTGTGAGCGGCAGCGGCTACCGCTTCACCCTCGGATCCAAACCAACGCTGCCCGACGAGATCATCACGGCAGCGGTGCTTGACTACGTCATGGCAACCCGGGACCCGAACGTGCGAACCGTTCTAGTGTCGCGAGTCGCCAATGACCCAGGATCGCCCGGCCGGTTGTTCAAACTCACCGAGAACGACATGGGCAAAGCACTCAGCCGTATCGCCGCTAATCATGACCAGCTCACACTTGCGGCACCAACCGGCGTCACCCAGCTCGGTTGGAGCGCGGACCCAGACAACATCGCCCAAGATCTACTCGAACGTCTCTACCAAATCAGACCAGACAGCCTCCTCATCGGCCCACAAGCAAGAGCACCGCACTCCTCCATGGTGAATACGTGAAACAGACCGCCATTTACTCCTCGCTCGACGAATTCATCACAATCCCCAATAGATTCGCCCGCTCAGCCAACCTCGAGCGCGACCTCGACGACACAGCCCCGCTGCAGGGCTACCTCCCAACAGCCAGAGCCCTCGATGTCCTCGACCGCATCATCTCAACAGCCACCGCGAGCAGCCATGGCGGAGCCTGGTCACTCACCGGGCCTTACGGTTCCGGCAAATCGTCGCTCGCCCTACTCGTTGATGCCGCTCTGGCCCCAGCGGCCGACAACACCTACTCACGCGCCGTCGAACTCATTTCTGACGTCGCACCAGCAACGGCATCGGCGCTTGAGCAGATGCGCCAACAACTCGACGCCCACGAGACCGGGTTCTACCGCGCCCTCGTCACAGCACAACGAGAACCAATCACCCACACCGTAGTCCGGTCGCTACGAAATGCCATGGAACGCCGCCACGGCAAGCTGCCCAGCGCCCGCTCCCACCCGGCCGCACGCCTGCTGCGCGAGGCAATCAACGACACCGAATCATCAGACCCGCTCGCCACAGGCCCATCGGGCGGGACGCTGGTTGAGATCGCTCACTTGATGGCCAGCGAATCACCACTGATCATAGTCATCGACGAATTCGGCAAGAACCTCGAATCAGCCCGCACCACCAACGCAGCCGATCTCTATCTGTTGCAGCAACTCGCTGAGGCCGGACAAGGCGTCTCCGGCGCACCAATCTTCCTACTCACCATGCAGCACCTCGCATTCGATGACTACATGGCCACCGAAAGCAACGCCGATCGCGCCGAATGGGCAAAAATTCAAGGCCGCTTCGAAGACATCCACTACGTCGAAACCGCAGCACAAACCCGGGCCCTCATCAACCTGACTTTCGAGCGCACCAGCCCAGATCTCAACGACCGCATCGACCACTGGGCACAACAGCGCGCCGCGGAATGCTCCACCCTTGGACTCGCCGAACTCGCCGATGCCGATCTCATCGCCGGGACCTACCCGCTACACCCGGTAGTGACCGCCGTGCTGCCAGAGCTGTGCTCACGCTATGGCCAAAACGAACGCACCCTCTTCTCCTTCCTCGCCGGCGCAGATCCCGCGACAGCATCGTCATTCCTGTCAGAAGCCACAGTCCCAATCGCTGGTGACCTTCCCCATGTCGGCCTTGACCGGGTCTATGACTACTTCGCAGGAACCGGCCTCAACATCGGCGGAAGCGCGTCTCGTTGGAACGAAATCACGACCCGGATCCGAGACGCCTACGGCCTCACCGACCCGCAGCTCGACACCCTCAAATCGATCGCCATATTGAACCTGGTGTCATCATCGGGAGCACTGCGAGCCTCAGCCGCTCTGCTAAATCTCGAAGCTCACAGATCAGAGGCGCTCGAGCGCCTCGTCGACCAGGGAATCATCACCTACCGCTCGTTCTCCGACGAATACCGGATCTGGCAAGGCACCGACGTCGACCTCGGCGGACTGATATCAAGCGCAGAGTTTGATGCCAAAGAAACTTCACTGGCCGAGATCCTCAACAAAGTCCGACCTCTCGACCCAGCCATCGCCGCACGGCACAGTGCCCAACACGACACCCTGCGCATCTTTGCCCGCCGCTACGCCGCCGCCGGCGAACTCGTCACCGGCCCGGACGCTTTCGACACAACCGACGGCCTCTGCGTCTACGTCGTCACCAATGGCCCACCGGTTGTTCCCGAATCCACCTCGCCACAAACCAAACCCATCATTGCGGCCGTCCCGACCCGAGAGCTCACCGAACTCGACCGCACCGCGAGACGAGCGAGCGCGATCAACACCGTCCTCACCGATACGACAGTCCAAACAGATTGGGTAGCGCGACGAGAACTCGGTGAACAACTAGCGGTAGCGGTCGCTGAACTCGAACGTCTCGCCGAACAACTCTTGGGCCCCCGTTCCCAATCCGCGTGGACATTAATCACCTCCGAGAAACCCGTCGTTCTAGACGCCGGCCGAGGAACAGCACCGCTATCGCACGCAGCTGACATCGCATACGCACAATCAGCGCAGGTCGGCAACGAGACCATCAACCGCAGCGAACTCTCCTCCCAAGGATCTAAAGCACGCCGTAATCTCATCGAAGCCATGGCCACAAGCTCAAGCCTCGCGCAACTCGGTTTCGAAGGACACGGGCCCGAGGTAGCCATCTACCGATCGCTGCTGGAAGCCAGCGGTCTTCACCACCGCAAAGCCGGCACAGATCAATGGGTCTTCGACACGCCAAGTGCCGACCACATGACCGGTCTCTGGTCAACCATCGAGACCCACCTGACCACGGCCAAGAAACGGCGGGTCAACCTCAAAGACCTCTCCGCTTCCCTTCAAAGCCCCCCAGTTGGACTCAAAGCAGGAGCTGTTCCGGTCCTGATTACCGCAGCACTCATGGTGCACGGCCAAGAAGTCGCGCTCTATGAGCACGGCACATTCAAACCTGTACTCAGCCCGGACGTGCTCGAACGACTCATCAAAAACCCCGCACACTTTGACATCAAGCACTTCTCAGCAAGCAGCGGAGCCCGCGGCAAGGTCATCGCCGCCTACGCAGACGCCCTCGGGATCGACCCAGCATTCAAAAAACATCGGGTATCGAACGTTCTCGCAATCGTGGCAGCACTCATCAACACATCGAGCCGATTCCCGAACTTCACCAAGAACACCAGTCACCTCAGCAAGCAAGCAACCCGGATCAGGAAAGCACTCGAGCGAGCCACAGAACCAGACGAACTGCTCTTTGAAGAGATACCAAAGGCGTTAGGGCACTCACCAGTTGAACCCCAAGCAAGAAAGTACTCAAAAGCAGTCTCGCTCGCGAGCGCTCTCGCAGACACGATGCGAGAACTCGAACAACGCTTCGACACACTGCGGCAAGACCTCGTTACCCACATCTTGGAAACGTCATCTGAACGCAACCGCAAAGTAATCGCCGGATACGCAGAAGGCCTCACCGACGAAGTCCTGGACCAATCGCTGCGTTCGTTCGTCCTCGCCCTTGGCGCCGATTTATTTGACGACGATCGGGACTGGATCGAAAACGTTGCCACCGTAGTCGCCAAAAAGGCGCCGGCTGAATGGAACGACGACGACTACGCCCGCTACTTCGCTGAAGCCAAAGCATCTATTGGCGCCTTTCAACGCCTCGTTGCACTCCATGCAGAAAGCCGAGTCGCCCCTGGAGAAGCCTTCAACGCGATCCGCCTGACCGTCACCCGCCACGACGGCCTCGAACAAGCTCGCCTTATCGACGTCGACTCGGATGGACGAGAAGCGATCGCTCCACTCATCGAGGCACTACTCGAAGACGCTGCCAACAAACTCGGCTCACGAAACCGCGCCGAGCGACTCGCACTGGGCCTACTGAGCGAACGTTTCCTCGGCGACACTGCAACCGAAGACGTGTACAGTGAAAACGAAACTGGGAGCGAACGCAGCCATGGATAAGCCACGACACATATGCGGGATCTCCGGCGGTAAAGATTCCAGCGCACTAGCAATATTCATGCGCGACGAAATCCCGGACATGGAGTACTTCTTCTGCGACACCGGCGCAGAGCTCCCCGAAACCTACGAATACCTTGCTCGCCTCGAAGTCGTGCTCGGCAAACCCATAGAACGCCTCAACGCCGATAGAGGGTTCGATCACTGGTTTGAGGTCTACCGAGGATGGCTCCCATCACCGCAAAAACGATGGTGCACCCCCGCAATGAAAATCAAACCGCTCGAAGCCTGGATAGGCGATACTGAAGCTATCTCCTACGTGGCCATCCGCGCCGATGAATCCAATCGAAAAGGCTACGTATCCACCAAGCCCAACATCAAAACGATCTTTCCCTTCATCGATCATGACATCGACCACACCGGCGTAATGCGTATCCTCGACGACGCCGGCGTCGGACTCCCCAGCTACTACGAATGGCGCACCCGATCCGGTTGCTACTTCTGCTTCTACCAACGCAAAGCCGAATGGGTAGGTCTCTCCGAGCGCCACCCAGAACTATTCGCACGGGCCGTAGCGATCGAACAGAAGGTCCTACAAGCCGCCGGAGTCAACGGTGACGCAGACTTCACCGAACACGCCATGCAAGGACGCCAATACACTTGGTCAGGAAACGAAACTCTCGTCCAACTCGTCAGCCGCAAAGACCAGATCCTCAAAGACCACGAACAACGACTCCAGCGCGAACGCGACACACGACCCAACCGACCACTAACCGAAGCACTATCTGAAGTCCTCGACCAGGACGACGACGACGCCGGCTGCAACGTCTGTCACCTGTAATAGTTAGGTGCTCGAATCCCTATGAAGTTTGTCGATCTTTTTGCACGCCTTGACGAGTCTGACCTCGCTCAAATCCTTGGGCCGGGAACTGTCAAGTTGCTGCGGTCCCTCGACTCCCAAGGGGAACGCACAAGTCGCATTGCCGAACTAGCCCTCGAGGTTCGGCCACCGAGCGAGCTACTGCGAGACGGCGATACTCGAAGAATGCTCTTCGAGCGACTCCCCAAAGAACAAGCATCCGAGCTGGCTGTGCGAGTTGGAAAACCCAGTAAAGATCCGTGGGCTGCGCTGAACCGAACTCGCATCAGAATGAACTCAACCCAAGAGGCGGCACTCTTCGACTTCTTTAACCTTGACGTTCCTGTTATCGATGCACCAGAGCTACCTGCGGTTCAACGCTCTCGAGAGCCTGCCTACCCTCTATTTTCGCACCAACGACGCGCCGCCTCTGAGGTAGCAAAGATCGTCAACTCACCAAAGCCGAGAGTATTGCTCCATATGCCGACTGGGTCAGGCAAGACTCGCACTGCCATGAACTCGGTTGTCGACAAGCTGAGACAATCAGAGCCAACTGTGGTGGTTTGGTTGGCCTATGCTGACGAACTTTGCGAACAGGCAGCATCGGAGTTTGAAACTGCATGGCTGCACTTGGGCAATCGAGAGCTCAACACTTACAGGCTGTGGGGCGATAGACATCTCGACGTCGAAGACATAGGCGATGGTCTCCTCGTGATGGGTCTCAGTAAGGCACATGGAATTGCCAAGAAGGACCACCAATTCCTCGCAAAGGTTGCGGACCGTTCCAACCTCATTGTTTTCGACGAGGCCCATCAAGCCGCAGCCGCAACTTACTCGCTTGTTCTGGACCTTCTAACCGGACGTGATACAACAACCGCGCTCATTGGACTCTCAGCGACGCCGGGCCGATCCTGGGACGATCGGAGACTTGACCGCACACTTGCAGCCATCTTCGATCGCCAAAAAGTCACACTCAACGTTGCCGGCTATGACAATCCAGTTGACTACCTTACAGCCAATGAATACTTGGCGATTGCTGATTTCGAGCCGCTTGAGTACGAGAGTGCGCAACTTACCGATCAGCTACGTGATCAACTAGCCGAGAGTCTCGATGTGCCGAGCGAGATACTGCGGATGCTCGCCGACGATGATGTGCGCAACCTCAAAGTGATCGATAAGACCATGGCGCTTGTCAAAGACCATTCTCGGGTCTTGATCTTCACCGCAACACTCCCTCACGCATACACGCTAGCGACTGTGCTGCGCGCCCGGGGGATCAACAGCAGCGCAATAAGCGGCGAGACCGAAAAGACTGAACGCAGACGGCTGATAGATGAATACAAGTCTGACGCCGATGAACCAATCGTGCTCTGCAACTACGGAGTCCTTGCCACTGGCTTTGATGCTCCGCGAACAAGCGCAGCTGTCATCGCTCGACCAACCAAGTCCTTAGTGCTGTATAGCCAAATGGTTGGACGCGCCCTACGGGGCCCAAAGGCGGGCGGAAACAGGTCCGCCACAATCGTCACCGTCCTGGACTCCGCCCTACCTGGCTTCGGTTCACCAAGGGACGCATTCACCAACTGGGAGGACGTCTGGCAATGACGAACTTTGATCTAATTCCGACGTCACTAGCCATCAAGGCGCTCCGAGACAACGGATACAAGAACGCGGCCTACGCGCTCGCAGAACTAATCGACAACGCTATTCAAGCCAACGCATCATCAATCCAACTGCTTTGTGCAGAGGAACGAATCAGCCGCGGCAAACGGCACCGCTGGACAGCCAAGCAGGTTGCCGTTCTGGACAACGGAGACGGCATGACTGCCGATGTGCTCCGCATAGCATTGCAGTTCGGCAACGGCACGAGACTCGATGACCGTTCTGGTATTGGACGCTTTGGGATGGGACTTCCCAATGCATCGATCTCCCAGTGCAAACAGGTCGGAGTGTGGTCTTGGACAAACGGCCCCGAGAATGCGATCTACAGCAACATTGATCTGGATGTCGTGCTACGCGGCGAGATGGACGAAGTGCCGGAACCTGTATCCAAACAGATCCCACCGCTGTGGATCTCAGCAGCAGCACAGAACGCCGCAGTCGGCAACTCCGGAACGCTCGTGGTGTGGAGTGACCTCGACCGAATGCAATGGACCAACGGTAGGACGATCACCGATCGCAGCGAAGACACTATCGGCCGCATGTATCGCAATCAGATCTTCGCAGAATCCACCGAAATCCACCTCGTCGCCTTCGACCTCAAAGACCCACAGGTAGCACGCATCAACCGACTCTGCCTCCCCAACGACCCTGGCTATCTGATCGCACCGTCATCGACTCCATCACCATTCAACGACTCCCCAATGTTCGAGCACGACGGAGATCGTTGGAAAGACACCATCATGATCTCCGATGGTGTAGAAGAGCACCCGGTCACCATCAGATACACCCTCGCATGCCCGGACGCTAGATCTGGACACAACGCTGGCGCCAAGCCTCACGGCAAACATGCAAAGAAAAACGTTGGGGTATCCCTCGTACGCGCTAACCGAGAACTTGACCTTGACCAATCGCAGGTACTCCGTTACGACTCTGGGGAACGTTGGTGGGGGATTGAAGTTGAGTTTCCGCCGGAACTGGACGAAGTGTTCGGTGTCACCAACGACAAACAATCAGCTCGAAATTTCACTTCTATCGCCGCTGCGTTCAAAGATCTGTCAGACGAAGAAAGCCTCACCAAAACTGAGCTGCAATCTCAGCTCGAGGAGGACGGCGAACCATCGGCAGCGCTAGTCGAGGTAGCAGGCCGAATCGAAAGTCGACTCAAGTACTTGCGAGCCAGCCTCAAAGCAATGCGCGCGGGAACAGCACCCAAAGACAAACGTCATGATCAAGTTGCCGAGCAAATTGGCACTGCGGCGACCAAAGAGCGCCAACAGGATGGGAGGGCCGGTGCAAGCGATGCTGATGAAGCGCTGCCACGCGATGAACGTGTCAACGATCTAGCCGATGAACTTCAGGATTCCGAAGGGCTCGGCGAAGCGGAAGCGCTGGCGGAAGCCGAGCGCCTCATCGACGATGGAAACAAATACGTTTTTCGATCAACCGACCTTGACGGATCAGACTTCTTCGTCTCAAAGCGGCGCGCTGGCGAACTCCTGATCAGACTCAACACAGAACATCCTGCTTACGATAATTTGCTTGAAGTCCTCGACGATCCACCGGGTCAAGACTTCTCGATTGAAGAGCTGCAGGAAAGACTCGAACGGACCAGAATCGGACTCAAACTCTTATTCATGGCATGGGCTCGCCTACTGGATGAAGCACCATCCCAACGTGATGCGCAGCTGCTGCAAGATGCACGTCGGTCTTGGGGCGCCATCGCAGCAACCTTCTTCGACACGACCGAATAGACAACTCAGCTATCGAATGTGGTGAGGATGAGAGGGCCCCGATAGGCGATCCAGTTGGCGTGTCCCCCCAAAACTGGTCCTGGTTTGTGAGAGTCAGGCGGCTTTGGGTTGTTGGTAGCGGCGCTCGTATTCGTTGGGTGAGATGTAGCCCAGCGATGAGTG
>Ga0114956_1003279_pt1 | contig 12550 bp, 7 predicted proteins | sample MaitaG_FD_87304 | JGI IMG/M metagenome (GOLD analysis project Ga0114956, IMG submission 87304) | Marine algal microbial communities from Maine, USA - Maine_Asex2 metaG | ecosystem: Host-associated > Algae > Red algae > Unclassified | place: Maine, USA | collected 2015-01-05 | reverse complement strand
TGGCAACAGCAAGCCTATCTCAAAGCCAGCAACACAGGTGCAAGAGATGACTTTGGTTTTTCACTGAGTCTGAGTGCCGATGGTGACACATTAGCGATTGGTGCGCATGCTGAGCGCAGCAGTGCCGTCGGCGTTGATGGTGACCAGAGTGACAATTCGGCGCAAGCTGCCGGTGCCGTCTATGTTTTTGCCAGAAACGGCGTGCTTTGGCAGCAACAAGCCTACATTAAAGCTAGTAATACCGATGTTGATGGCGGTGATGGTTTTGGTCTTTCACTCAGTTTGAGCGCTGATGGTGGCACATTGGCGGTCGGTGCGCTGTTTGAGGACAGTGGTGCGATCGGCGTCAACGGCGACCAGAGTGACAATTCGATAATTGCTGCAGGTGCTGTCTATGTGTTTGTTCGAAATGGCAATCTATGGCAACAACAGGCCTACCTCAAAGCGAGTAATACAGGTCAATATACGGATCATGTCAACAGGTTCGGATCATCCATCAGTCTGAGTGCAGAAGGTGACACATTAGTGGTCGGAGCAGTTGAGGACACCGGTGACATCAGCATCAACAGCGACCTCAACAATGATCAAAGTGACAATATGAATGGTGGCACCGGGGCTGTATATTTATTCTGAGATTACCCGATGGGGCTAATCACGATTGATTCAATACCTGTCAGCGATCAGTAAAACGCGATAGCGGCAGTTGGCAATGTCTGTAGACCCTGACAACAAAGGCTGAGTAATGCAGCAATCTGTATAACGGGTATTTTTACCTGCTCACTCTGGCCATTAACGTATTAGGATATCAGCTGATTTCTTGATGGGCACTGAAGCCCGAAGTGGGTCACATGAAGAGTTGGTCAATTGTTTGTTTGACGCTGGTTCTAAGCGGTTGCAGCGTACATGCTGTGCGACAGATGTTAACACCCAAACCAGAGCCGCTGGCCACTGTGAGCCGGATGCAATTCGACTGCACTTCTGGTGGCTTGTATATTTTTGAAGACTTTCCCGATATTGTCCGTTCACAGCCAGCCACCATCAGCGGAACGCGAACGTCAGCCAGTGAGCTTGCTGACAGGCAAAATAATTCGGGTATTTCAGGTGGCTGCTTCAACTCAATGCGCTAGCCTGTTCAGAATGCGTTATCCGCGCATGCATGTCGTGAAATTGCTGGATTGAATCCGTTGACAAATGTGGCGATAATGACCCATACGGTTGTTGCCAAAGGAAGAGTTCATCATGCCAGCTTTTCAAGTCACCAGTTCAATTGACATCAACACGCCAACATCACGTGTGCGCGAAGCCATAAGCGACTTTAATACCTGGCCTATCTGGTCTCCCTGGTTAATTATGGAACGCGAGTGCCAGCCCACTTATCAGGGTAGAGCAGGTGAGCTTGGCCATGGTTATAACTGGGAGGGTAAAAAAGTTGGTGCCGGTGGCATGGTGATGACAGCACTGGATGCCAATCGCATGGAGGCCGATTTAAACTTTCTCAAGCCCTGGAAATCACATGCCGATATTGCTTTTGAATTTAAGTCAACAGGCGATAATCAAACCCGGGTGGATTGGCATATGGATGGCAGCCTGCCGGTGTTCATGTTTTTTATGCTGGGCAAAATGAAAGCCATGATTGCAGCAGATTATGATCGTGGCCTAAGGATGCTCAAAGACTACCTCGAAACCGGTTCAGTTCCGTCGGGAACAAATGTTGAAGGAATCGTTGATGTGCCAGCAACATTATATGCCGGAAAATCGTATCACTCATCTATGCAGGATATAAGCGAGTCCATGGGAAAAGCGTTTCCAGAACTGTTCAACGCGTCTACTGCGGCCGGTGCTGATATTATTGGAATGCCCTTTAGCATTTACAACAAAATGGACATGGTAAATGGGGTTTGTGCATTCACTGCGGCTGTGCCCGTATCGGCGAAGGTAACGCTGGCAAACGGTGTGCAGTGCAATGAACGTGCAGCATGTAAAGCGTTCAAGGTGGTCCATACGGGTCCGTATCGACACTTGGGTAATGCGTGGTCTATTGGTATGGGCGATATGCGACATGCAAAGATAAAAGCGGACAAACATAATCCACCGTTTGAAATTTATATTAATGACCCTGAGAATACGCCGGAAGAGGCATTAATTACCGAGATCTACTTACCTGTTCGGGGCTAACGCCTCTAATATACGTGCCCAGCTGCGTGTACCTTTGTGAAAGCTTTTAGTATTGTACTTCTCGTTTGGTGAATGAATTGCGTCGTCATCCTGACCAAAGCCAACCAACAGGCTATCCATGTTTAAAATATCCTTGATATGGCCAACAACCGGAATTGAGCCACCGCAGCCGGCATAGACCGCTTCTTTTTCCCATTCTTCTGTTAGTGCTGCGTGAGCTCGTGCGAACTCAGGCGCATCAACAGGCATTACCGTAGCGGCTGATGCATCTTTTGAATGAAACTCAACAGAACAATCTGACGGCAAGTTATCCCGGACATACTGTTGAAAAGTTTGTTGGATTTTATCTGGGTCTTGTGTCCCTACCAGGCGAAAGCTGATTTTGGCTGAGGCTTGCGATGGCAGCACAGTTTTGAATCCCTCACCTGTATAACCACCCCAAATGCCATTGACATCACAGGTTGGCCTCGACCAGATTTGCTCCAGAACAGAGTAGCCTTCTTCTCCGGCGGGATTGGACAAACCGACGCTACCGAGAAAGTCCTCTTCGTCATGATTCAGCGCGGCCCATTGTTTTTTGATGTTCTCGGCCGGTTCGCTTACTCCATCATAGAAATCTTTTAGTGTGATGCGGCCAGTCTCGTCATGCAGGCCTGCCAAAATTTTATTCAATACGCGGATAGGGTTAATCGCGGGTCCACCGTACATGCCTGAATGCAAGTCGAGTGATGGACCGGTAATGGTGAACTGTTCGCCAACCATGCCGCGCAGCATGGTTGAGATGGCGGGTGTGTTCTGATCCCACATACCGGTATCGCACACCATCGCCAAATCCGCTTTTAGCAATTCAGCATTTTTTTGCATGAACGGAATGAGAGAAGGGGAACCACTTTCTTCTTCACCTTCAAAAAAGAGCGTTACATTTGCTGGCAGGCTGCCATTGATTTGCATCCATGCTCTGCAGGCTTCAATGAAGGTCATCAACTGGCCTTTATCGTCAGCAGCACCTCTTGCGCGAATCACCCGACCTTGTGGCGTGTCTTCGAGTTGCGGCTCAAACGGCGGTTTGTTCCATAACTCGAGCGGGTCGACCGGTTGTACGTCGTAGTGTCCATAGAACAGAAAGTGAGGCTTATCAGCACCGGCGTTGAGTTTGGCAACAACCATCGGGTGGCCGGGAGTGTCATGTCGCTTTGCATCGAAGCCAATGCTTGTTAAGTCGTCTACTAACCAGTCAGCGGCTTTAACGCACTCAGCCGCGAATTGAGAATCTGTTGAAATACTCTGTAACCGTAGCAATGAGAAAAGACGTTCCATTGCCTGACTCTGGTCTGAGTCGATCAGGTCTAATACTTCGTTGAGTTTACTCATAGTTGATTCTGATTTTGCAACGTATAGTTAAGCTTCGGCAGTTTCGGCTAACTGCACCAGCAGGTCTTTGGCATCGATCTGATCGCCTGCTTTAACCAGTAGCTCCGTGACAACGCCGCCAACATCAGCATAGATGGCGGTCTCCATTTTCATCGCTTCAATTGACAGCAGCACGTCACCGGCTTTGATTGTCTGGCCATTTTCCACCTTAACGGTAGAGATGACCCCAGGCATTGGTGCACCAACTTGCAGTTTGTCAGCAGGGTCCGCTTTGGCTCTGATAGCCGCAGCACCTGAAGCACCGTGTATTCGATCGGGAACTTGTATTGATCGTGGCTGACCATTCAATTCGAAGAACACACGCACTAAGCCTTTGTCGTTCGTCTCGCCAATGGCAACACATCTGACCACCAGTGTTTTTCCTTGTTCCAGATCGACAAATAGTTCATCACCAACATTAAGCCCATAGAAATAAACTGGCGTTGGCAATACGCTGGTTGGACCATATTCTGCTTGTGCGCCAATAAAGTCGGTGAAGACTTTCGGGTACATGTTATAGGCTGCAAGTTCTTGCTGATTGATACTTTTTTGCAGCGTCTCTTCCAGTTCAAGCCGGGTTTTCTCAAGATCGACCGCCGGAATAAGTGCACCGGCACGTTCCGATAACGGTGCCTCGCCTTTGAGTACCTTGTTCTGTATTTTCTCGGGCCAGCCGCCAGGTATCTGACTTAATTCGCCTCGCATTAAAGACACCACAGAGTCGGGAAACGCAATCTCGCGATCGGGGTCAACGACATCATCAATGTTTAAATCCTGACTGACCATCATCAGTGCAAGATCACCAACGACTTTTGAGGATGGCGTGACTTTAACAATGTCGCCAAGCATCTCGTTGACGTCTGCGTAGGCCTGGGCGACTTCATGCCAGCGTGGCGCAAGACCTAACGAGCGAGCTTGTTCCTTCAAGTTGGTGAATTGCCCACCCGGCATTTCGTGTAAATAAACTTCCGATGCAGGGCCTTTCAAATCACTTTCGAACGCAGCGTATTGCGTGCGTACGCTCTCCCAGTAAAAAGATATTCGTTGTATTGCATTCTGATCCAGTTTCGGGTCACGCTCATCGCCGGCAAGCGCTGCGACTATGGAACCAAGACAGGGTTGTGAGGTGCTTCCAGAAAGTGCATCCATCGCTGCGTCCACGGCATCTACTCCGGATTCTATTGCAGCCAGTACGGTGGCTGCAGAAATACCGGAGGTATCGTGGGTATGGAAATGAATCGGTAAACCAACCTCATTTCTCAGCGCCTTGAACAATTCACGTGCCGCCGCCGGACGCATCAAGCCGCCCATGTCTTTTATGCATAAAATATGCGCGCCGGCTTGTTCCAACTCTTTGGCCATTTTCAGGTAGTAATTGAGATTGTATTTTGGTTTTGCATCGTTAAGCATATCGCCGGTGTAGCAAATGGCAGCTTCACACAACTTGTTTTCTTCGATTATGGTATCCATGGATACGCGCATGTTCTCAATCCAGTTGAAGCAATCGAACACCCGAAACAGATCGATACCACCAGCAGCGGCTTCTTTAACAAAGTGTTTGACAACGTTGTCTGCATAGTTGGTGTAGCCAACGCCATTCGCACCGCGAATCAGTGCTTGCAACAAAATATTGGGTGCACGCTTGCGAATTAATGCCAATCGTTCCCAAGGGTCTTCGGTTAGAAAGCGCATGCTTACATCAAACGTTGCTCCACCCCAGCATTCAAGTGAGAGAAGGTTTGGTAATGCTTTAGAGTAGGCACCGGCAACGTTGACCATATCGTAGGTGCGCATGCGTGTTGCCAACAACGATTGAGGTGCATCGCGCATGGTGGTATCAGTGATGAGCACCTGCTTTTGTTCACGCATCCATTGTGCAAATTTTTCAGGGCCATCCTGGTCGAGTCGGTTACGTGTGCCATCGACAACTGGCATGTCAAACCAGGGTGCATCCATTGGACGTTCATCGGCACGTGGCTTTGCGCGATCACGCGCATCCGGGTGCCCATTGACAGAAACATCGGCAATGTAATGCAATAGTTTGGTAGCGCGATCTTTTCGTTGTACCTGCTCAAACAACTCAGGTGTTGAATCGATAAATTTAGTGGTGTAGGTGTTGTTCAGAAACTCTGGATGACCAATGATGTTTTCCAGAAAGGTTAAGTTGGTTGCTACACCACGGATACGAAATTCTCGCAATGCACGATCCATTCGCTTAATCGTTTCTTCAGCCGTTGGCGACCAGGCGGTGACTTTTTCCAGCAGAGGGTCATAAAAACGATTGATAACTGCACCAGAGTAAGCAGTACCACCGTCGAGGCGAATACCAAAACCCTGCGCGCCACGATAAGCGGTAATGCGACCATAGTCCGGGATGAAATTTTGCTCAGGATCTTCAGTTGTTATCCTGCACTGCATTGCATGGCCATTAAGCTTGATATCCTCCTGAGCGGGTACACCCGATTCAGGCGTACCGATTTTCGCACCTTCGAGTAAATGTATTTGCGCTTTGATAATGTCTATGCCGGTTACTTCTTCAGTAACCGTATGTTCAACCTGAACACGTGGGTTGACTTCAATGAAGTAGAAATCTTCTGATTCCATGTCCATCAGAAACTCAATGGTTCCCGCGCCCACGTAGTTGGTTGAGCGACCAATCAGCAAAGCGTATTCTGCAATCTCTTTGCGCTTTGCATCAGACAAGTAAGGGGCAGGTGCACGTTCAACCACTTTCTGGTTACGACGCTGAACAGAACAATCGCGCTCGAACAGGTGTACAACGTTGCCGTGGGTATCGCCAAGTATTTGCGCTTCCACGTGGCGTGCGCGTTCAACCAGTTTTTCCAGATAGATCTCATCTTTGCCAAAGGCTGCCCGAGCTTCTCGCTTGGCTTCAGCCACTTCGGTGTCCAGGTCGGATTCGCTTCGAATAACACGCATACCGCGTCCGCCGCCACCCCAGGATGCTTTGAGCATCAGTGGATACCCGATTTCACCGGCCATGGATTTTATGGTGGGCAAATCATCAGGAAGTGGTTCTGTTGCCGGGACCACCGGTACGCCAGCTTTGATCGCGAGATTACGCGCAGCTACCTTGTTACCCAGTGAGCGCATGGTTTCTGCCCGCGGTCCGATGAACATGATGCCGGCCTCATCGCAGGCGTCAACGAACTCTGGTGATTCTGAGAGTAGTCCGTAGCCCGGGTGAATGGCGTCGGCACCGCATGTTTTAGCAACTCGAAGAACTTCGTCGATAGACAAATATGACTCGATTGGGCCCATGTCGGTATCCAGATGGGGGCCTTTGCCGACCTGATAAGCCTCGTCGGCCTTGAAACGGTGCAGAGCGAGCTTGTCTTCCTCAGCCCAAATGGCCACCGTTTTTATTTCCAGCTCGTTGGCTGCGCGAAATACGCGAATAGCAATTTCGGAACGATTGGCAACCAGCAGTTTTTTGATACGCAACGCAGCATCCTTTTTCAGGCAAACAGACCGCTATAGTTTAGCAGCTGACTGATCTGCTTATGCGCTCTGGAGCAATAGTCTGTATAGAAGAAGCCGAAGTAGAAGAAACTAAAGTCTGCTTATGCATCCCAACGATGCACTCTCAGGTTAGATACTGAGCAATTTTGATATTTTTAAAGTTGCAGATTGATTCATGGTTGCGGGAGCAGCTCGAATTCGAAGCTAATTGTGACATCGTTACCCACGTATTCATCGGTTGGCTGGCTTTCAAGGCCCAGCTGGTAGGTTAATCTGTCGACGGTAAATTCGCCTGAGGCGGTTTTACCGGTTTCTGATTCATTTATTGTCAGCTTGAATTGGTGGGGTTGAGCAATACCTTTTATTGTGAGTACACCCTCGATATCGAATTGCGATTCTCCTGCAACGCCTATGTTAGTCGACTCGAATAAGGCGTCAGGATAATTTTCGCTATCAAACCATTCGGCGTCTGGCAACGAGCTCTGGACTTGCTTGTTGATCGATGTAGCACTCGCGGTAGGCACGGTAGCACTTAGTGAGCTGGATTCGGGCCGACTCGCATCAAGATTAGCGCTCACAGAAGACGCCGTAAAACTGATCAAAGTTGAATTACCCGAAACCATGGCCACGGCACTGACTTCGCTGGTGCCGGAACTCAGACTTGCGCTGACCGAATTCAATTTCGAATAAGCGAAAACCGAACCACCAACGCCAAGCACTATCACACTGAGCACACTCGCCATGGTTTTACTTGTGTCAGCCTGCTTTGATGGAAGCATTCGGGTTAGCACGTTGTCTTTGTCTATGAAGTGGTGTTTTAACGCACCCGCAATGTGCAGCAGCAACAGAACGATCATTGCACCGGTTGCCCATTCGTGGAACTGTTCGTAGCGTCCAACTGCCGATGCCTTGTCAGCCAAATTGTGCAACCAGGGCAGGTGAGGCCATGGCACAACATTGAACAACAAGGTGTCTACATTAAGCGGCGAAACCGATACCAGCATCCAGCCGGTGAACGGTGCAATAAACAACAACGCATAAAGCGCGATGTGAGAAAAATGTGCGGCGAAACGTTCCCATGCAGGTGCATGAGCCGGGTGGGTCGGTGCACGGTGAGTCAACCGCCAAACCAGGCGAAAAACGCTGAGCAGCAATATAAGTACGCCGAATGTTTTGTGCCACTGAATCAGGGTAAATCGAAGTGGGTCGGTGTCATCGAGTCCGACCATGAACTTTCCAACTGCCAGCATAGCGATAATGAGAATGGCCAATAGCCAATGCAGGCTGATGGCGATGTTGTTGTATCGCAATACCGCTTGTTGGTTCATTTTGATAATTGCAAAAAACTGGGGAGGTGGGCTGTCTCGCTTTCTACTGGATGCGCATCCTTGCGCAACTGTTTACGTAGATATCGCTATCTATGAATTACTCGGCCTTAACCAGTTCAGCCGTTATATTGAGTGCAACTTCGTCACTAACATGCGGAATGGCGGCATTCATCCCGAATTCCGAGCGCATAACTGCACTAGCCGCCTGCAAGCCAATGGTTGGAGTACCGCTCATTGGGTGGTTCATTGCGGCATTTATAGTGACTTCAAGTGATACTGGTTTACTCTGACCCTTGATAGTCAGATCACCCGTAACCATGTAGTTTCCATCACGTGCCGCTTCAATGGCCGTAGATTGAAAAGTGATTTCAGGATTGTTCGAAATATCGAAAAATTTCGCGCCAGATAAGTGTTCTTTCCAAATATCCGACCCAGCTACGATGCTGTCGGCAACGATGGCAACATTAACAGTCGATTTTGTTGGGTCTTCGTTGTCCAGATTCAGATCGATGGTGAAGTCATCAAAGCTCAATACCGGATTGGACATACCGAGGTGATTGTAGGAAAACGTGATGTAGGCATGAGTGGGATCGACAGAGTAGCTACCAGAAGGGACTCCAGACAAATCCGCGGCTGAACCGATCGCGCTGAAGCCAAGTAGTCCACCAGCCAAAATAGCTTTCAAAGCGGTAGTTTTCATTGGTCATTTCTCCGTTGTTTTATTGTTGAAATAGTATGGCTCGAACTTTAGTCTAATACGCCGGCTGAGTCTGTATACAAATATGATAAAAATGTACAACTTGCCGCTGATTCGGCCGTTGTCGGTAATTCGGAGTCAGCTGAGTCAAATTAGTTCAATTGTGAAAGAATTTTCTCGACTCGATATTGAATCACGTCGTATAATGTAACGGAACGGCCCGAAAGGTCAAGTTCGCCCTGGCGGAATTGACTTATCATTCCGGGAACGTTGGTAAGAGATTGAGGCAAACTTGATCTGACAAAGATGCGCCCGTAGCTCAGTTGGATAGAGTACCTGGCTTCGAACCAGGTGGTCGGAGGTTCGAATCCTTCCGGGCGCGCCATTTTGTCAGAAATTTATATTCCATAGCAATTACTCACGAAGCAGAAATACCAGCAGATTCGAACCAAAAGAGGTTCGACACATTGCGAATGCAATGTGCAACAAGCGGCTTTGCCGCGCAGCCCCGAAGGGTTCAAGTCCGCCTTAGCGGAATTGATTAATCCTGAGTAGTATCATGTGTGCGTACAAATAAGAAAAACAAGGCACCACTAACAATGACAACCCTAAGCCGACGAACATTCTTAAGTGGCACAGCTGCGCTATTCGTCAGTCCGTTGTCTGCGCAATTGAATGATTGGCAAGCGGTATCTGCAAAAGCACGATCATTCGATCAATGTCGCGCTATTGTGGTACATCAGGATGGCCGTCAAGTTTTGGCTGAAGTGTTTCGAGGCCCTGGTATCGGTCGTGCGGTACCGATTAAATCTGTATCTAAAACAGTGGTGGCAGCCTTAACCGGTGTGGCAATCGATCGTGGTGAGATCCCGTCCGCACAAACCTCATTGGGTGAGCTAACACCAAGCCTGATTCCATCGAAAGCCGATCCTCAGGTGGCAACCATCACGATTGAAAATCTGATAACGATGCAAGCAGGCCTTGAACGCACTTCTGGGCGAAATTATGGTCAGTGGGTAAACAGCAGTAATTGGGTTTCCGATGCATTGTCACGCCCGATGGTGGCTGAGCCCGGTACGCGCATGCAGTACTCCACTGGTTCTTCTCACGTTCTGGGTGCTGTTTTATCAGAGGTTTCGGGTAAAAGTTTGCTGACGCTGGCGAGGGAGCGCATCGGTCGGCCCTTACGCATTGATATCCCCGCCTGGACTCGTGATCCACAAGGTCGTTATCTGGGTGGAAATGAAATGGCTCTGACGCTTGAAGGCATGATCCGTTTCGGCGAGCTGTACCGCAACGCTGGTCGTGTTGGAGAAACTCAGGTGCTGAGTGAAAATTGGGTGAACCGCTCTCAGGTTAGTGTTACCCACTCAGTCTATTCCGGTCTTGGTTACGGTTACGGATGGTTTCTTGGCCAAAGCCAAGGCACCTCCTATGCACTTGCTCGTGGCTATGGTGGGCAGATTATCTGTATAGTTCCTGATTTATCACTCACCATTGCGATTACCTCTGATCCGACGCGTCTGGCTCGAAGTCATGGATACTTCGGGGACTTGTTAAACATTATCGATGATTATGTGATTCCGGCAGCACGCGTATGAGACACAACACATTCAAGATTCGCTGACTATGTCTCGCTACCGTCCGCCAAGTCCACGCTCATCCCCGTACATCACTCGTGAAGGTTTTGAAAAACTTCAACAAGAGTTAAAAGATATCTGGACTCGCCGAGCCGATGTCACGATGCATCTGAAAGCCGCAGCAGCGGAGGGCGATCGCTCTGAGAACGCTGAATACATTTACAGAAAGAAAGAACTTCGAGAATTAGATCGCCGAATTCGTTATCTGCAAAAACGCTTGCCCGATCTCACCATCGTTGAGCGGCGTGCTGATGATGAACATGTTTATTTTGGGGCTTGGGTTGAACTGGAAACGGATGCGGGTGAAATCAAGCGAGTTCGTATAGTAGGAGCTGATGAGATAGATACTTCGCTGGGTTTTATCAGCATCGATTCACCCGTCGCTCGCGCTTTGCTAAAGAAGTTGGTTGATGACGACATTAGCGTTGACGTTGCTGGCGAAACTATAAACTACTCTGTTTTATCAGTGAGCTACGCTGAACCGTCTTTGTAAGCGCTGCACGATAAGTCCGAATAGTGCGAACAAGATTATCGGCCCGGATGCACCAATAAGTCCTTTACCAGTTGAAGGGTTAACAGAGCCAGCACTGCCACCCACATTCCAGCTAAAATTCCGGGTGCTGCTGGCGATATCGTCGTCGGCAATAATGCTGACATTATAATTTCCTGCACTCAACAGTTTGCCTTCTATCCGACCATCGTTAAAGATTTTGAGGCCATCGGGCAAATTCTGCGCACTAAAATTCAACTTGTCACCATCGGCATCGTTTGCTGCTACTTGCCATGCTATATCAACCCCTAAGTTGTCAGACCGGTCACTAACTTGATCAAGTTCCGGAGCAGTGTTCGCAGCCAGATCGATCCCTGGTGTGCTGGCGTGTATGTTGATTGGCTGTATCGTGAAGCTATCCCAGTGAGTATGCATGTGTCGTTGATCTTCACTTCTGGGCACATGGTGAAAGCTGACGCGATGCCACAGCGCAATGTCTGCATCCACTACTGATTCACCATTAGCGTATTGTGCGACTTCATTCAGACAATCGGGATTGAAGCGGGCGTTCTGACTGGCAAATCGCTCACACTCGTTGGCAACAGTGACAAAGAAGTCGAACTCGGTATATGGCTCGATATCTTTACGCACCAATCGGTGTCCGTAACGTATCGGTTCGATCCGGTAGCCAGTGTCATCAGCGCCGGGTAGTTCGGCTTTAAGTTTGTCCCAGATTTCCCACGATATCGGGTGGTCCGGGCTAATAGCCCGTGATTGTTCTGTAGTGAAACGTTCAACTGTTGTTCTACGCTGCCCATTGTTGGCTAGCTGTATGCGCGTTTCGGTAACAACATCATCGAGTGCACTGTCACCCAGATCGAAATCAAGACGCCAATAGTAGTTGTGTGTGTGGGATAACCATAAGGTGTCGTTATCACCTTGAAGCACTCGGCCAAACGGCAGTTCAAGGTTTTCTGAGCTGCGCTGCAAAGCTCCGGTGGCACCGATTTCTGGTTCAATCGCACCATCAGAAAAGAACTTCCACGTAACCACGTATGCATAAGCGCCAACTTGAGAGACGGAGAACAACGTAATACTTTCAGCGCTAACAGAGCGCGACGGCGTGCGGTAATTGTCGTTGCCATTGGAGCGCCATTTACAAATCGCCGGACGTGTCTGGACGTTTAACAGATCACCATACGGGCAATCGTTTTCGGTGAGTTCAACCAGATAACCACCGCCAAGCCCGTATTGGGTTACGTCGTTATAGGTGACATCGCTATCGTCGTAGGCCACGTGTAGCTGGCTGAGTCTGGCAGAGCTGAGA
>Ga0114956_1003277_pt1 | contig 12555 bp, 9 predicted proteins | sample MaitaG_FD_87304 | JGI IMG/M metagenome (GOLD analysis project Ga0114956, IMG submission 87304) | Marine algal microbial communities from Maine, USA - Maine_Asex2 metaG | ecosystem: Host-associated > Algae > Red algae > Unclassified | place: Maine, USA | collected 2015-01-05 | reverse complement strand
CTCCGAGCCTCCTCTGAGCAAGCACGAGGCGGGCGGCATCGTCGTAGAACGCGACGAATTGCCTCTCGCCATCGTTCGTGATCGAATCGCGACGAAAGACGACGGCGTTCACACTGGTCCCTGACCAGCCCTGCCCGATCGGACTGCTTTGTGTCAACAGTACAGGCCCCGACCTCTGATCGTTCTTGCTGTCGCAGGCAGCTGGCATGATCGTCAAAAGGCAGACACTCGACAAGACAGGAACAAGGCGTCGAAATCGGCGAATACTACGTACAGTCGGTAACAGACCGAAAGCGATCCGGAAGCTGCCCGGAGCCTTGGCGTCGTTATTTTGACGAGCCACTTCGTTCCGATTGTCGGTGAAAGACGATTGTCGACAAGCAATTGACGTTCCATGACTTGAATCGTGAGCACGGACGAAGGAACAGATTTCTGGTGAAATTCAAAGCTGGACCTGTACAAGGCTTTCCTGATTCTGTGACGGCACCGCAAGGAGAGGTGATTGCCAGGGTTGTCCTTGTGGGCTGCCTTGTCGGCCTGATGCTTCTCTTCGGTGTGTTGATGGCGGGCGTCTTCGCGTTCGGGGAACGCGACGAGTCGACGCGGATCACGGTCGATCAGGTCGCTGACCAGAAGGTAAAACCTACCATCAAGCTCGAGCAAATCACTCCGGCAGATTCAAGCTCTTTGACAAGTATGGCACCAAACAGTGCGAAGGCCAGTCCGATCAAGCCCGTTCCGCTCGAACCCGCTGAGGTCGAGCCCGCTCCGGTCAAACCTTCTCCGGTCAGACCCTCTCCGGTCAGACAAAGGCCGGCCGAACATTCGATGGATGCAAGCCCACCTGTTGCCGTCGACGTGAGCGCCCGGCGCGAGAATTCAATAAACGAACGTGACGACGCGAGCACAGCCGACCTTGACGCGGTTCGTTCCCTTCTGGCCGAGGCCGCTGCCATCAAGCCGGCAAGTGAGTCCGCCGAAAGTCGGACCGCGGCCGTGACTGTCGACAGGGAGCTCGCGCAACTGTCCGCATCAATACGTTTCCCTCGCCGCAGCTGGACGGTAGACGCGGGCATGCAAGCCGTGCTCGAGCGGGTAAATACCGCACTGGAATCGAATCCGGATGCGCCAGTGCAAATCCGTGTCGCGACAGACGAATATGCAACGGCTGCAAGGAATCGTCAGCTCGCCTTGGAGCGCGGACGTGCGATTATCGCCGAGCTGGTAACCCGAGGCTCGGCGCTGTCACGGTTCAGCATAGACGCGCTTGACCAGGGCGATCCATCAGGCGATGCATTGCGGCGTGGCGATCACCGCGTCATCATCGGATTCGCCGGCCAGGATCCGGAATAGGCAACCAGGAGTTTCCACGTGAACAGAGTCTTGCCGAAAGCAATCCACACATCGCGACGCTTTGCCCTGATATTGCTCGCGACACTGGTTATCGCAGGGTCAGCAGGCGTCGCCACGGCCGGTGGTGTCGGCGACATCATCATTCCGACGCGCGAGCAGGCTGCCGACGTCAACAACGATACGGTCGGCGTCGTATTCACGCATGAGGAGCTATTCCATCAGCTTGTGCATGACATGGAGCATGAGCTCGAGCCGGCAAGCGGCTTGCGGATCGTTCCCGTCATGGGAAAGAACCATGTTCAGAGTGTCTATGACCTTCTTTATCTGCGCGGCATCGATCTGGCGCTGCTGCGCGCCGACGCAATCGAATACGTCAAGCGCAAGGGCAACTATCCGACGATCCAGCGAGTCGTCAAGAGTGTCGCGAAGGTCAGCCAGGAAAAAGTGGTCCTGATCTCACGCAATGAATACGCATCGATCGAGGATCTGGCCGGGCAAGTGGTCGGTTTCGGTCTGCCTGGCTCAGGTGAATACGTGACCGGAACTATCGTGTTCGACACGCTGGGTATCGAACCGGTACCGGTACAGGTCGACAATGTTCAGGCACTGAAGAACGTTGCATCGGGGGAACTGGCGGCCATGATGTATCTGCTCCGCGAGCCCGATGCAGTGCAGACAGGCCTCGATCTGAAAGCCTCGATCGCGATAAGCGAGATCGCAGCGACGAGCGATCTGCATGTCATCGCCCTGCCCGATGCCGATGGACTCGAACAGGTCTACACGCCAACCAATGTGAGTCATGACGAATTGCCCGGCCTGATCGAGCAGGGTCGCGAAGTCGCAAGCTATTCGGTCGACGCAATACTCGCCGCCTATCAGTGGCGATCAACCGCACGCCGGTACGAAAAATCCAGCCGCTTCGTTGCCGCATTCGCCGGAAGTCTCGACGGTTTGCGAAACGACGAGTACCAGCCCTCCTGGAAACGCGTTGATCTGGCCACGACGACCCCGAACATCCGTCGCTTGCCCCTCGTCGAAGAGGAGCTTGCGAAGATCGAGGAGAATCGCCTGGCACGTGTCGAGGCGGAAAGGCTGGCGAAGCTGGCGGAGGCCGAACGGATAGCTGCCGAGGCGGAGGAAGCCAGACAGCGGGAACTGAAGATTGCCGAGCTCGCTCGCCGCCGTGACGCGCTGACAGAGCGCCTTGGCGAGGAACTCAACGAAGCTGATGCCGCCGATCTCGAAGCCATGTTGCAACAGCTCGACGCTTTCCTGGAGACTCGAGGTGTTGCTCCAGAACCCAAGTAGGCAAAGCTCCCGGTCTGTTGTCGATACGACGCGTTGACTTATAATGGCGTCAACAAGGCGTCGCCCAGCTCCGATTGATTCGTGTCCGTCGGCGCAGACGCATGCCGGTCGGCTCGGGCCTGTCCGTGCCGTTTCGCGGAAAACGGCGTTTTCCGGACAGGTTTGGCTCAAGCAGGTTTTGCTCAAGGATAGATCAGGGAAGATGAAGAACTCAGCGTCGCTTTGGATCGTGCCTGCCATTTCGTTGTTCGCGATGTGCAGCCCTGCTCATGCGACCAAGACGCTCCCTGGCGTCACCTTCGCCCCCCCACCGGAAAGCGCTCGATCGCTGGACGATACGTGCACGGCGAGCCAGTTGCAGTTGGCGGAATCCGCGCTCGCTGTCGCACGCGGCATGGTCGACCTGGCGGTAGCGGACATGGATGCGGCGTCACCCGAGCTGCTCAGATCGCTGGATCGCGACGCCACGCGTTACGGCTATTGGCTTGGGCGGTATGCCAACAGCCGCTATGTCCGCACGCTCGATGGTTACCGCAAGGTTGCCGGTGTCATCGATTCCGGCACCGTGAGTTTCGACTGTTCGTGTGAGCGCGAAGGCGTCTATGCCTACATATTCGCATCGACACCGCGTGTATACCTCTGCCCGGTGTTCTGGCAAGTACCCGAGGCCGGGCTGGATTCGAAAGCGGGAACCCTGGTACACGAACTGAGTCATCTGTCATCGACATTCAGCTCCAGCGACTTCGCCTATGGCACAGCGGCGGCAAGACAGCTGGTCGAAAACGACGCCGAGCGTGCGGTGAGCAACGCGGACAACATCGAGCGATTCACGGAAAACACACCCGAGCTGCCGATGCCTGCGGCTGAGCCAGAACCTGAGCCCGAGCCCGAGCCAGAACCAGAACCAGAACCAGAACCAGAACCTGAGCCAGAACCTGAGCCAGAACCAGAACCAGAATCAGAACCAGAACCTGAACCTGAACCTGAACCTGAACCTGAGCCAGAACCTGAGCCGGAACCCGAGCAAGAACCTGAGCCGGAACCCGAACCCGAACCCGAGCCGGAACCTGAGCCCGAACCCGCGCCCGAACCCGCGCCAGCCCCGGAGCCAGAGCCCGCTCCGGAACCGGCTCCCGAGCCAGCGCCGGAACCGGCACCTACCCCGGATCCAGAGCCTGCGCCCGCCCCGGAACCCGCGCCTGCTCCGTCACCTGCTCCAGCGCCTGCACCAACACCCGCGCCTGCCCCGGCTCCAGAGCCTGCGCCCACCCCGGCACCCGCGCCTACCCCGGCTCCAGAGCCTGCGCCCACCCCGGAACCGGCGCCTGATCCGGCGCCTGCACCAGCACCGACTCCAGAGCCTGCGCCCACCCCGGTACCCGCGCCTGATCCGGCGCCAGCACCGACTCCAGCACCATCAGCGCCGGTCTCGACGCCAGGTACTCCGGTTCCAGTCGCGCCGGAACCGGTTCAGTCGCCTGAAGACGAACCGCCGGTACTCGAACCGACAATCGACACCGGCGAGGAGGAAGAGCAGGAGTCTCCCGTCAATCCATTCGCACCGGTCGACGATGAGCCGTCCGCAAACACGGCGGAAATTCTGCCGGCAGTTGGTGGTGGTGCCTTGAGCTGGCTGCTAGTGCCGCTTCTGATGGCCACCGGACTTCGACGGCGTGCCGCGACGACATCATCCAGTCCAGCCGATTCCCGCCGAAAGGCAGTTGATCGATAACAGCAGCGGTACCAGGGCCTCCTTGTCCGGCTCGATCGGCCCGGTACCGCTTGCCCCCAAGCCGCGAAAGCGTCGAATCAGTTCGACCTGCTGACGACCGACACTCGCCAGCACCGGCCAACGCTGTTCGACCCTCTCCCGGTGCGGCGGCTTCGATTCACAGAGCATGGTCGATCCGCTCAGCCACAGCATCTGCTCGACGGTCCGTTCGTACTCCGCTGTGACACGCGAGAAGACTGCGTCGGCCAGGGTTCGATCGCTGACCAGCTCGACGTAACCGCGTGCTGTATCCAGATCAACCCGCAACAGCGTCTTCTCCACTTCATCGGCGATCAGACGAAAAAGCGGGTATTCCTGATACATGGTCTTGAGCACGCGATCGCCGGATTCCCCCCGTACACGACGGAAGTTCGCCATCGCCGACCCCATGCCATACCACCCGGGCACCATCATGCGATTCTGAGTCCACGCGAAGACCCAAGGGATCGCCCTGAGATCGTCGAGTGTCGTCGCGCCAAAACGCTTCGCTGGCCGCGAACCCATCTTCAAGAGCACGAGCTCGTCGACCGGACTGGCCGCCTGATAGAACTCGATCAGCCTGGGCAATTCCGCCAGTTCCCGGTAGTGCACGAAAGACAAGCCGGACAAGGCTTCCATGACCTCGCCGAATTCGGAACTGGATTGCAGCTCCGACTCGACCGCGGGTTGCAACGAGTGCTCGAGCACTCCGGATACCAAAAGCTCCATCTGGTATTCGGCGGTACCGCGATTGGCGAACTTCGCCGAAACCACTTCCCCTTGTTCGGTGATGCGCATGCGCCCGTCGACGGTACCGGCCGGCTGCGCGGAAATCGCCCGACCGGTCGGTGCGCCGCCCCGACTGACCGAACCACCTCGACCGTGGAAGAACGAGACGGCAACGCCATGTTCCTTGCCGGTACGACACAGTCGGGACTGCGCCTTGCTCACCTCCCAGCTTGCCGTCAGGTAACCGCCATCCTTGTTGGAATCGGAGTAGCCCACCATGATTTCCTGACAGCCGCCACTTTCGCGAATGGTTCTACGCACGACTGCGTGGCGTAAAAGCGCCGACAGGATCGCCGGTCCGTTACGCAGATCCTCTATCGTCTCGAGCAAAGGCACCACCTGAATCAGGCACGCGTCCCGAGACGCGACATCGGTATACGCGCCCGCGTAGCGAGCGAGCGTGTAGACGCCGAGAATGTCGCTGGCTCTTTGCGTCATGCTGAGCACAAAGACACCCAGGGCTTGCTTGTCACGACTTCTATGCCCATGCGCTACCAGCTTCAACATGCCAAGTGTGTCCCTCGCGCGCTCGCTCATCTCTGTTTCGTCGACGGGATGCTCGGCAAGATCCTCGCGGCTAATCTCCTGGTTGAGCCACGCGTCCCACTCGGAGGAGTCGGTCGCTATCGCCTCGGACGCATCAGGATGCCGTTGCTGCCATATCTCCAGCAGGCAGGCATTGACGGTCTGCGAATTCTCACGCAAGTCCAGTCGCACAGTGCGAAAGCCGAAGACTTCCACTTCTCGCCGAACCGTCGATACCAGTTGAAGCGCCAGGTTCTCGCAGTTCATCTCGACCAGTGCTTTCTCGAGCGCTTTCAGATCATCCACGAGCCTTGTCGAACTCGGTTGACCGCCCACCTGTTCGGCCTCCGTCAGTCCGGCCAGAAGACAGGCAACGTAAAGTCGCAAGGGTTCGCGCGGATTGCGGCCGGCGATCCCGTCATCGGTATCGACTCGTTCCAGCCGTTCGCTCAAGCGTTGCCTGAACCAATCGGGTATCGCCACGGCGTGCTCGGCAATGCTGATCCGCCTCAGCAAGCGCTCCAGCGAACGTCGGTGTCGAGCGATCGCTTCGCTTCTGCTGGCACCCAGTGCCGCCGCCGTGACCCTGGTCGTCACGTGCGGATTGCCATCGCGGTCGCCACCGATCCAGGAGCCGAATCCGAAGACACTTGGCACATCCCCGGCCGCCTCCGGATAGTGCTGCTGTAAAGCAGCCTCGAGTCGCTGGTAGACGTGTGTCACCCCGTCGAAGAGCGACTCGCGAAAGAAGTGCATGCCCCAGCTGACTTCCCGGTCCACCGTCGGCTTCTCGAGAAAGATATCGCCGGTCAGCCACAGCAACTCGAGTTCGCCACACAATTTCTCGAAAAGGCCCTGTCGCTCTCGCGGAGTCCAGCGCAGCAGCTCCATATCCATCAACAGTCGGTAGATTCGTCGGTGAATCTCGAGCACCGTTACCCGTCTGGATTCGGTCGGGTGAGCGGTCAGCACGCAGCTCACCGACGTCCGGCTCATCAAGGACCGTATCGTCTGAACCGGTACGCCTGCGAGTCGCGCCTGAGCCAGTACGTGATCGAAGGTTCCCGGCAATTCCTCGTGACCCAGGCGTTTTTCCTGAGCACGTCGCTCGGACATGCCGACGTTCTGATCAGCGGTATTGAGCAACTGGAACCAGATGACATGTGCCTGCAGCGTCTTGAGTATCTGCCGATCGGAAAGCGAGTCGACAGCAGCCTCGCCGTCGGTCCAGTCAGCGAGCTCCGGATGCTTCTTGCGAGTGACCAGGCGAAAGGCATTCGACAACTGCTCGAATGCGCTCGCCGGTGTGCTGAACGGCGTGACTGGCTTCACCGTCGACGATTCCGATGTTGTTGATCGGGCTCGGTGCGTGACGCTTCAATGACGATGGCCGCCTGATCCGGGCCATTCCGGCCTGTTGATGAAGAGGGAAAGCATCAGGCCGGAATTGCCAGCACTTTTGCAACAGTGTCACCAATTTCTGACGGGTTGGGCGCGATGTGCGCACCCACGTCGCGCAAAATCTCGACTTTCTCGTCAGCCGATTCGCCGAACGCGGAGATGATGGCGCCGGCATGGCCCATCGTTCGACCTTTGGGCGCACTGAGGCCCGCCACATAGGCCACGACCGGTTTGCTCATGCCGTCACGCACATATTCTGCCGCCTCGGCTTCCTGCGGGCCACCGATCTCGCCTACCAGTACGACCACGTCGGTTTCATCGTCGGCATCGAACAGCTTGAGGATATCCAGGAAGGAACTGCCGTTGATCGGATCACCGCCGATACCGACGCTTGTGGAAATACCGATTCCCAGCTCCTGCATCTGCGAAGCCGCTTCGTATCCCAATGTGCCCGATCTGCCGACGATACCGACGTTACCAGACTTGTATATGTGCCCGGGCATGATGCCGAGCAAGGCCTTGCCCGGGCTGATGATGCCGGCACAGTTCGGCCCGAGCAGTCGCATTCGATTGCCTTCGCGATAGCGACGCATGTAGCGTTTCACCCGGATCATGTCGTGAGCAGGTATGCCGTCGGTGATCGCGACCGCCAGTCGGATACCGCTGTCGGCCGCTTCCATGATCGAATCGGCGGCGAACGGCGGCGGCACCATCACCACACTTGCAGTAGCGCCGGTATTCTTGATCGCGTCAGTCACGGTATCGAACACCGGCAGGCCATGAACCGTTTCGCCGCCACGCCCGGGCGTGACACCGCCGACGATGTTGGTCCCGTAGGCACGCATTTCCTCGCAGTGGAAACCGCCGATGCGCCCGGTAATTCCCTGGATGATGACCTTCGTGTCCTGATCGACGAGTATGCTCATGACGGAACTCCTTCGTCCGCGACTTTTGCAGGCGCGTTCCTCTTGCGAACCTTCGGTGCGTTCGATACGGCCTTGACGGCACGATCGGCCGCTTCTGCCAGTGTCTTCGCGTGAATGATCGGTAGCCCGCTCTCGGCGAGAATGCGTCGACCTTCCTCCACGTGCGTTCCTGCCAGGCGCACCACGAGCGGAACGTCGATCGGATCTCGCTCGAGTGCCTGAACGACGCCTTCGGCGACCCAGTCGCAGCGATTGATGCCGGCGAAGATGTTCACCAGCACGGCGTCGACATTCTCGTCGGACATGACCAGACGGAACGCCTTGGCGACCCTCTCGGGTGTTGCACCGCCGCCGATATCGAGGAAGTTGGCCGGCTGACCATCCGCCTGGGTGATCATGTCCATGGTCGCCATCGCCAGGCCCGCACCGTTGACGATACAACCGATATTGCCTTCGAGACCGACGTAGCTGAGCCCGCGATCGGCGGCACGTGTCTCGCGAGGATCCTCTTGCGACTTGTCGCGAAGCTCGGCTACATCCGGGCGTCTGAACAGCGCGTTGTCGTCGAACGTCATCTTCGCGTCGAGCGCAAAGATGCCACCTTCCGTGGTAACCACCAGCGGATTGATCTCGACCATCGTCGCATCGAGCTGTTCGAAAGCACGGTAGCTGCCGAGAATGGTTTCCACGGCCGGGTTGACCAGTTGTGGATCGATGCCGAGCTGGAAAGCGATCTGTCGCGCCTGGAAGGCCTGCATGCCGACCGCAGGCTCCACCACGCACCGAACCAGACTGTCCGGCTCGTTGGCAGAGATTTCCTCGATTTCCATGCCACCTGCGCTGGACGCCACCACCATGACTCGCTCCTCCTTTCGGTCGAGCACCAGTCCCAGGTACAACTCGCGGGCGATCGATACACCACCTTCGACGTAGACGCGATAGACCACCTTGCCGGCGGCACCGGTCTGCTCGGTTACCAGGCGATGCCCGAAAAGCTTGTCTGCCGCATCGTAGACCTCGTTCTCGCTGTGGCAAACGATGACACCACCGGCCTTGCCGCGGCCGCCGCTGTGGATCTGCGCCTTGACCACCCACGTACTGCCACCGATCTCGCGGGCACGATAGGCGGCCTGCTCCGGACTGTATGCCAATCCCCCGCGCGGCACCTCGACGCCGAAGCCGGCGAGAAGCTCTTTCGCTTGATACTCGTGAATATCCATGATTGCTGCCCCTCAGGCTGTGGTTGTCGAGGCGTCGGCGGTGCGCCAGTGCTCGAGCGCCGCACCGACTCCGCTACCCGGTTCGACGTCGATACCGACATCCCGCATGGCCATCTCCGCGCCGCCCAGTGCGCTGAGCAGCATCAATTCATTCAGGTCACCCAGATGGCCGATGCGGAAGACGCGTCCGGCCACTTTCGACAGACCTCCCCCGAGTGACAGTCCGTAGCGATGGTAGGCATGCTTGATGACTGCATTCGCATCCACACTCTCCGGCACGACGATCGCAGACACGGTATCGGAGTGCCATTTCGGTTCGACCGCACAAAGCTTCAGTCCCCAGGCGTCGACACCGCGGCGCACGCCCTCCGCCAGGCGGTGGTGTCGCGTAAAGACGTTTTCCAGACCCTCTTCGAGCAACCTGTCCACCGCCACACGCAGGCCACGAATCAACGGCATGGGCGGGGTGTAGGGGAAGTAACCCTGTTCGTTGGTCGTCGCCATGTCCTTGAAGTCAAAGTAGCAGCGATGCATCTTCGCCGTACTGGCGCAATCCAGCGCTTTCTGACTGACGGCCATGATGGCCAGGCCCGCCGGCAGCATGAAGCCTTTCTGCGAGCCGGATACGGCGACGTCGACGCCCCACTCGTCCATGCGGAAATCGATACAGGCGATCGAGCTGACGCCATCCACATAAAGCATGGCCGGATGATTCGCCGTATCCATGGCCGTACGCACGGCACCGATGTCGCTCGACACGCCGGTCGCTGTTTCGTTCTGCGTGGCAAGCACCGCCTTGATGCGATGCTCCTTGTCGGCCGCCAGGCGTTCTGCATATTGCTCTACCGGCACCCCTTCTCCCCAGGGCACGTCGATGCACTCGACTTCCAGCCCCATTCGCTCGCACATGTCCGTCCAGAGATGCGAGAACTGCCCGAAGCGGGAAATCAGTACCTTGTCACCGACGTTCAAGGTATTCGTGATGCACGCTTCCCATCCACCGGTGCCAGACCCCGGGATGAGAAACACCTGGCCGTTCGTGGTCTTGAAGATCTTCTTCAGATCGGCAAACAGCGGCAGGGTGAACTCAGGCAGATCCGGCGCGCGATGATCCTCCATCGGGACGTCGATGGCCTTGCGCACGCTCTCGGGAACATTGGTGGGCCCTGGAACGAACAGACCGCGGCTACCTGTCATCATCTCACTGCTTCTCCGGTAAATTTTTCGACGAGATTTCGGCGATGCGTTGGCTGATCGGCCCACGTCGCGCTGAACGGAAAAGCCCGAACACGGCGTCCAGCCTTGTCTCTGTGGTCACGAGTCTGATGACCCCCTTCGCCGACAACAACACCCATTCCTGCTCCGATTCGTATCCTCAAAGGGGGGGATATATCCATCCCTTGGGGTGGTATTTGCGGTATCGTGCAGAGAAATCCCACCCTACGGCATGGGTTCTGGGAGGCAAAAGGCCTCTGGTGGCCGACCGATGACCCGGAACCGGGGGAGGAGCTCGAAATGACGGTGGATGTCGCCCTGGCAGACAACAACGCGCTGATGTTGTCCGCGTTGTCGGCGGTGTTCGATCGCGATGGCCGCTTCAGCCTGGTCAGTACGACGAACAGCGCCGAGTCCTTTCTGCAAACGATATTGACCGTGCCCGCGACAGTCGCGGTGCTGGACTGGAGCTTGCCGACGCTTGGCGCGGAAAAGCTGATTCGGACACTGCGTGACGAGGGTGCACCGGTGCGCATCATCGTCTGCACGCACGGCAACTCGAACGATATTCCCAAGCGCGCCATGGCCGCAGGCGCGGCCGGCTTTTTTTCACATGCCGATTCCGCGGAACAGTTGCTGGACGCCGTCGCCGAGGTAGCCAGGGGCAAGATGGTCTTCCCCTTTCTCGACGTTCGCGATCTGCAAGACCCGCTGCAGACTCTGACCCGGACCGAACGCGCCTTGCTCGGCTCCCTGTCTGTCGGTCGAACAAACAAGGAACTGGCAAGCGATCACGGCATCACCGTCAATACCGTGAAATTCCACCTCAGGAACCTGTACGAGAAGCTCTCCGTAAACAACCGCGCGCAAGCGATCGCCTTCTACTATTCAGCGGCGCAGCGAGGTGTCGTGAATACCGGAAGCTGACCGTGCGACTCAGGCAGCGCCCGCGATCTGATCGGCTTTCTCGACCAGGGATTCTGCCTGACGAATCGAGGCAAGGTCGATCAGCCGGCCGTCCAGCGACACCGCGCCCTTGCCCTCACGTGCCGCTTCCTCCATCGCCACGAGAATACGCCGCGCCCGATCCACTTCCTCAGCGCTCGGACTCATGAGCGTGTTGGCAAGTTCGATCTGCGAGGGATGGATCGCCCATTTCCCCTCGAACCCCAGAGCCGCCGCACGACGCGCGCAGGCCGCATAGCCGTCGGGATCAGAGAAGTCCCCGAACGGTCCGTCGATCGGCCGCAGGCCGTGGCTTCGCGCCGCCACCACGATGGACGACAACGGGTGATGCCACATGTCGCCCCAGTGCACTTCGCGAGCGGCAGCACCGTCCTCGGGCGCGTCCGTCAGGACAGAGTAGTTCGGGTTGACGCCACCGATGTTCGTGGTACGGGCACGAGTGTAGGCCGCATAGTCCGCCACACCGAAATGCAGGGACTCATTGCGCGAGCTTGCACCCGCTATTGCCCCCACATTCTGCAAGCCGAGCGCGGTCTCGATAATGTGCTCGAAGCCGATGCGCTTCTTCGCACCCATGTGCTGTTCGATCTGGGTAACCAGCATGTCCACCGCATAGACATCAGCGGCGGTACCGACTTTCGGAATCATGATCAGGTCGAGCTTGTCGCTCGCCTGCTCGAGCACATCGACCAGGTCGCGATACATGTAGTGCGTGTCGAGACCGTTGATGCGCAGCGACATCGTCTTGTTGCCCCAGTCGACGTCGTTCAGCGCCTGGATGATGTTCGACCGAGCCTGCAACTTGTCGTCCGGGGCCACCGCGTCCTCGAGATCGAGAAAGATCACGTCCGCCTCAGACGCCGCCGCCTTTTCGAACATCTGCGGTTGACTGCCCGGCACTGCCAGTTCGCTGCGGTTGATGCGCGCGGGCGCGGTCTCGATCGTGTGAAAGCTCATCCTGCTGCCATCTGTTGAGAACGTCCCGACGGGGACTGACACGCTACTGTGCCCGGTCAGCTGACGAACGGGAACGTTCGGAAGGTACTGGACGGCACGACGAAAGACTGGCTCGAGGCCTGCTCGAAGGGGTGGTATTCAGTGG
>Ga0114956_1003268_pt1 | contig 12568 bp, 8 predicted proteins | sample MaitaG_FD_87304 | JGI IMG/M metagenome (GOLD analysis project Ga0114956, IMG submission 87304) | Marine algal microbial communities from Maine, USA - Maine_Asex2 metaG | ecosystem: Host-associated > Algae > Red algae > Unclassified | place: Maine, USA | collected 2015-01-05 | reverse complement strand
AGAAAGGCATTGCGCCGATCATTAAATGGATCAAAAAGCAAGGAGATATTGTCGTTGCCACCGGCTCGGTAGTCTCTTTTCAGAGAGGAGATTTGAAAATCATTGCCGGCGGTGGAGCAGATTGCTGCCACGTAAAGAAACTCGTCATCACGTAACATATACAATTGCGTTCTGGCCTCGGCATGGATCGAATCCGTGGGAAACCACTGCCAGAATTCTCCGCTTTGCACAGCTTGCTGCCAAGCTGCATCATCGAGCTTCCCATCGATCACGATTTTTTGGTCGATGGTATTGACCACCAACGAGAAGGAGTCTACCGTTGCAGAGGACGACACAAGTACTACGAAACATATTATAAAAATATGTAATATTTTGAGCATGGTTGCAAATGTAATCAACGTTTTCGGGTGCGAACGTACATTAACAATCTGACGACAAATAGTACTGAGTCAGAACAACTGACGCTATCCTGGCGGGCCGCCACCACCTGAATACTTGCGCATGAATTTAATCTTGCGAGATCGAGAAAGATTTTTCAGTTTTCTCTCCAGATCATCAGCTGCACGAAGAGATGGTTTGTCGGTCGACCAGACTAAGACCCATGTGCCACCGTGGGAAGTGTAGGTGGATTTACTCTGTTGTGCTCCACGAGTTTGTTGCTAAGATTGTGTGTTTGACCAGTGTAGAACCGGTCTAAGTTAGGAGGAATATAAAATGCAATACTTACGCTAAGGCTTCGTGCGGCCATGCTGACAGACCGCAGGGAGCGTATATAAGTACTGACGTTCGCTATGCTCAGTCAGCACAACTTCCGCTAACGCTTCGTCGTCCAGCTATGCTGACCGAGCGAAGCGAGCGTCAGTAGGGTGGAAGACGGGATTCGAACCCGCGACCCTCGGTACCACAAACCGATGCTCTAACCAACTGAGCTACAACCACCAAATTATCTTTCAGGCTGAAATGCTCTACAAATCAGCTTCCTCATTAAGGCTCACCTGAATAAGGGAGCGCAAATATAGTGATCTGAAAAGAATCATTCGTAATAGATTGTGCTCGAGTTGGTGGCTGTGCCCATGGAGATTTTTCAAGTCGGAGTTCTGTAATTCTTCTTGATCGAAAGATATTTTTCTCCCCGCTCCTTGATTACAATACGATCTTGTGAAAATGCAGTGAAAGCGTCCTGGCATCCTGCCACGATCCAATCATGCAATTCAACAATGATGAATGGAATCTTTGATAGAGCGTCATTGTCCTTGGTGAAGAGAGCGCACTCAGCACCTTCTATATCAAGCTTGAGAATGCCAATGTCTTCAAGGGCAACTCCCAAAGAGGAAATTTGTAGTGCAGGTACCTGGTGCAATTCACTTGCTTCTGGGCAGTCAAGTGGTTTGTCGACCACCGTAAAACCCCATGCTCCTGTATTGCGATTTCGCAAGGTTAAGATTGACTTGCCTGGTTCTGTAAGAGCGCCTTGGATAGGTTTGATGTTGGGGTAGGGGTCGATGTTTTTTTGCAACAGCGCAAAATTTTCCTTCGAAGGCTCGATGGTGATGACAGTAGCCTTTGGATACATTTCTGATAAGGCAATTGCTGCTGTGCCAATGTAACCACCGGCATCAACGATCACTCCTGTGTAATTTGCTGGGTAGACATAGCGTAGTATCGAAAATTCTCCATCAAAACTAGATAAGGCCGTAATTAAGTCGGGTGTGCCTCGACGCATCCATATTTTCCGATTTTCAATGGAGATGGCCAGCGAGCCTTTCGCTGGTAAAGAGTATTGAATAAATTGTCGTAAGCCAATTTTTCTAATTTTCCGATGCAGTTGTTTTATTCGGTATTTTAGGTTCATTCATTTTTTTATTCAGAATAATTATTTACTGACCCAAGCATAAAGTTTGTCGCCTCCAATTGTGCCGGATACGATATTACTTACCTGAGAAAGGTGATCATTTAGGAAGAGTGACCAACTCTCTGGGCTCCAGAAATGCACATGCCCCCAATAGGCCGTGCCGTCTTCTCGAAGGTTGCCAGCTTCTTGGTGATCGTATCTTCCATTTGGCACAGTTAAAAAGAGACCACCACCGGTGGTTATATTGTCGAGTAGATATTGCAGTGCTTCCTGGGGATTTAATAAATGTTCCAATACTTCTGTACAGAAGATCACATCGTACTTCTCATCTATTTCTTCTATGCTCTTATTGAAGAATTCGGCCGTTGGTGAAAGTGACTTGGCTAGGGTTAAGCCTTTGTCGTACGTATCATAGCCCACTAATTTAGCGTGAGGCACTGTATTTGCCAGAATACGCAGGAGATAGCCTGATCCGCAACCAGCATCTGCAATGGAGTTGTGAATGGTGCCATTGGAAACCTCACGATATTTAGCTAATATCTCATGGAAGAAGGCCAGGCGCTCACGATCCAGATAGCGACTCCATGACCGCGGATCCTCGTCGTTTGATTTGGCAAATGATTTAATTACTTCATGAATCTTTGCTGCATCAATATTGGGCAACCTATGCGCCTTGTCAGGTTGTGGTACTCTGTGTATTTGAAGTCCTCCTAATCGGAGCAATTTGCTAATTATTCCCATGGGATATGTTTGTGTTAAAAGTAACGACATTAAAACTCATCTGCATGTAGATCTTGCAAGTCACGCATAGTTTTCCGCAATCCCAATGATGGATTTTTCAAGTACTTTTTCTGAGCGATAGTTTTCAGCAGCATTTTTTAATTTTTTAATTTTGTTTAAGTAGATGGGGTTGGAATTTACCTCATAAATTGCTTCTTGCAATCTTCCACTCGCGAATTTATCCATAATTGCAATACCTAATTTATGGTAGTGAATTCGTGCCGCACAGCCAGCTTGATCGAATTTACCACCATTTAGAACAACCATAGGTTTTTCCATATGAATGGTCTCGTTTATTGAGTTGATGCCTCCTTGATTTATGGCGATAGTGCAACGCTGTAGCAACGTAAGCTGTGGTGCATAATCAAGCAGAAATACATTTTCCCTCATTTTTGGTTCCGCAACCTGTTTTGATGCAATGATTACCGCCCAATCCTTCATGCTGGAGAAAGCATCAACAATGAGATCGAGAGGACTCTCTACCGTGGGCATAGTGGAAAGAGAACAATAGCAGATTTTTTTATTTGCATGTACATCAAGAAACTGAGAGATTGAATAATACTGCTCCATTTGCTTTTCTGATTGCATCCGCTCAGTAGAGATCATGGGGCCGACATAGTGTATCTGATCTGGGAGCAAGTGCGGTAAATCTACTTCGTATAGATTCATGGAGAGAATGGGGATGGTTTTCCAATAGAATGGAAGCGCAAAGAAATCCTTGGTTTCTACTAAGCGCTTAATTTCCACTTCATGGTCCTTCGCCAAATTGCACAAGACACTGCGGTAAGCTCGGCCTCGCCATCGTATTTTTTTGGTAAAGAAGTGTTTTCTTCTACGCCAATTATACTTCTGCCAGGCTCGATCGGCAGCTTTGGCTGAAATGGGTGGAATCAGCGAAGATGTTAGGGGTGGATGACTGGGTGCCCTGTGCAAGTCGAACCAAGACGAAATCAGAGCAAGTGGTATCTTGGAAGCCAAGCACACGATGATATGTGGTGCGAGCTCAATATCGATCAGGAGAAAATCGGGAGATAGTGATTTGATTGTTCCTTCTAGATGGTCGACCCCAAGTGATTTCTTCGCTTCACCGATCGATTTGGTGCCAGAAGTATCGTACGAAGTTGGCGGCAATTGATGATACGCCAGACCAAGGGATTCGACCTCTACTCCATGATTTTCGGGACATGCAATGGTAATATAAGAGCCTGCATCGTGAAGGTGTTGTGCAAGAGCAAGGCAGGAATTTAGCCGACCTCTGAGACCGGTCACCAGCATCAAAATGTGCTTAGGAAGCATCATGGGGAATACCTTTCCATGCTGATAAGTCTCGTTGCAGAAGATCTTCCAGAGCAAGTATGTCATCCCAAAAATATTCACGAATCAGTTTTGCTCTTAGGTCGGGAGAAACGTGCTCACGTATTTTTTGGGAAGCATTCCAGGCGTAGAGTTTTTCCTTCCACCGCCTTGACTGCTCTGCACTGATCACACTTCGCACACTTTTGCGGATCCAATTTTCTTCACTCAGTAATTTATCGATCCGTGAATTCTTAATTTTTCTGGTGGGATTATGTTGAATATTAATCCTCAGATCTTTCTGAATATTAATACCCATAAAATGCCCCATTTCCTCGTACAAGCGACGTCTATTTTTCAAAAAATCATCTTCGAAGAGGAAGAATTTGAAATTTTCTTTGGGGAAAAATTCGAAAAACTTGCCCAATTGCTTGAAATATAGGCCCCAGCTCAAGTATGAAAAACGCCGCATGTGTGCATCTCTTGTGCGCGTCTCTTCTTGCTCTATTGCTTCTCTAAAGGAGAGGTTTTCTCTTTTTCTGAATTTCTCCATCTGATATGCAGACCAAGCTCGATCAACCGGATTGCGAAGAATTACAATGAATTTTGGTGAGTCTCCAAGTATATCGAAAATGCGCTTTGGTACAAATTCATAATGCAATAAGTGCGGGTCGATGTCTAGAAAAGGCACCTCGGTATCTCTCAATCTAAAGAGGCTCCAGTAGTGGGTTACACCTTGAGCGTACGACTGATCGTCAACAAAAAATCTGGATTCCTTTTTGTGCGTGAGAACAATGTCTTTCTGTTCTTCAAGAGCTGAGTAGATAGAGGTTGTTCCACTTTTTTGCGCACCGATAAGTAGGAATAGATTTCGTGCCATCACTCAGCTTCCAAGATCTCAAGCATTATCTTTTCTAGTGAAGCACTCATTTGCCGCACCGATGGTTCCTCAAAAACAAAAGAAACAGGCAAGTTCATTTCAAGTGCCTGATTGAGGCGCGATACAATCCGAATGGCCGCCAGAGAGGTGCCACCGAGCGCCAAGAAGTCATAATCCACACCGATCTGCTGTTGCTGCATCACTTCACTCCAAATTTTTGCCACCAGCTCTTCAATCTCATTGCTTGGCGCCACGTATGCTTGTTCGACAAAGGTGTGATCTTGCAGTCCCGGCAAGTTTGCACGATCTATCTTACCATTTTCTGTCATGGGCATCTCGGGCAATTGACGGAACAGTGTAGGTACCATAAAGTCCGGGAGTCGCTTGCGAAGATGATTTTGTAGGTCTTCTCTTGATAGTTCTGCACTTGCTGTATAAAAGGCCACCAGCTGTGCCTGATCACTCGCGCCACGAAACCCGATCTCGCCCATCATTCGTTTTACGGAGTCTTCATCGATCTCTTCGTTGATCTCTTCGAGTGAGGCGTTGCGGGTCTTATGCCCCATGCGCACATCCCAACTGTAGGGAAAGGCGTAATTACTGTATCCCTGTTCTTTCTTGTGTACATAGATGCCCAATTGATTGATCAAGCAGTTGGTAGACCTACCTGTATCAGAAGGGCGCACCCATGGCAGTTTTTGGTCGAGGTAGTGCATCATCTCGGCCAGGCTCACATCGCTGTAGCGATAATAGTCCAGAAACCGCACTTTCTCGAATACCTCATCGCTTTGCAGAAAATCCGAATCGAGCATCTGATTCACGGCGTCATCGACTCGATGGTATTGCTTACGTGCTTCCAGGATGGTGCGATCAATATCTGCGACATCGAGAGAATCCGCAAGAAAGAGCTCTTCGGTAAGCCTGGTTTCAAAAAATTGTCCGCGCGATAGACCGGTCACAATGAAAGGTATGTTCTTGTCTACTGCCAATTTTAAGCTCAGGGTGTAAATGGTCTTGAAGCAGCCGTTGCACACGTTGGAATATCGCTCCAAGCTATCTACAAAAATCGCATTCATCGCCGGCGTTTCGCCCAATACCTGATCCACTCCCAGCTCATTACAAACCCGCTTTATGTTGGCTTTGGCTCCTTCGGAGATGTAGCCGTTGTCAAGCGTAAATGCCAAGACTTTAAAACCCAAATCAACCAGTTGAGCCAAAGCATAGGTACTGTCCTTCCCACCACTGAGGAGCATAATGCAATCATAACTCTGGCCCTCCTTCCGGCTTTGCTGCACAATTTCTTTCAGGTCTTGATGTGTACGGAAGTATGGTTTTACTTGTTCTTGATAGTTTTCAAATGATCTGCACAGATTGCACACTCCGTGATCGTCAAAAGTCGCAGTTGGGTAGTTGGAAGGCAAGCCGCATTTTGTACAGTTGTGATCGATAACTGGTTGCTGTTTGTGAGCGGTATGCAAAACAACAACAGACTCATCTACTTCGGGAATTGCGGCGAGCATCGACTCGACTTCTCCCAGCTCGATGCGGCGGCCACCGATTTTAACTTGGTTGTCTTGGCGGCCCAAATAGTGTAAACGCTCACCATCAAAGCGAACCAGATCTCCCGTGCGATATAGCTTTTCGAGTGGGTTGTTGGGAAGGTGCGCAAATTTGGTTTTGGTAAGTTCCTCGTCCGCCCAGTAACCTGCCGCCAGACCAGTGCCTGCTAAAAATAACTCTCCGACGACACCCACTGGCACCTTTTTGCCATGCGAATCCAGAATGTATGCCTTCATATTCGGAATAGGTATACCGATCGGTACGCTTCCTTCGGTCAACGTGAGGGAATATTTCTGAACAATGCAGCCTACGGTAGCTTCGGTAGGTCCATACTCATTATAGATCGTGAGTTCTGGTAGTTGGTGCTGTATCGTCTGGGCTAAGGTGGCTTTAAAGTCCTCGCCGCCCACAATCATCACCCTTAAGTTTGAGGCTGCGGGCAGTTGGTCCCGCACAAGATGTAAATGAGAAGGGGTGAGCTTTATGACATTGACTCCATTGTCTTTCACCACATCAATGATTGCCAGGTCCGGGCCAAGATCTGGCTCCGGATAAATGTGCAGCGTGCCGCCAATGATCAGAGGGAGAAATAGAGAGGTGATGGTGAGATCAAATCCGACCGAGGTGCAAAAGGGCATTTGGCAGCGATCTTCAGGACGGTAGGTGGTCTGGCACCAATGCAGATAGTTGGCCAAAGCCTCGTTACTGATCAGAACCCCTTTTGGATTGCCGGTAGAGCCTGAGGTATAGAGCAGGTATGCGATACCTGACTTTGTAATCTCACGGCTATCTACTCCCTTGGTAAAAGGCTTACTCGACCACTTTTCTTTGACCCACACAGGACAAGGAGCATCTTTGATTTGGCTAGCGACTATTAATTTCTCTTCACTCAGGAGTAGTTTTAGATCGGCGTCGACCATGATCAACTTGATCCGGCCCGCTGGAGATGCTGCACTAATCGGCACAAAGGCAATAGAGGTTCTCATACAGGCAAGAGCGGCAGTGACAAATTCGGGCGATCGAGATAGATGCAATCCCACCCGATCTCCTGCAGTCAGCCCGCTCTCCAGGAGGCGGCTCGCCAGCGCTTTGACTTCCTCCTCCAGCTGGCCATAGCTGATCGTTTTGCCAGCGATACTCAGAGCAGCCGTAGAGGATTCGCGATCGGCGCTAAAGACGAGTTGATCTATCGATGCAAACGGAATGTCTTCGTCAGTATCATTAAGATGTTGGAGTAGTTTTAGTTCTTTCTCCGTGCAGATCTCTGGCTCGGCGATAGCGATCGATCGATCTTCGATAAATGCATCCAGCAGGCTAAGGAAATGCTGTGGCACTTGCTGTCGCGCGGTCTCGCTGAAGACCTGATCATTCAGATCAAATTGCAATTGCATTTCATCTTCCTGATTAAAATCCATGACGTGCAGACGGATGGCGTGACGAGGGTCGGTATGCCCGGAATGGATCCAGGTGCTTTCGGTGGGCAGATTGCAAAAGGTGCCAAAGTCAGCGTGGATGAAATTTAGTACGACATTAAATCCTGAGCTAAGCATTGCCGAAGTCTGTCCTGGGGCAGCATTCTTTAAGTACAGCATCGACTCGTTTCGCACCTTTTGGAAAAGAGATCCCCAAGTTTCCCCATGATCGATTTTGACCTGAAGCGGATATAGCTCGATGAATAGGCCAACAGTTCGCTTTAATTCGGCGGTTGTGCGATTGTGTGATAAGGAGCCGATACTGAGCTGGTTATCTCCACTGACCCTATGTATTAGTCCAAACAATACCGTGGTGATGACTTGAAAAAGAGCAAGATCTTGATTCCAGGCTCTGATGTCTGGCTCGCTGCAAAGGGCTTTGAGGTTCTTTGTGCGCAACCGACCCAATAGGGTACTCACTCTGGTGGATGCAGAAGTGGTGCTGCCATCCTTGTGGCCATAAAGTTTTGGAAGGGTAGACGATTTACTACGCTCCACCCAATGGGGCTTCGTTGCTTGCCTTCCCTGGTTTTCGATGGGCAGATAATCGGCAAACTGCGGCAATTGCAAGTCTTTACTCTCGTCTTGGTAGAGCTCGGCCATTCGTGCAAACTGCACCGTGACACTCCAGGCGTCAGTGATGAGATGATGTTGATTTAGGTACCAGACAAAGTTCGTTTCTGAGATCTTGATCAAAACCGCATCAAAGAGACACTCCGTAAGATCAAATCGCTCTTGGGTTCTTTTTGTCGCCCAGTTTTCCAGATCGGTGACTCCGGGTTTGCGGCTCCAATCCAGATAGGCAAGGGGAGCAGGGACCTCCTGATTGATCATTTGCCTGGGAACTCCACTCTCCTCCAGCATCACGGACCGCATTGCATCGCTTTCGGCGACCAGTCGCGCAAAGGCGAGCGCAAATTGGCTGGGGTCGAGCGCACCTTCGATCTCGAAGAGGAATGCCATATTGTATAGTGGCGAATCGGGATCCAATTGCTGGCCAGTCCAGATCAGCAGCTGGCTCTGAGTCAGCGGTCGCTCAGTGATTTGTTTTTTGCTACTTGAAATCATTTACCAGTCATTTGTTTGATGTAGCTCTCGATCGCGGCTACTGTCATGAAGTTTTCTATTACCATGTCACCGGGAGGCACGGAAAAACCAAATTCCGATTCGATAAATCCAATAAACTTCATCATCCCCATTGAGTCGACCAACCCACTTCCCAGCAGATCGTCTTCGGGAGTAATCTCCTCGTTCAGATCTCCCAGGATTTCTGCCTTCAGGTATTGTATAAGTATGTCGCTCATTTCACTCTCTTTTCGTTTTCAATTAGGCTCTGGTGATCCACTTTACCAGCGGGAGTGCGCGGCAATTTATCCATGCGCACAAAACGCGCCGGAATGCTGTAGGGTGGAACCAGTTTTTTTAAGTGTTGTATTACCATCTGTTCATAAAGCTCTTCTGTCGAAGAAGAAACGATCGCCGCCACCAGGATCGTCTCTCCATCATGCTTAATGGCAAAGACAGCAGCTTCGGTCAAGTCGATGCAAGTGATCAAGGCCGCTTCGACTTCATCGAGTTCGACCCGATAGCCCCTGGTCTTAATCTGCCGATCTTTGCGACCGTCAAAATGCAATCGACCTTCTTCGTCAGTGTGTACCAAATCTCCGGTGCGATAGTATTTTAAGGCGCTAGCGTCATGATAGAAAGCTCGTTCTGTAAGATCGGGTCGCTTCCAATAGCCTTGCATCATCGTATCGGAATGGATCAGCAATTCTCCCTGCTCTCCCTGGTCTACAGTTTGGTCTTTACTGTTGAGAACCAATGCCTTGGTTCGATCCCAGATCTGCCCCAAAGGGATGGGGGTATCGCCGATCGGCGGAGAAGACAAGTGGTGGTAAGTGCATTGATTTACCTCAGCCGGTCCGTAGACATTGCTCCATGTTGCTTTGGGAGTATGCTGCATGAGTGTTTGCAAGTGCTTTACTGGAAATGGTTCGCCACCGTAAAGTACCCAGCGCAAGTTGTCCCAATTTCGCTCAGCAAGATTGCCTCTTTGCAAGATTTGCGTGAGTGCAAGCGGCACTGAGTACCAAATGGTCAGTTTTTCATCTTCGATCATCTGAGCAAGACTGGAGGGTAACTTAGTGTGAGCATCTGTGCTGAGTACAGTGGTTGCTCCACAAAGTGGTCCCGTAAAATACCCGAAGGTGCTAATGTCAAAATGAAGAGGAGAGTGGTTTCCGATTCGATCCTCACTACGCACTCCGTATACATCGGAACTAAGTTGTGCGTAGCTAAGTCCACTAAAGTGGGTATGCATGATGCCCTTTGGGGTACCCGTCGTGCCTGATGTGTACATGATGTAGGCAAGATCGTGAGGATCTGTGCGGCTCGCGCTTGTTGAGTCTAGAGGCGCTTGATTGGGCACCAAATGTTGAGGTACAGACAGGTCTAGCGCAGTACCAACGAGCGCGTTGAGGTCAGGTGCTTCTTTTAGTAAACCAGCTAGTTGCCGGCGCTGACTGTTGTTGCTTATCACCACCTTTATGCCGCAATCATCCAGCACAAAAGCGTTACGTGATGCGGGTGCAAAGGGGTCGAGTGGTACGAAAGCAGCACCTGCCTCCAAGATGCCATAGACGGCAGCAGGGGAGTCCAGACAACGATTCAGAAATATTCCTACGCGGTCTCCATGAGCTATGCCCAACTCGCGAAGTACATATGCCAATCTTGTGCTGCGACTCAGGAGCTCTTGGTAGGTAAGGCTTTCTTGCATGCAGCGAAATGCTACTTTGTGAGGCGTTTTTTCTGCAGCCTTGCGCACGGAATGATGCAGCATAGTACCCACTACAAGCCCAGAAGTTGCGCAATGATATTGCGTTGAATGTCTGAGGTGCCGGCATAGAGTATACCGCCTACTGAGTCACGAAGATCTCGTTCGGTACCATACTCGGTGAGGTAGCCCCGGCCTCCATGGTTCCGCACTGCGTCGAGGCTGGATGCCACAAAGCTCTCACCTAAGTGGAGCTTAAGCATTGCACTTTCCAATAGAGCTGATTGACCATTTTGCTTCATCCACGCCACTTTGTACAGCAGCAGCCGACATGTTTCCAATCGCAATTTCATGTCTGCGATACGGTTTGAAACCGACTGAAATTTTCCGATTGATTGGCCAAATTGCTTCCGCTCTTTCACCACCTTGATGCTCTGCGCGAGTTGCCGCTCCATGGCCCCTAGGTTTCCGGCCAGCATGCAGCACCGATCATACTCCAGAGAGTGATTGCAAATGGCAAAGCCTGCGCCTTCTTTTCCGAGCAGATTTTCGGAAGGCACAAGGCAATTGTCGAACTCCAACCGACCGATTGGTACCGTGCGTAAACCCATCTTGCTTTGATTCGGGAGTTGCTTGAAGCCAGGAGTGCCTGCTTCCACCAGGAAGGCCGAAATGCCCCATTTGCCCACCTTGACATTGGTCATTGCAAAAAGCAAGACGTAGTCTGCGATCGGCCCCAGAGTGATGAGGTGCTTTACCCCATTTATCAGATAACCACCATCAGTCTGGACGGCAGTGGTGGTCATGTTGTACACGTCAGATCCAGTCTCGGGCTCGGTTAGAGCATGTGCACCAATCCACTTTCCTGCTGCAGAGGGGCTTAGAAATTTGGTCTTTTGAGCATCTGTTCCAAAATCGAGAATGGGCATCTGTACGGTCCACATCTGAGCATTGAGGCCGAGCATAAGTCCGGCATCCCCACTGGCATAGCCCAGCGCCTCCATTGCAAATAGAGCCCGCAAGATATCTACCTCTCCATAACGGCTACCAAACTGGGGTGAGCAAGCAAGCTCCTGAATACCAAATGCGGCACAGGACTCCCATAGCTCCCGCGAAAAGGTTCCTGCGGCATCGCGCACTTGCACGGTCGGAGCTATCTGAGTTCTGGCAAAATCCAGAATCTTTTCGCGTAATTCATTATATGCTGGAGGAATGGAAAAATTCATATCGACTGCTGAAATTCAATCAGATCAGCAGCAAGATATTAAAGAAAATATTAATTTATGAGTCCACTCTGAAAAGGTTACTAAATCAAAAATGGCTCTTTTGGCGATCTTTCCATTTTTCTCAATCGGCTGAGACTCAGGCATCACCCAATCTCGAAAAAGTGCAAATCCCATCCAAAATAGACTCATTTTATGAAGTTAGCACTTTCCGGAGAGGACTCATTTATTAAAATAGAAACTTGAGGGATGCTTTGAAAAACCGTGGCGTACCAGGAGTGAAGTGAATCTCCTCTACCGACTCGGTTTCAAAACTCAATCTGGATTCTGTCGCAAACTGGGCTTCATTCCATTCCACATCAAAGATATTTTCTAAGCTTATTCCAAGTTGAAACATGCGCCAACGATAGCTGATGTTCGCATCGGCGACAAAATAGCCAGGCGCATTTATACTGTTGTCCTCATTTGCCGCACGATCGGCCAAGTAACGGTAATTAAGGCCTGCACTCCATGGTTCCCTGGTAAGATTCAGACCTCCTACAGCTGTAAAGGTAGGGGCGAGGGGTATGTAGTGATTTCCTTCCGGCTCGTCAAGGGCCCGCGGATCGGCATAATTGAGATCAGTACTGGCTAATAGCCAATCGGCAATTTGATAGCGTACGCCAAAGTCAAATCCTCGCCGGCGCGAGCGGCCACTGGGTTCGACCACACCCGCATCACCGACATACACAAATT
>Ga0114956_1003267_pt1 | contig 12569 bp, 13 predicted proteins | sample MaitaG_FD_87304 | JGI IMG/M metagenome (GOLD analysis project Ga0114956, IMG submission 87304) | Marine algal microbial communities from Maine, USA - Maine_Asex2 metaG | ecosystem: Host-associated > Algae > Red algae > Unclassified | place: Maine, USA | collected 2015-01-05 | reverse complement strand
TCCTTTGCTTAAATCTCTTAAATATTTTTTCTTATTTAAAATTTCGTCATGGAAAAAGTCTTCAAATTGCGCTAAAAGGTTATCGACATCTTGTTTGTTTTGACCACGAAGTTCACCAATAAAGTAAAAGTATTCTTCGGCAGTAAGGTAGCCTATTAAAAAGCTTTCATCTATAAAAGCAGACGTGAATGGTTTCCAGTCTTCACTTTCATTTACTAAAACATTTTTACTTTTTATGTGTCCTGTGGTTGGCTGTATAAGGTCTAACAACAAACTAAAATAGGTTGTTTTTCCTGCACCATTATTACCAACAAGCCCAAAACTTTGTCCTTTTGGGATGTCTAAATTTTCTATATTTAAAACGGTAACTCCGTTATATGTTTTTGTAAGGTTAGTTGTTGTTATCATGATTGTAATACGTTTAACTGTTGGTTATTTTTTTTCTGAAAAAGCTGCAATTGTTTTATACTTTCCTTTTTGATAAATACTAACAATAAAATTGAAAATATATTTTCTAAATACGATGCCTAAAACGCCACTCATTGCCACTGTAATAAGTCCTGCGTTAAAGCCAATTAGCTTGTATGGTATGTAAAATAAAATCATTGGTAAAAATACTTTTGGCAGCCCAATTAGTAATTGTACAGGATTAAAACCGTTAGTATTACTAAAGGCTTTGGCTTTTACATTTAGTTCTATTGGTACTCTGTTAAGTGCACCTCCAAATAGCGTAATAAACGAATTTAAACCTACATTAAATACTGCTCCAGCGGCTATCATTGCATAAATATCCCAACCAAAATAAATATAAGGTGTGGCCAAGATAAATGACACTACAACTGCAAAAACCATTAAATACCATTTGGACTCTAAATATTGCTTGTATGGAATATTTTGGCTCATTAACATTTTATAGTATTCGCTATCCCAAGATGGTACTAACTGCCCAAAAGAAATTAAAAAACCACCAGTAATAAACATCGCTGCAAAAGCTAAGAACGCAGGCATTTCTTTATAAGTATCGCTGGTAAAAAAGAATAAGCCATAAAACAAAAACATACAGGACATTAATACCACTTGCTTTGGTCTTACGTTTCGCCAAATTAGCTTAACGTCGTTTTTTATAAAAGGTGCCACTGCTCCAAAGCGATTCATCCATGATAAATCTGTTGTATTTACTTCTTTTACTTTTTTAGAAACTGCATCGTCTAAATAAAATCCTTTTTTAACAAAATTGAATGTGGCTTTATAAAGAAATATCAATAATAGAATTGGTAATAATGCGATGTATGGATTATTAAATAAAAAGTTGAAAACTGCTCCAATAGACTCAGAAACATTATAAATTTCATAATATTCTAAACCTGCAAGCACAACTAAAATAACAAGCAAGCTATAAAATACTATGTTGTTTTTGTTTACTAAAAAATTAGTGAAATTTAAACATAATGTTATGGCAAATACCGAAATAAACCAACCTATAACATTTAATACAGGGTAGCCTTGAAATAACATAACAATACTAAATGGTATAAAAACAAAAAGTGGTAGAATATTAAAAAATGAAACACTTGTTTTACCAAGTAAATAATGTATAACCGCGCTTCGTTTTACTGGAGCTACCATTAGTGGTTTTACATTCATTACAGGTAATTGCTGCATGAAATAACGAAAAAGTAAATCGAATAAAAACCAGAAAATAAGGAATTTATTTACAGTTTCTACAGGATCCATATCTGGCACCATTTTTTTTGCCACAAAAAAAACACCTGCTCCAAAAGCTAAAGCGATTCCTCCAAAATAGAGTACTAAAAATCCCATTAAAATTTTTATTGCAAGTCCTTTCTGGAAATAAGAGGCACGACGAAACTGTTTCCACTCAAGGCTTATAAAACGTTTAAACATACTTAAATTGGTTTGGTTTATTTGTTAGTATATAAAATAACAAATTTGTTACAAAGAAAATTCTGGATAGGTTTCATTTATTAGTTTTTCGGCTTTATTTGGTAGTAATTCTAAGCTTATATAATTTATTAAAACTAAAATAGTGAATACTAAAGATAAAGCTAAAACACCATAAGTGTTAGTCGAAAACTTATTTGTAAGATCGAAAATAGAAAATAATTGCGATAGAAAAATAATACCTATACCACTTGCTTGTTTAAATATCATTTCTTCAAGCATCCATTTTTTATTAGAAAGTTCTTTTCTACGTCTAAATTGTCTATTTAATTGAATATTTTTATAAAAACACCAAACAGCTATAAACCCATAAAATACTATAGCAAAATATTTAGCATAAGCGCTTGTAAATGCTAAATAGAAAACTAAAAACATAGTTATGGTTAAAGCAATTTGTGGTATTGTAAACCATTTTTTAAGTTCATTCCAAAAATAAAGCACATAACGTTTACTCATTGCTTTTTGTTTTTGCTTGATAGGTTCCATAAACCCAAAAATTCCAAATTTTTTGAAAGCTTTGTTCTTTGCATCTTCAAAAGGGAGGTTTGGTTGCTTTTGCCACATGGCTTCGATATCGTTAGCTAAATGATCTACAAGCTCGGTTTGCAAATCGTAATATTCTACATAATGATTTCTTGTAAAAGCATATAAGCTTTCTATTTGAGAACTGTTTATTTTCATGACAATTATGCTATATTTTTATATCGCAACAAATAAGATTGTATAATATTTATGGACACTTTTATAAAACTATAAATTAATATAATACAACTTACAAATGCTGTAGAAATATAAATAGTACTGATTCCTGCTTCTATATTTGGTTTCATAATAATTGATGTGAGGTGACAAATATGAAACAAAATGGTAAACATAAAAGCAAGCCTTTCGACTCCAGAAAACCTTGAAAAATTATATTTTTTAGAACAAATAAAATAAGCAATAGCCAAAGGCACCATTAAAAATAATGGTATCGCAAATAAAAGTTTAATAGAATCTAAACTTAAGTTATTAATAAAGTAGTTTGATAAAAAAACTAAAGCTAAAAATAATATTATTGTTCTTAAAGCCAATAATTCTTTAATAATGAGTTTAGCATTTTGTTTAGTAACGGTATTAATAAATCGCTTATTTTCTTTTAATAAACCTGCTTTGTCTTTTACCATATAAGCTTTAAAAACAGTGTAGAAATCGGCTTCTTTGCTAATTTGCATTGTATTTTCAATTTGAGAAGCAACATGGTCTGTTATTTCCATGCGAATGTCTGCATAACTAACTCCAGAATTATCTAAATAGTTATCTATAAACTCTATTTCTTTAGCGCTTAATTTCATTTACTCTAAACTTAATTTGGGGTTTACTAATGCTTGCATTGTTGCAATATAATTTGCCAATTCTTCTAATTTATTTGTTGTTTCTCTTTCTCCATTTTCTGTAAGTTTGTAATATTTTCTTAAACGATTGTCTACTTTTTTAACCTCAACCGCAAGTAAACCTTCAGCTTCTAATTTATGTAGCGCAGGATACAATGCGCCTTCGGTAATTTTTAATTCGCCTTTGGTTAGTGTTTTTACTTTTTGGGTAATTTCGTAACCATACATTTTATCACTTTCGTTTAAAAGCTTTAAAATAATAGTGGTTAAACTGCCTTTGTATAATTTAGAATTATTCATGCTTCAAATATACATAAATTTCTTATGCATAATAATCTTATGTATTAATTTTTTCTTATTTCATTTTTATTGGTACTGCGCTTTCTTATTTTTGCCAAAAAATAAATTATGGCTCATTTTTATAAACTCTCAATAAAAAGCATACAACGATTAACTCAAAAATCTGTTGCGATAAGTTTCTCGATTCCAGAAAATCTAAAAAGTAATTTTAGTTTTATAGCTGGACAATATATTACTTTAAAAACGACTATTAATGGTGATGAAGTACGTAGAGATTACTCTTTATGCTCATCACCCAAAAGCGGCGAAGTTACTGTTGCTGTTAAAGAGGTTGAAAATGGAACGTTTTCTAAGTACGTAAACAACACCTTAAAAGAAGGTGATGTTTTAGACGTTGCAGAACCTCAAGGACGTTTTACTTTTACACCAGACAGCTCTAAAACCAGAACCATTGCTGCATTTGCTGCTGGAAGTGGTATTACGCCTGTTTTAAGCATTGCAAAAACAGTTTTAGAAGAAGAACCAAATAGTATTTTTGTGTTAGTTTATGGAAATAAAACAACTAAAGACACTATTTTTTTAGATGAATTATTAAAACTAAATCACGATTATAAAGAACGTTTTGATATTAAATTTGTGTTTAGCCAGTCTCAAGAACCAGATGCATTATTTGGTAGAATTGAAAAAAGCACCGTTAATTTAATAGTTAAAAACAAATATAAAGACACAACAATTAATGCTTTTTACCTTTGCGGCCCAGAGGCGATGATACATACTGTAAAAGATGTTTTAGAAGAAAACAAAGTTGATAAAGATTCTATTTTCTTCGAACTTTTTAAAGTTGCTAAAACAGTACAAGCTATAGAGAATAGTGTAAATACTGGTGAAACTGAAATTAAAGTTATTGTAGACGATGAAGAAGAAACCTTTATAATGTCTCAATCTCAAACCATATTAGAAGCAGCTTTAGATAAAGATTTAGATGCACCATATTCTTGTCAAGGTGGAATTTGTAGTAGTTGTATTGCCAGAGTTAAAGAGGGTGAAGTTATGATGAGACAAAATAATATTTTAACAGATAATGAGGTTGCAGAGGGTTTAATTTTAACATGTCAAGCGCAACCTACAAGCTCTAAAATAGTAGTAGATTATGACGATGTTTAGTAAATAATTAGAATTAAAATCACTTAATCGTTATTATTTGCTTTTAGTCGAAATACCTAATATTGTAATCAACAATTTCTAATTCTATCGCTAAAGTGTATAAATTTGGTTTAAGGTTATAGCGAAAGAATTTTGTTAGTTTAAGGGATAAAACAGTAGATATTTTTAAATCGTTATATACCTAAGCCTCACTTTTAAGTGAGGCTTTTTTTATATAACAGATTCTATTTTTTTAATTACTGTCTCTGGAGCAATCGTTCTTACTGCTTCCTTATAACTTTCTGGATATTTATTACCATAAATTGAGGTTGGAATTAATGGAAACTGACTTCTATTAGCACATAAATTATTGCTTTCGGGTTGGTTAAATGCTGTAAACCCTGCAAATGGATGTGTAACATTCCAGATAGAAATAACGTTTTTACCAAACATTGCTGCTATATGTGCATTCCCAGAATCCATAGAAAGCATAACGTCTAAATTTGAAATAACGTTAAGCTCTTTATTTAAAGATAGTTTTCCCGCTATATTTATAACATTCTCATACTTGTTTTGGAAACCATTTAGGATTTTAATCTCTTTTTTTCCACCACCAAATAAAATAATTTTGTGAGTTTTAGATAATTTATCAATTACACGCTCCAGTAAATCTAAAGGATACATTTTAGACTCATACTGTGCAAATGGTGCGATACCAATCCAATTTTTATTGTCCTTACCTAAAAGTTCTTGTATGCTTAAATCTAATTTAGACTGTTTTGGAAAAGTTGGGTTAGAAAGCTCTAAAGTATAACCTAAATTTCTAAAAACATCTGCATAACGCTCGTGTGTAGATTTTAGTTGCTCGAACAATCTACCTTCTACCAAGGCTTGTTTTTGATCTCGACCTTTATCTATTTGCTTAAAAGTTTTTCCGAATAAAAAAAGTTTTAAAATTTTGGTTCTAAGTACATTATGTAAATCGGCAATTTCGGTTATTCCAAGGTTTTTAAGCTCTTTAGACAGTTTATAAAGGCCAAAAACACCTTTGTGTTTTCCTTTTAAATCTGCAGAAAAAACTGTAACATTTTCTAAATCTCTAAAAAAGGGTTTAAAAAATTCTCGTGTTAATATAGTAAGTTTAATATTGGGATTTTGCTTTGTAAAAGCACGTAAAACAGGAACAGACATTGCCACGTCTCCCATTGCAGAGAGTCTAATTACTAATATGTGTTTTTGTTTTGGCATATTTAGAACCCTTCCTTTTTTTGATTTAAAAAAATCAAAATCCTCCTTATTTAAAAATAGAGAAGAAAATATTCTCCAATTAGTTTTACTTCTGTCCTCTTAAAACAGGGTTAAGCTCATCGTCATTGTACATTTTCATTTGCTTATAGACTTTCATGTATTTATCGCCTTTGCTAATATCTTCTAACAAAGTATCTATTGCAGTAGATAAATCTACGCGTTGCTCTAATAAAATATCTAATTTTTTCTGGCAAGAAGCTCTGTGTGCATCTGTAGCGTTTACTCTTGTAGCTTCCTCTTCCATGTGGAACACTTTAAGTGCTAATATAGATAGTCTGTCTACTCCCCAAGCTGGGCTTTCGGTATTAATTGTAGCATTACTTTTAGATGAAACATTACTGTATTTCTCTAAAAAATAGCTATCAATATATTCTACCATATCTGTTCTGTCTTGATTAGAAGCATCAATTTTACGCTTTAACTTTAAAGCAGCCACAGGGTCTATTTGTGGATCTCTAATAATATCTTCGTAATGCCATTGTACAGTATCTATCCAACATTTTCTGTATAACAAATGATCTAATAAATTTGATTTCTCATATTTATTTGTAAACGGTTGGTCTACTGTATTAATTTCGTGATATTTAGCTATTACATCTTGAAAAATAGCATTGGCTTTAGCTGAAAACATATTCATTTATTTTTAGAGTGTGAAATTACTATAAATATTTAACTTTACCATTCAATAAATTAGATTCACAAGTATGCAAATTCATAACTTATCCGAAAAAAAATCAATTTTAAATACTTTTATTTCAGAAATACGGGATATTGATATTCAAAAAGACAGGATGCGTTTTAGGCGAAACATAGAACGCATTGGCGAAATTTTAGGTTATGAAATGAGTAAATCCTTCAGTTTTAAAAACCAAAATATAACAACACCTTTAGCTCAAACTGAAATACAAATTATAGATAACGACGCTATTCTATGTTCAATTTTAAGAGCTGGTGTACCTTTGCACAACGGTTTATTAAATTATTTTGATAAAGCTGAAAATGCTTTTATTTCTGCTTATAGACATCATTTAAAAAAACCTGAAACTTTCGAGATTATAGTAGAATATCTTGCATGCCCTAATTTAGAGGGAAAAACACTAATTCTTGCAGATCCAATGGTTGCAACAGGACAATCTTTGTTAGCAACTTTTGAAGCCTTAAAACCTTTTGGAACGCCAAAAGAAATACATATAGTAGCAGTAATTGGAGCTCAAGAAGGCGTTGATTTTGCTGCAAAGCATTTTCCAAAAAATACACATTTATGGATTGCAACTATAGATAATGAATTAAATAGTAAAGGTTATATTGTTCCTGGATTAGGTGATGCTGGCGATTTGGCTTTTGGAGAAAAATTACAACATTAATAGCAAAAACGGAATTGCTAATAAGAGAAAAACAAAAAGTAATTTAAACCATTTTTCTTCAATAGTTTCTATATAATTTGAGATAATTATGGTTAATGGTGCAAATAGAAATAAAAATTCGCTTCCCTCTTTTTTTGGTGCAATAACTACTAAAACAAAAGCTATCATGCAAGCAATAAACACAACTTTGTAAGACGATCTAAAGGTTTTCTTTTTTTTCTTTATGCCTTTTAAATAGAATACAGAAGACCATAACCCAAAAGATAACAACATGGTTATGGCAGTAATAAATTGAATTGAATTATAAGCGGTAAAATTAAAACTAACCGCTGGGTTTATATTTAAAGTGGTAAAAAAAGTATTGTAATAGATTATAGAAAAACTAATGGTGATTACCGTTGTTGCTAAAATTCCAATAAATGGGACAATCCATCTTTTAACTTCAGATTCTGCGTAGAATAACAACGCAAAGAAAATAAGCATAAAAAATAATAGCGACCAGAAATAAAATACAGTAGCTAACCCTATTAAAAAACCTGCATCAAATAATTTTTTAATAGTTTCTTTTTGTGTTCTTAAACTAAGAATACGCCTTAGGGCAAGCAATACAAAAAAATTAGAAAGCACGATTTCCCAATTTAAAAATACTTGCGGAACTGTTAGTAAAAACAAGCTAAACAAAAAAATTTCGGCATTTGCTTTTCGAGATAACGAATTTTTAGTAACTATAAAATCTACCAATAAGACTGATAAAAAACAACATAAAAAAACAGCTGCTAATTTTAAAATTGAAATTGTTATTAAGTTGATTTCACTATATTTATAAATAGCAATAAACAATGCCAAAAGCGACAAAGTGAAAACAATTAAAAAATTAATTGGCTTAGATTTACTAAAAATACTTGTAATCATTATCTGTTTTTGTATTTTTGTGCTATAAATATACTATTATCTTAATTATGAAAGATTTATTTCACGCTATACAGGATTTCTTTGTAAATATTGCATTCGCTCCTTTTGATGCTTTAAGAGCATTAGAATTAGAAAGCTGGTTTGCAGCAAACACAATAAACTGGTTATTAATGATTGTTGGTACATTAGCATTTGTTTACTGGATGTTACAATTAAAGAAATTTAGCAGTAATAACGAAGAAGATAAAAGCATCTCTTCCCATTCTTATTTGTAAAAATTAATTTACTTAGTTTAAATCGAAACCAATATCTTTTCGATAATTCATCTTATCAAAATGTAGTTTTTCTATATTTTGATAAGATTTTTTTATGGCTTCTTGGTACGTATCGCCAAAGCTTGTTATTGCCATTACGCGTCCACCAGAAGTTATAGTCATGCCATCTTTAACTTGTGCTCCTGCATGAAATGCTATAGAGCCTTCAATGTTTTCTATACCTGAAATTTCTTTACCTTTCTGGTAAGCTTCAGGATAACCACCAGACACTAACATTACTGTTGCTGCAGCTTCTTTAGCTATTTCTATATTAATTTTATCTAAAGTTTGATTGGCAACAGCTTCAAAAACATCTACCAAATCATTTTGTAAACGTGGTATAACAACTTCGGTTTCTGGATCTCCAAGCCTTACATTATATTCTATAACAAAAGGATCGTCTCCTACTTTTATTAAACCAATAAATACAAAACCTTTGTATGGTAAATTATCTTTTTGTAATCCTTTTATAGTAGGGATTACAATGCGCTCCTTAATTTTTGTAACAAAAGTTTCGTCTGCAAAAGGGACTGGAGAAATGGCTCCCATTCCACCAGTATTTAATCCTGTATCTCCTTCGCCAATACGTTTATAGTCTTTTGCTGTTGGTAGAATTTTATAATTCTTACCATCTGTTAACACAAAACAACTTAGCTCAATGCCATCTAAAAATTCTTCAATAACTACTTTGTTACTTGCGTCTCCAAACTTAGCATCTACTAACATGGCTTTCAATTCTGCTTTAGCTTCATTTAAATCTTCTAAAATAACAACTCCTTTTCCAGCAGCTAAGCCATCTGCCTTTAAAACATAAGGTGGTTTTAAAGATTCTAAAAAAGTATAACCTTTATTTAAGGTTTTAACATTAAAACTTTGGTATGCTGCAGTTGGTATGTTATGTCTAAATAAAAACTCTTTAGCAAATTCTTTACTACCTTCTAATTCTGCCGCAGCTTTTTGTGGACCAATAACAGCTACATTTTTAAGCGCTTTATCCTCTAAAAAAAAATCGTGAATACCTTGAACTAATGGATCTTCTGGACCAACAATGACCATTGTAATTTTATTATTTATTACTACTTCTTTTATGGCTTGAAAATCGGTTACAGCTATTGGTACATTTTTAGCTATAGTTGATGTCCCAGAATTTCCTGGAGCAACATAAAGGTTTTTGCATTTACTGCTTTGTGCAATTTTCCAAGCTATTGTGTGTTCTCTTCCGCCAGAACCTAATATTAAAATATTCATTGTTGTAGTTGTTTAAGCAAAAATACTATTTTGTATTAAAGTTTAAGTACAGAAAAAATTATTTGTTGTTGGAAAACACCAACAAAGGCTACAAAATTTATTTAGTGTTCTTTTATTAGTTAATGTTGGTGTTTTAAATAATATTAAAGTCCGATTTATTGAATTTCAATATATAATTTCATTAATTTACATTTCAATATTTGAAACTATCCTTAATTGAATCTATTTAATATTTCTTTAAAACTAAAAGGTTTTCCAATACAAAAAGCGAATCTTGCTTTGGAAAAAATTAATGGTTTTACTTCTAAAGAAAAAGAAAAAGATATTATAGAGAAACGAATTCACATTGTAAACTTTCATTTAAATAATAATCTATTTTATAAAACGTTTGCAAATACAGCTAATATAAAAGATTGGAGTAGCATTCCTATACTAACAAAACGCGATTTACAAACCCCTTTAAATAATAGACTGTCTAATGGTTTTACTTTTAAAAATTGTAAAATAAATAGTACTTCTGGCTCTTCTGGCTACCCATTAACCTTTGCAAAAGATAAATTTTGCCATGCGCTATCTTGGGCTATTTTTATGGACAGATATTCGTGGTATAATTTAGATTTAAACACCTCTAAACAAGCTCGTTTTTATGGTATATCACTTAGTAAAATAAGCTATTATAAAGAGCGATTAAAAGATAAATTGAGTAAACGTTATCGGTTTTCTGTGTTTAATATGAGTGACGGTCAATTATCTAAAAATGTACAATTATTTAAAAAATCTAATTTCGAATATCTTTATGGTTACTCGAATGCATTGGCTTTATTTGGAAAATATTTAGAGAGAGAAAATAGCGTTTTAAAAGATAAATGTAAAAGCTTAAAAGCGTGTATAGCAACTTCTGAAACTTTATTTGAAAATGATAAAAAACTGTTAGAAAAACAATTTGGTGTTCCTGTTATTAACGAATATGGTTGTGCTGAATTGGGTTTAATTGCATTTCAAAATAAAAAAAATGAATGGTTAGTTAATAGCGATGATTTATTTGTAGAAATTTTAGACAAAAATAATAACATTTTACCATATGGAGAGCAAGGTAGAATAGTAATTACATCATTATACAATAAAGCGCATCCTTTTATTCGATACGATTTAGGGGATATTGGAACACTCTCGAAACAAAGTACCTTAAGTAGGCCTATATTAAAATCTTTAGCTGGACGTACAAATGATACGCTACATTTGCCAAGCGGAAAAACTGCAGCTGGTTTTACAATGTATTACGTTACAAAAACGGTTATTGAAGATGCTTCTAAAATAAAAGAATTTATGTTAGAGCAATTTAAACTGGATACATTTAAGGTAAGTTATGTTGCCGAGGAGGTGCTTACAGAAACTCAAAAAAATACTATAAAAAAAGCTTTAAATGATTATTTAGAACCTGGCTTAAAAGTATCTTTCGAAAGAAAAGAAAGCTTAGAACGTGCTAAAAGTGGAAAGGTAAAACAGTTTATTTCTTATGTAAAGTAACGGTTTGCTTACTTTTTACAAAAAAATGTTCCCAAAGAAAAACAAGCATGTAGTAGAAAGATTTTACTGTAGAAAAACCTAAACCTTTTTTATAAACCCAATAGTTATGTTTTAATAATGTTACTTTATTTGACGACATAGAATTTTCTCGCACGCGATAATAAGCTAATGATTCTAGGATACCTAATGCAGGATTTCCAGATGCTTTTATAGCATTTAACCACAATACCCAGTCTTGACGTTTTCGTAAATTTGACGATGTAATTTTACCTAATACTTTGGCATTATAAACACCTGTAAGGTTTCCTATATAATTGCTTTTAAGATACTTTTTATAGGTTAACATTGGCAGTGCTTCTACTAATTTATTAAGTGGCTTTCCTGCTTCGTCTATAAGTTCGTAGCTGCTAAAAGAAACTGCGCAATGCGATGTTTGCATAAACGTAATTTGTTTCTCTAATTTTGTTACCTTCCAAAGATCATCTGCATCTAAAAAAGCAATAAAATCGCCTTTAGCTTCCATAATACCTTTGTTTCTGGAAATTGCAGCACCTAGGTTTGTTTTGTTTTTTATAAGCCTAATATTTTTATTTTTAGAAAGGAAACGGTTTACAATAGTTACTGTATTATCTGTAGAATAATCGTCTATTAATAGTAATTCCCAATTGGTGTAAGTTTGATTTAATATAGATTGAATAGTGTCGCTAATAAATGCTTCTGAATTATGCAGTGGTGTAATTATAGAAACGAGTGCCTTTATCATTAATATGCTTTATCTTGACCTTTAAAGATATTTAAAGTAGTTTGAATAATTATTTTTAGGTCTAATAATATAGACCAGTTTTCTATATAAAAATTATCGAATTTAACACGATTAATAATGTCTTCGTCATTTTTAATTTCTCCTCTATATCCTTTTATTTGGGCTAAGCCAGTAATACCTGGTTTAACATGATGCCTAAATATAAAATTATATTTGTCTATTTTTTTTGAGTAATCCTCTGTGTAAGATAACATGTGAGGCCTTGGTCCAACCACAGACATGTCTCCTTTTAGTACATTTATAAATTGTGGTAATTCGTCTATACTTGTTTGTCTTAAAAACTTACCAATTTTTG
>Ga0114956_1003265_pt1 | contig 12571 bp, 9 predicted proteins | sample MaitaG_FD_87304 | JGI IMG/M metagenome (GOLD analysis project Ga0114956, IMG submission 87304) | Marine algal microbial communities from Maine, USA - Maine_Asex2 metaG | ecosystem: Host-associated > Algae > Red algae > Unclassified | place: Maine, USA | collected 2015-01-05 | reverse complement strand
GCCTGCTGCGGCACGTTCAGGCCGCGGTACTCGGTGGCGATGATCGTGGTCGCGCTCTCCAGGCGACCTTTGACCTCGTCGACGATGGCGACATTCTTTGGATTGGGGGTCTCTCTACCCATGAGATCTCAGTTCTGCGATAAAACTCTGCGTGAAACGAAGAGTCTGTTGAAACGAAGAAAGCGTGCCCCGAGACGTGACAGACGAGTCAGATCAGCGGGCACGCTTGGTGCTCTGCCATCTCCTCGTCAGGCGGGCCGGTGATCTTGCGATCCCGGACTCCATTAACGCCAACGTTGCAGTCGGCTGCCGGATGTCTTGGGAAACAATAATGTTGTAATCGCAAGTCTACGGAGCAGGGACCAGTTGCCAACCTCGAAAGCAGGCACAAAGTGAGCGACTACGTGAGGCTCGCCGGGCGATGCTGGCGGCGAGGTCGTAGTCTTTGCCCATGGCGCCTGATCTGACTGTTGCTGCGGTGATGCCGGTTCGCAATGGGGCGGACCGTTTGGAGCGGGCCATTGCGTCGGTGCTGGACCAGACCCATCCCGTGCACGAGCTGCTCATCGCCGTGGGCCTGTCGGACGATGACACGCACGGGTTGGCAACCGCAGCCGCAGCCCGGGACCAACGCATTTCCGTGGTCGCGAACCCCACCGGCCGGACTCCCAACGGACTCAATCTGGCCATCGCTGCCAGCACCGCCGATGTCATCGTGCGGGTGGACGCCGGCTCAGTTCTCCCGACCGACTACGTGGAGCGCGCCCTGATCACATTGGCCAGCACCGGTGCGGCCAACGTCGGAGCGATCCAGCACTCGGTGGGATCCACCCCGTTTGAACGAGCGGTGGCAGCAGCGGTCACGTCAAAGTTCGGCGTCGGAAATGCCACCTACCGGTACGGCGACGGCAGTCCCCGACCGGTCGACACCGCCTACCTGGGGGTTTTCCGTCGTAGCGCGCTCAAGGCCGTTGGCGGCTACGACGAACACTTCACCCGAAACCAGGACTACGAGCTGAACTGGCGTCTCCGTCACATCGACAACGGCGTCTGGCTGGACCCGGCACTGCGGGTTGTCTACCGCCCGCGGTCTTCCCTGCGCGCGCTTGCCCGGCAGTACTGGGAGTACGGCTGGTGGCGGGCAGAGACGGTGCGGAAGCACCCGACATCACTGAAGCCGCGCCAACTTGCCGCGCCGCTCCTGCTGCTGGGACTCTCACTGAGCGGCTTTGCCGCCCTTCGCGGAAGACGCCGAGGCGCGCTGGCGGTGCCCTCGATCTACGCCGGCGCAGTGGCTTTCACAGCGGCCGCAGCCAACCCGGAGATCAGTCTCGCGGAGCGCAAGCGACTGCTCCTGATCTTTCCGACAGTGCACCTCTCATGGGCGTGCGGCCTGATCAGCTCAGCATCTCGGATAGCGACTAGTGCCATCGTCGATGCACTACTGCGGGTAACGAATGACACCGACCCGACCGGCGCTCCCACCGGTTGATCGAAACTCTCAGGAGCCCAAGCGGCCCGGGATCGCGTGCACGACTCCCGCAGCATTCCGTTCGCCGATGGCCTCACCAGGCGAGCCGACAATGAGGTCTGCCACACCATCGCCGGTAATGTCAGCTATGTCGATCTGGGCGGCGAATGTATCCCCGGCTTCTGGGGCTCCTGGCAACAAAGTCTGGGTGAGAGCTTGCGCCGCGCGTTCAGTTGAAAGACCGTCAGCCGACCCTTCCAAGATGTGGAGAGCACCAGCATCAGCGAGGTCGCCGATCCCCTCACCCGGCGAGCCGATTACCAAGTCCGCGAATCCATCACCGTTGAGATCGCCCGCACCCAGCGCTGCGCCGAATCGATCGTTGCTCTCGGCGGTGCCCGGCACATCAGCTTGGCTGAGAAGGTTGTATGCCACAAATCCGAGGGCGTCGCCGTGGAGGACAGCCACCGCTCCCGCCGCAGCCTTATCTGACAGTTCGCGACCCGGAAGCCCGATAGCCAGGTCATCAAACCCATCGTTGTTGAAGTCCCCAACCGCCATAGCTGCACCCAACCGATCGCCCGGTTCGGGTGAACCGACCAGACCTCCGGCTCCCAATTGGAGGTCGAAGGTGATGGACGTTCCCAGACCATTCGGTGTACCGAACACCACGGTGACCCGACCAGCCGCAGCGTCCGAGCCTGGAGAAGCAATGGCCAGGTCATCAAGACCATCGTTGTTGAAGTCTCCGGAAGAAAGCACCTCCCCAAAGCGATTCTGAGCGTCGACCTCCCCGCCTACGTCGGCCTGATCCAGGCCTTTGGCTGAATCCGAGTCGAGTCCGCCGGGCGTCCCGTCGAGGACATTCACAAAGCCCGCCTGCGAAGCCTCGCCCACTGCCTCCCCGGGTACACCAATGGCGAGATCGTCCAATCCATCACCATTGAAGTCTGCTGCCGCCAAAGAAAAGCCGAACTCGTCCCCGGCCTCGCTAACACCTGGTAGGGGATCCTGTCGAATGACGACCGACTCGGCGAGCGCCGCTCCGAGCGTCGAACCGACGACGATGTGAATCACACCCGCCTGTGCGTCTTCTCCGAGCGCTTCGCCCGGCGACCCAATTGCGATATCACCGAATCCGTCCCCGTTGAAGTCAGCGACCTCAATTGCGGTGCCAAATCCGTCGTCGACTTCCGCTGCGCCAGCGACGCCTTCGTTGGCCTGCGAGATTGCGACCGCCGGCGGGCGCCCGGGGCCGAAGTCACCACCCAGCACAACGTGAACACCTCCCGCGCCCGACTGGTCGCCGATGGACTCACCCGGCGACCCGATCACCAGGTCTGCTACGCCATCACCATTGATGTCGCCAGCGGCGAGCGACCCTCCGAACGAGTCGCCGAACTCGGCGCTCCCCGGGATGGTGTCATCGGATTGAGCGATACCCAACGCACCCGTGACGTCGAGAGGCCAGCTCTGTAGATCATCTGCTGATCCGTCAGCGGGCGCAGCAGCGGAAGTGGTCGTCACTGGTGGGGCACTCGCGACCGCTGAATCGATGGAAGCCGCGGTAGGCGCAACATTGTCACCTGCCACAGGTTCACGCTCGCTGCTCGACTCGGAGGACGATTGCCACATGAGGAAGAGTCCAACCGCGATAATAATAGCGATAGCGCCAATGATCACCGGTTTGCTCCGGGGGCCTGTTGCCACGCGCACTCCGATCTCTCGCCTAGCCTGCCGGAAGATTCTAGAGCGTCAAGGCACCCAAATGCGGCATGGCTGGGAGTCAATTGGCTATCTCGTGCGTCGAGCTTGAGCTACAACCGACGCTCGGGGATATTCTCTCGACTCTCGTATGCTTCGATGACCTCTTCCGGGTCGCCAAAGCGCACCTGTGAGCCCTCGTGTAGCCACAGCGCCTTATTGCAGGTTCGACGCACCTCATGCATCGAGTGCGTAGCCAGGACGACCACGCCGGCACCGGCCCGGACTTCGTTCAGGCGGTCAAGGCTCGCCTTCTTGAACTCTTTGTCGCCGACCGCCAGCGCCTCGTCGATGAGCAGAATGTCGGGAATCTCAACCGTGGCAATGGCAAACCCCAAGCGTTGCCGCATGCCCGACGAGTATGTCCGCACCGGCAAATCTATGAAGTCGCCCAAGCCGGTGAAATCGATTATCGCCTCCGAAAGACGCTCGACGCGTGCAGGGGCGATTCCCTGAGCCAGGCAACCGAGCTCAATGTTCCTCCGCCCGGAGAGCTTGCGATCCAACGCGGCAGCCACACCGAGGATGTGCGGTTGATGCGCAACACCAACGGATCCACGGCTGGGGCGGAGCAGCCCGGCGATCGCCTGGAGCAGCGTCGACTTGCCCGCACCGTTGTGCCCGATCAGGCCGAGGGCATCGCCGCGGTACAGATCGAAAGAAACGCCTCTGAGCGCCGTCACATGGCGCCCTTCCTGCGATCGAAAACCGCGACGGACAGTACGAAGGACAGAGTCCGAACGATCGGCAGCGACTATGTAGCTGAGCCAAACGTTCTTCACCGAGACGGAGATGTTCTCCGGCACGTTCAGGCAATCCTCAACCGTGTTCTTCGCCGGAACAGCAGCAGGAGCAGCCGCGTTCTTCGCAGCCTTCTTCGCCGGAACAGCAGCAGGAGCAGCCGTGTTCTTCGCCGCCTTCTTCACCGGAGCAGCCGCGCTCTTCGCGGGCTTCTTCGCCGGAACAGCCGCCTTCTCCGCCGGAGCAGCAGCCTTCTTCACCGGAGCAGGAGCAACCTCATCCTCCGGATCAAGCCAACTCGGGATGAGGAAGGAGTCGGCCGCTTCTGGCTTCACAGCTTCACTATCGTCTTGGCGCCGGAGTATCGACGCTCACCAGCCACAAACCAAACCATCCCAACCACCAAGCTCAACACGATCCAGAGCATGCACGCCACCAGCATGAGTCCTGAGTACTCGGGCTCGATACCGAGGATCGCCCAGCGGTAAAGATAGATGAGGTCGTAGAACGGATTGATCACAACCAGACGCAGCCACAGGTCGGCCCGGTCGGAATCCAGAAGGAACTGCTGGATCGGGAACAGGACACCGGAGGCGTACAACGTGAGACGAAAGAGGTAGTCAAGCGCAGTGCGAACATCGGCGAATCGGGTAACCATGCGCGCCAGGAGCAGCCCAATGCCGAAATTCATGAGGAGCTGGCCCACCGCAAGCGGCGCCACCCACAGCCAGCCCACACGGACCGACTCACCAAGAATCAGCACGACGGCGAGCATCACCACGAGCGACGTCAAAAAGGTGAAAAGGGCATTGAGCGTCTCTGCCATCGGCAGCACGGCCCGCGGAAATGCGAAGGACTGCAGTAGCGGAGCGCCACGGGACAGCGATGAGGCCGCTTGCACGATGCCGCGGCGGCTGTGGGTGAACACCACTTGGCCGACCGTGAGGAAGGCAAGGAAGTTGTCGAGGTTCCGTCGAACATCGGCTATCACGCCGAAGACCAGAAAGTAGATGCCGATAAGCAGAGCCGGTTCAAGAAGTAACCAGAGGTCGCCCAGGATGTTGTCCGCATTCAGCGCCTTGACGCCGTTGCGGGCTCGCGAGATCGCATACGCACGCATCGACCACAGCCGACGCAGGTAGACCCCGAGTGGCGCCGCACTACCGGGTTCACTCAGGTGGGCCCTCGATGGATCGTCAGACGCACGGGCGAGGGTCGGGTTAGGCTGATTCATTCCGCCCAGAGCCTACCGCTGGAGGACTTCATGGGGGTGTCCCCTCCCCCCGCTGGTTCGCGGCAACAACCAACCTACGAAGCCGATCGCAACGAGCGAGAGTATCCACCATGACTGGCCGGCATGGACCGCAACCGCCATCAGAAGAACGAGTGTTTCCCACCCCGAAAACGAGCCGCGAGACTGCCCGTGAAAGCGCCACTGGGCGATTCCGACGCCAGCACCAACGTAGAGAAGGCTCGCAAACGCCAACCACACCGGCCCTCGAGAGGGGTCCGCTGTTACTCCAGCGACGAGAGCCGTTGAAACAAGAAGAACGGGATGGAAGCTCGATACCCATGCCGATGATGGACCCACCGGCACCACGGCAATCAGGGCTCCCACAATGCACCCGAATGCAATCCACGATGGGGAGATTGACAGGAGCAGGAAGACGGTCCCGGCCAAGAGCAAGGAGAGCGAGACGATTGATGGAAGCCGTCCGACCCGGGGGCGAAGGAAACCCGCGACAGGACCGTCCCTGCGAAGCCCGGTCTCGGCGGCCTCCACCAGACCCAACTCGCGCCGCCGGAGGCGGCCAGCCAATTGAAGAAACAGCGCAAGCAACCCGGCGCCAACCAATACCTGCATGCCGACACTTGCGCCCCCAACCGCGACACCGATGGAAGTTAAGCCGACTCGGTCGCCATATGGGTGCATGAGCACTGAGCTCAGCCAGTGGCGGGCCCCGGAGAGCTTCGCTGTCGCTTCCGACGTATTGGGCGGCCTGTCGCTCCGATGGAACTCAAAGCTTTGGGTCACGTGGGCTCGAACGGTGATCAGCGCCAGGAGCAGGACCCCCCAGCGCCAGGCGCCGCTCCCGTCGGCTGAAGCACCGACCACCAGACCCCAGGTCACGGCAACATCTTTGACCCGGTCCGACCACCAGTCCAACATCATGCCGGCTTTGGTGCCGGTGCCATTCAGGCGGGCGATCTGGCCATCAATGCAATCAGCTGCGAACGAGCATTGCAGCATCACGGCTCCCGCGAGCGCGCCCCAGCGGCCGGCTACCGCAAACAGGAGCGCGGCAAGGAGGCCGAGGACGAATGACACCGCAGTGACGACGTTTGGCGAAACCCGTCGCCGGGCCAGAGCCAGGCCAATGCGGCCGGACCACAACGTGATGAAGTGGGTGGTCCAGAAATTGTCGTTGGTCTTCAGGCCACGCTGGCCGAAACCTCCGCTCACGCCAACCGATACTCGACTCCCACGAGTCCTCCCGCTCCCAGCTCGCTCAGTGCAAGTGTGGGACGAGGGAAACTCGTCCCTGATCGTCAACCACCACGGTGCCCGACGACGCTCCATTGGAACCCGGAATGACAATCCCCGGGAGTATCACCGGCTCAAGCGAGGTGGGTTCTCCAGGCTCGGCATCTGAGCTCACTGCATTTATTTTCGGCATTCGGGACTCATGCGTCGCACTGTTCACCGCCACCGCCGGGAGTGCGGCGTGCGTCATGTCGTGGTGTCCATTTACATCCGGGTTGTGGTGGACATCCACATTCGGTGCAGCCTCAACGTAATCCGGGGCGGCCAGCGGCGTTGAGTGAAACGGACTGAGTTCAGCTGGGTCAAGCTGCTCGACGCCGCTCACGCCATTCACTCCAGGTTCAGCCGTGTCCGGGTCAGTAGCCACCGAGGTCGAATCGGCCACATGGCTATGCGGAACAGGGGTGGCCAGTCGGGCCATGTGCTGATTCAGCCGTTCGCGTTCGGCATGAGGACGGAAATCGTCCAGATCTTCGCCATTGATGCACCGGTCCAGAAGAAGTTGAAAGCGATCGTCCGAAGGCCCGTCGAAGCCCCCGAGCACGTGGATTCGGGCGATTTCTCGATCTGACCGCAGAGGATCGGAGCCGGTCAGGCTACCAATCACCTCGGACAGATTGGACAGGTCAGGGACCAGGTTGTACGCGCCGTGACTGGTTGGGAAATCTTGCTTCAACTCCTCGTCGGAGAAGCCCCGAGCGTTGGCAATCGCCATTGGCTTGCGGGCTTGGAGAAAGTCGGCGGGCACCGAACACAGGTCGGTAATCAGTGCGTCAGTCTGGTTGAAGACCTCAGCCAGCGACTGCTTGGCCGACGGGCCAATGAACCGATGCTTGCGCCCTGGCGCTTTGCCACCCGCTGACTTGGGGGGATTCTTCGAGAGCCACTTTTGAATCTTGCTCAGTTCACCTTTGAGAGCCTTGTTGCGCGTGCCAGTCATCGGATGCGGCTTGACGATGATCTGGAGATCCGGCCGCTGCCGAGTAATCTCCTTGATGAGGTCGAAGCCCATAGACCCAAGCGATGAGAAATCGTTGTAGTCCTGGTATCCCTCCCATGTCGGCGCATACAGAATCCGACGCACGGCTTCGTGTTCATTGGTTTGCGGCTCAATGGCGGTAACCGACGGCCGACCAATGACTGCGAATTGAGTGTCGGGCACCGAGACTCCAAAGCGTTCGTAGCGATTTACCGCAGCGAGACCCGAGACGGCGATGACGTCGAAGGCCCGAGTCGCTTTGCTGACACTTGAAACTTTGTCGCTCTCACCGTGAAGCAGCTGAATGTGCGTGAGATGCGGATGACGAATCATGTGGCCGTTCTTGACTCCGTTGTTGGAGTACGCGACCACTTTTACGCTGGGTTGAAGGATGTAGTCGAGGTCCTTCAGGGTCTTGATCCAGACAACGGGAGACTGCGATGCGCCCGCCAACGGACCGAGAAGATTGCGTTCCCTGGTTACGGTCAACAGCCGGTGCGGCCCCGACTCCAGGAATGGCAGCCACTGTGTCATCTGATACGCCGATGCTGCGCTTGGCGCGCTGAAGTAGCAGATGATCTCGGGGGCGTACTTGCGGATAGCGTTCTCGACCTCGATCTCCCGGGCGTGGTATCGATCTGAGCTGGCCACCGCAACGATCGTCATCACCCACATTCCGCCGATCGCCGCTCCAATCAATCCAACGGCCATCAGCCCCAGCCAACCGAGGATGGGCCACCCCGTGACGGCGACCAAACCGAGAGCAACCGGAAGGAGCAGGTCAACGCGTCGCACCTGTTTGGCGTAGCCGCTCAGCTTGCTGCGAAACTTCTGATTCGTTCCGTCAAACCAACGAATACCTTTCGACGCTGCGTCGATTTCTTCGAAGCCTCGCGAGAGCACCTTGGCCTGAAATGTTCGGGTGTAGAGCTTGGGCAAGATGTGGCGGGCGACGAAGAAAAGGCCGCCCGCGACCGCCGCTCCCAAGCTCAGTCCGCGTGAGAAGATTGACGCCCCAAGCACCGACATCGCCCACATCGCAGCGTGAAACGCTGTCTCCTGCCCGGAGAACAGGTACTTGTGGATTGCCACTTGCCGCGAGTTGAGGCGATTGGTTCCCTTTTCAACGGCGAGACGGGACGCCAGGCCGAAGACCAGCACAGCCACCAGCGAGAGCGTGGCGCGCCCCATGACGAAACTGGCGACAAAACTGGCCAAGGCCAGCACTACCGCCGCAAGCGCAACGAACACACGAACGGCGAAGAGTCGCTGTCGGACTGGATTGAGGAGTCGGGACGGGAGCTTCCGCACTCCCTTGCTGAGTTTCTTGACTATGGCCATCGAGAGGTCTCCAGTTCTCCAAACCGCCAACGTTCCAATTGTTCGCCGGCGCCTGGGGACACCTACTGACGCACCAGAATGGTCTGCCCCTGAATGACCCCCGCCGCTTCTGATACGAGGAACCGAACAAGTTCAGCAACGGCCTCAGGCTGCATGATGGTTGAGGGGTCTTCATCCGGCGCAAGCGTCCGCCTCAGCTCGGTTGCGGTCCGGCCTGGAGCCACGCAGTGCACTCGGATCCGGTCAGGTTTCAATTCCTCACCCATCGTGTTCGAGAAGTTCACGAGCGCGGCCTTGCTGGCGGCGTAGGCACTCCAACCCGGCCGTGCCGAGGTTCCCGCCGTGGATGCAATGTTGACAATAGTTGGCCGTTCCTTGGAGCGCTTGAGCAACGGAATGCTCTCACGCGTCATGAGAAAGGCTGAGGACATATTCGCATCGAAGATCTGCTGCCAGATCTCCAACGACAGCTCTTGGACCGACGTCGCCGGAATCGCCATGCCCGCACAGTTGACGAGCACGTCAAGGCCACCGTGACGCTCGCCCACGCCGGCAAGAAGGTTGACAACGTCGCTCTCATTCGTCACGTCGCAGGTGACAGCTTCCACGACAACGTCCTCGTGGCTGTCAGAAATCTCCGCGGCAACGCTCTCCAATTCGGCGGCCGACCGGGCAGCCAGAATCAGGGAGTCCCCCTTATTTGCGAGCTCCCGCGCAATTGCCGCGCCGATACCGCGGCTGGCGCCTGTAACCAAAGCGATCATGCGCTTACATCCTCTTCTGGTCTGTTACCGATCATCCGATTGCATCCTTCTCTCCGTACACGAGGGCCTCCGCTACAAGGAGATCCACCGGATAGGTGACCTTGAGATTGGACTCGCTGCCTTCGACGAAGGCCACAGGTTGACCGAGCCAGAACACCAACTGACTGTCTTCGGTTGACTGGAGGCCGTTGGTCCGGGCGTTCTCGTGGGCCGACCGCAGCACCGCAGTGTCGAACACCTGAGGAAGCTGCACGTTACGAAGGGTGCTTCGGTTCAGATCACTTTCCATCGTATCGGCACCGACAGCCACCGTGAAAGGAACCTCAGTGACCGGGACGGTTGCCGGGCCTCCGTGGCCGATGACTCGGTCCAGAAGCTTTTCGGTGATCAACGGCCGAGCCGCCTCATGGATCAGCACCCGCTCCGTTTGAACGTTCTCTAGAGCCAGGGCGACCGATTCTTGCCGGGTTGCTCCACCAGCAATGACCACGCAATTGTTGTCAAGCCGGAAGTCGCCGAGCATGCCACGGATCTGCTCAAGAAGACTTTGCGGACAGGTGACGATAATCCGATCGATCTCCTCATGCTCGAGCAAGCGCTCGATAGAGAAGACCATCATCGGCTTCCCGCCGATGCGGGTCAACTGCTTGGACACCCCCTCGCCCATACGCGAAGACTTGCCAGCGGCAAGGACTACAGCATCCAACTCACGACCTCCGGGTTAAAAATTGCTACGGGACTTTAGCACGCAAAACCGTCCGCGCCAAAGGTCGGTCAGCCGCTAGGATTCGCCGGGTGACGGGGCCGGTTGGCGCGAAACCACAAGCGAGCGACGGGTTGCGGATACTGCTCGTAGCGGATGCAGGCAACGCTCATATCGTCAGGTGGGCGCAAGGCTTCTCGGCGCGAGGATGCACCGTGGGACTTGTGTCACTGCGTGCCTTGGCTCCGGAACTCAGCGGCTTCCCGGCGTGGACGCTGGAGCAGAATCAGGAACACTTCAACCGGTCAGCAGGAGCGCTCGTCAAACTCGGCTACCTGCGTGCTGTTCCGGTTGTCCGCCAGGCGTTTCGCGAGTTCGAACCTGACGTCTGCAGCGTCCACTTCGCATCCAGTTATGGTCTTCTGGCCCATATAGCCGGCATTACTCCGCGAGTGATTTCGATCTGGGGCGCTGATGTGTACGAGTTCCCGGCCCGTTCCTCGCTCCACCGGAGACTTCTCCAACGGATCCTTGCATCGGCCACTGCGGTGACATCGACCAGCCTGCGGATGGCCGATCATGCGCAATCTCTGGTGCGTGATCCGATTGAGGTGATCAACTTCGGGGTCGATACCGCCACCTTTGAGCCGGGGCCTCAGACCGACCGACCGTTCACCATTGGCACCGCCCGGACACTCCGACCAAAGTACGGCGTGGACGTACTCATCGAAGCGTTCGCCCAACTCGCCAACCGTCATCGAGACTGGCGGCTTCGCATCGCGGGAGACGGACCGCAACGGCGAGACCTGGAGTCCCTCGCCGCGTCGAGGGGTATCAGGGACCGCGTCGAGTTTCTCGGGCAACTGAAGGCGTCCGAGATTCCGAACTTCATGAACTCGATCGATGTCTTCGCCGCCTTGTCGGTCGAGGAGTCGGAGTCCTTTGGCGTGGCGGTGGTGGAAGCGGGAGCCGCCGGTGTGCCTGCAGTCGTGAGCGACGTGGGTGGCTTGTCGTCAGTTGTCGTGGACGGCTCCTCCGGAACGGTTGTTCCGGCACGAAATCCGACGGCTGCGGCCGAAGCGATTGAGACCCTTGGCCTCTCGCCGTCCACTCGGCAACAGATGGCCACGTTCGCCCGACAACATGTCCTGGCGAATCTCGGCTCTGAGCAGAACATGGATCGAATGCTTGCGACGCTTCTTATGGCTGCGTCTGGCAGCGCCGGACCTGCGAGTCGCCGCAGGAGCTGAGGCGAGCGACTCTAAGAACGGGCCAAAGTCAGGACATGACGTGCGATCCCGCTTGGTTCGGGGTCAAAGAGGTGCCGGTCCAGAAAGGCCTGGCGGACCTGACTTTCGGCCGTCCCAGTAGCACGCGATGAGCCGGTGCAACTGGAGTCGCCCACGATTGCCGCCAGGTGACCTACCAGTTCGTCGATCGACTGGACAACTGGACCACCAACCTCAGTCGGTGGAATTTTCCAGCGGGCATCGTCAACCGGCGTCGTTGCGATCTTGAGGCGCCGGTGCTGGCGCCGACGCGTCTGGAGCATTCCCGCCGCATCCGCCCTCGGCACCAGGTGAACCGTTGGCTTCTGCGAGTGGTACCAGTACGTCAGGATCGAAGACAGGTCGGACACGAGCGCATCACCAACCAGCAGGTCAACCAGCGAATTCGGGGACGAATCCCGGAACTTGCACTGGACGTGAGGCAGGCGATCGGCCAGCAGGGTCATCTCCTTCACAAATCGTCGCCGGTACCGATGTCGATCATGAAGCCGGACCAGCGCATTCACACCGAGCTCGGACAGGCGAGAAAAGAGCTGTTCCATGAGCACGAGCGACTCGCCCCATGACGACAACGGTTCGCCGTAGTGCCAGGTAAAGGCGAAAAGCACGGTCGGACGTGACAGGTCGATGATGTACTCGCTTTGTACATCTGAAGCCGAGAAAGCCTGAAGCACTGGCGAGTCAGGCGTCAACCAGTGAGCAAAGGAGGACCCCGAGTGCACGATGTTCGAGCGATCGATGCCGTGCCGGATCCGGTCCTCGGCATCGGTGGGCCCAATGGCCAACCACCGAACTGATCGATTTGGCTTGTCGAGCGCCCCGTACATTGAGGCGATGCGACGGGTGGTTGGGCCGATGGAATCTGGACGCCAGCCGAAACCATGCCAGGCCATGAAGAGCCGAGGCGAAAGCTTGTGGGTGGGAACGTTGTTGTCGACGACGACCACGTCGGCGTCGAAGGCCTTGGCCTGGCG
>Ga0114956_1003264_pt1 | contig 12571 bp, 10 predicted proteins | sample MaitaG_FD_87304 | JGI IMG/M metagenome (GOLD analysis project Ga0114956, IMG submission 87304) | Marine algal microbial communities from Maine, USA - Maine_Asex2 metaG | ecosystem: Host-associated > Algae > Red algae > Unclassified | place: Maine, USA | collected 2015-01-05 | reverse complement strand
TGGTGAGAATGTAAGAGATCTAAAAAACAATATCAAAGCTACCTATGGTGCAGGACTCCGTGTACTGCTCAGTAAAGAAGAGCAACTCCATATCAGGATTGACTATGGAAGGAGCCGTGAAGGAGGCAACTTTTATGTGACTATCGGAGAAGCTTTTTGATAGAATTAGTTAAGCAATTTATCAATCTGTGCTTGCATTTGACTTGCCTTGGCATAACCTTTGGCTACGACCGTATGCTGGCCATTTACCTTGAGTATCAATGTCGGAAAACTTCTGACACCTAAGTCTGAAGAACGTTGAAAATCTTGCTTGATTTCCGCCTTAGATTCTGCTGAAGCAAATGCACGGTCAAACTCTTCTTTATTGAGGCTTGTACACTTCTCTATCGCTTCATGGTAACTCTCAGTCAAGTGCATATTTTTATTGTCAAGATAGAAAGCTGACTGTACTGCATGGAAGAAATCAAATGCATGATCAGGATCTAGCTCCCTTACAATCCGTACTGCACGACACGGAGGTTCTGTATCATACGTGATCTCAGCATTGTCCAATATTCCATAAGTAAAAGGCTGGCCACTTGCCTTGTTGACATCCTCCCAGTGATGAGTAAGAAAGTCTTTGAGGTCTATCATCGTCTCAGTATTATATGGTCTGAGTCCACCTAAGACTAACTCATAATCGAGCTGATCATCATAGTGCTCTCTCACTGCTGTCAACTCATCACTCAATCCATAACACCAACTACACATCGGGTCTCCAACATAGATGAGTGTAGGTCGAGTATCTTGTCCAGTAAGCGTGGAAGCTGTCATAAGTGGAATTAATAATGTGAGTAATATCTGATGCATCTCTTCTGTATAATGTCTGAATTGGAGTCTAACTCATCGTTGAACTCAGTGTCTAATAATATCCTAAACGAAGTCTACAAAGTAATGTTCTAATCTCTAAGAATTACTACCTTCATTCTCAAATAAATAATGCAATGAATACGATTAACAAAAGCGAATTTACAGTACTTGAAAGATTTCTCAGATATGTCACAATCGATACTCAATCAGATGTTGCAAGTGAGACACATCCGACTACTCAGAAGCAGTTTGATCTGGCACACATCTTGGTCTCAGAACTCAAGGCAATAGGTGCAAGTGATATTACATTAGATGATTACTGTTATGTCATGGCTACTCTCCCATCTAATGTCAGTCATGATGTCCCTACGATTTGCTTTTGCTCTCATATGGATACATCTCCAGATAGTAGTGGCACTGGTGTAAAACCCATCGTCCACAAAAATTATGATGGAAAACCCATCACATTACCAGATGATAACAGCCAAGTGATCACTACTGAGAGATATCCATCTCTCGTAAAGCAGATAGGAAATAGTCTTATCACCGCAAGTGGAACTACTCTGCTTGGAGCGGATAATAAATCAGGAGTAGCCGAAATCATGGCAGCAGCAGAATATCTCATCAATCACCCTGAGATCAAGCATGGCCCAATCAGAATTCTCTTTACTCCAGATGAAGAAGTAGGAAGAGGTGTTGACAAGTTGGATATGGAGAAGTTGGGAGCAGACTTTGGATATACAGTAGATGGAGAAGAACTTGGATCAATGGAGGCTGAAACATTCTCAGCTGATGGCATGAAGGTCATCGTACATGGAGTCAGCATCCACCCAGGTTATGCCAAAGGAAAATTAGTGAACGGAATCAAGATACTCAGTGAAATCTTAACTGCACTTCCTAAGGAAACACTCTCTCCTGAGACTACAGAAGGGATGGAAGGATTTGTCCATCCTTACCTTGTCGAAGGTAATGTAGAGAAGGCTACAGCAACATTTATCATTAGAGACTTTGACACAAGTAAACTCGCAGTCCATGAGCAGTTGGTCAAGGATGTTGCGAATGAAGTCATCAAGAAGTATCCGATGGCTAGGTTGACATTTGAGATAACTGAGCAATATCGCAATATGAAGGAAATCCTTGACCACCACCCTCAAGTTGCAGCCAACGCAGCTGAAGCAATCAAACGTACTGGTCTTGACCCAATTATTGGAAGTATCAGAGGTGGTACTGATGGCTCTAGATTATCATTTATGGTCTTCCCTGTCCTAACATCTTTGCTGGCGAACATGCTATCCACTCTAAGCATGAATGGGTCTCTGTAGAAGATATGGAAGCTGCTACTGAAATGATCATCCACCTCTGCGAGATTTGGGCTGAGTAACGAGTTGTGAGCTGTAATACTCAATACAAATCTAACTTCTTCATTTTTTCTTAGACAAAAATCGAAGTAAAAAGTCAAGCTAAATGAAACTAGTCCTCAGCTTCCGCTTCGGTTCTCTCGCTATTCTTTCATTGCCATAAAAGAATTTCCGATCACGATTGCTATCGGGATGGAACTGCTCATTCTTATATGAACAGTAATATGGCGACCTCTCCGCCACCATAACTAAACAATGTTAGAGTTATTAAAACCAAATAAACTGCATATCAACGAAATGTTGATAAGTATCTTATTACACTATTCTCTAATGGGTGTGATTTTGGTACATTTGTTCCAAGTTTGAGCAGAGTAATGATTGTTGTTCAAGCCAAAATAGAAATCGCCATTTCTCCAAAACAACAAATACCACACAACGTGAATAAAATTCTCTCAATAAAAGCTGCAGATAATATTAGAATTCTCAGCGCCGCTATGGTAGAAAAAGCTGCTTCAGGTCACCCCGGTGGACCAATGGGGGGTGCAGACTTTATCCATGTACTCTATTCAGAATATCTCAACTTTGATCCCAATGATGGGACATGGCCATTAAGGGATAGATTTTATCTTGATGCTGGACACATGTCACCAATGCTCTATAGTCAATTAGCTCTAGTTGGTTTCTACAGTATAGAGGACATCAAACAGTTCAGACAGTGGAAGTCAGTTACGCCTGGTCATCCAGAAATAGATTTTAAACGAGGAGTTGAGAATACATCTGGACCACTCGGATTAGGCCATTCCTTTGGTATTGGATCGGCAATTGCCGAAAGGTTTTTGCAAGCAAGATTTGGTAATGCTGTGGAGCATATGACTTACCTCTACATCTCAGATGGTGGTATCCAAGAAGAGATTAGTCAAGGAGTTGGACGGATAGCAGGTACACTTGGACTTGGTAAGATTGTCATGTTTTATGATGCGAATGATGTACAACTCTCCACTACTGTAAATGAGGTCTCTAGTGAGAATACAGGTGCTAAGTATGAAGCTCTAGGATGGCATGTCCTGACAATAAATGGTAACGATCACGACGAGATTAGAGCAGCTCTAGATGCTGGAATTGCAGAATCTGGAAAACCTACTCTCATCATAGGTCAGACAGTAATGGGAAAGGGAGTTCGCAACGAATCAGGCGAACTCGTAGAAGGAGAAGTAGAATACCACGGTAAGCCTCTTGGCAAATCAAATGCCTCTTACGAGCAAACGATCTCTAATCTTGGAGGTGATGTCAATAATCCATTTGTTATCTTCCCTGATGTCGCTGAATACTATTCTAACCTCTTGGCTAAGAAGGCAGATGCAGCCACAAATAGAAAATTTGATTTCAAAAAATGGGAAGATGCGAACCCAGAATTGGCACAAAGTCATACTGCATTTCTCAATAAATCTATCAAAGTAGATTGGGAAGCTATAGAGCAGAAAGAAAATATCGCTACACGAAGTGCATCTGGAGCAGTGTTGAGTCACTTCGCTGATCACCTACCTAATATGATTGTCTCCTCCGCTGATCTCTGTGTGAGTGATAAGACTGAGGCCTTTCTGAAAAAGACCACGCAATTTACCAAAGACGATTTCTCTGGTGCCTTCCTCCAAGCTGGTGTGTCTGAGTTGAGTATGGCAGCACTCTGTACCGGTATGGCGCTTCATGGAGGAGTAATCCCTGTCTGTGCTACATTCTTTGCTTTTAGTGATTATATGAAGCCTGCTATCAGAGTAGCAGCACTTATGGAACAGCAAGTAATCTTTATCTGGACGCATGATGCCTTTAGAGTTGGAGAAGATGGACCTACACACCAGCCAATCGAACAAGAAGCTCAAATCAGATTGATGGAAAAACTCAAAAATCACAGTGGTCGAAATTCATTCTTGGCACTGCGACCAGCAGATGCTCACGAGACGACTACTTGTTGGCAAATGGCAATAGAAAACACTCATACACCATCTGGACTGATACTCAGTAGACAGAACATCCAAGACATCCCAGCAGATGATCGTAAGAGTCAAGCTCAAAATGCTAAATTCGGTGGGTACATCGTGAAGTCAAGTGATAATCCTGCCGTCGTACTCTTGGCAAATGGAAGTGAAGTCAGTACATTGATTGGAGCATCAAAATTAATAGAAGAGAGTGGAATTGCTGTCCAAGTTGTATCAATACCAACTGAAGGTGTCTTCAAAAATCAACATGCTGACTACCGAAAATCAGTACTTCCAAATGGAGTTCCGAGATATGGTCTTACAGCGGGTCTTCCAGTAGCTTTAGAAGGTCTTGTCACAGACAATGATGTTGTACAAGGTCTTGATCACTTTGGATACTCAGCACCTTACACTGTATTGGATGAGAAGTTTGGGTTTACTCCTGAGCATGTTGCTAATGAAGTGAAAAAGTTGTTCGGCAAAGCATAGTCGCCGTAGAGTTACAGGAGCATTTCATTTGAGAGCTTTAGAGATTTTGTTCTATCTGAGATAGCACCAATAGAGTATTGATGTTTATTAAGACTTTCATTTTAGTTGTCTCATTTTTTCTATTCTCATATTACTTGCAAGCAAATGACACTCGTGTCATACAACAGAGTCAATTCTTAATCAATCATGACATGCAGTTGGTACTCATCAATGCAGATGTTGAAGCGATTAATGATACTCTCAATGCACCGGCTGTTTCAATCTTGTTAGGTGAGATTTGGCTGTTCACTAGCCCGATCTAAGTTATGGTGAGAGATTGGAGACTCATCGATTCTATTTAATTTTAAACATTAGAATCTTATCTTCAAGATAAATTTTACTGAGATATGCAATACTGCAAACTTGTTCTTTATTCAATATTTCTTGTATTAATTGTTATTATGTGATGGAAGAGATGACATGATGGACAACACATCAGGATGTACAGAAGAGATTTCTTATTTAGTAACTGGCACCCAAGAAACCAGAGAAATACTTGATCTTGGATCTGGTCCAAAAGCGGAGTTCATTCTTAAAGATCCATCGCCATTTGATCCAGATGGAGTATCAAGATCCTTATTAATTAGAGTTAAGGACGGTATAGATATATTTGATATTACTCTAGAAATCAATGTAGAGGATTCCACTTTCTGTATCGATACAAGTGTCTATGAGGTCAACACTTTAGACTCAGATGTGGGTCTCTTAAGTGCTGGATACCTAATGAATTTTGATGCATACAATTCATCTATAACTGTAGGCAGTGGGAGTTTAGAGATAACAAAGTGTGATTTCGAGAATCGATTAATCTCTGGAAACTTTAGTTTTGATCTCTTTAAAGGGTTTACACAAGAATCGATCTCGATCACTGGAGGTGTCTTTGAAGATGTTTGTTTAAATATTTAGCATCACAAAATCTATTCACTTTTTTCTTCTACCAAGTAACTATCGAGTATCTCCTCTAAGTTCGGCTTAGGTACGAGTCCGTTATATCTCTCAACAGACTTTCCTTCATTGATGATATACATAGTTGGAATTGACTTAATCTTAAAATGATGGCTGAGTTGAGGATTGAACTCAGTGTTCACTTTGGCTACAAGTACTCGACCATCATACTCTTCTGCAAGTTCGTCTATGATAGGACCAAGAATCTTACATGGACCACACCAATCTGCATAGAAATCAAGCAAGACTGGGATTTTTGATTGACCTACGAGTTCATTAAAGTTAGCGTCTGTGACTTGGGTTGTTACGTACTTGGGAGTTTTATTTTTTTTCCAGAACATATTCTATAATTTCTATCATCAATACTCTAATTTGATAGAAATAGTTCGGTCCCGCAAAAAAGCAAAGATTAATTACACAAGATTGAATCGATAATGTCGGATAGCTGCTGAAAATTGATATAAAAAATCAAAAAACAAATTCATTGGAACACATCCAAAATAATCTAGATAAGTGTTTTTGAATTAGAAGAACCTTTTAGACTAAAGTTCTGGACTCTTTCTCAATCCATTTTCCTTTGCATACCTAGTCAACTGTGATTGAGATTGGAACCCTATCGAAAAGACAATGGCATTACTCACATCAAATAAAGGTAGCAACTCAGCATTGGTTTCAATGTCATACTTGGTTCTTTGGTAGATAATAGAACCAACTAATTTCATATTACGATGCACATCAAATGAGATATTATTCCCAAATTCGAGGAGATTACCATTTATGTCACCTTGCAAATTATTCTTAACCACACCAAAAGCAAACTCAGGGTTGAGATATGTGAGCCGACCTGAACTCATCAGTGCAATACGAAATCTAGCTTTGCGAAATTTTACAAGCTCTGTTGAGGTAGCTACATACTTACTATCAACCAATTGACTCCTCATCCTACCTAAAGTGAAGAGTACTTCTGCTTTATCATAAATGCTGAATCCTATTGAGAGATTAGTGCCCTGACAATCATCAAAAGACTTGTTCATGACATGTGAACCAAAGAAAGAGGTTCTTTGGTAGTCGATACCTAGGATGAGTCCCGCTGATCGGTAGCTTGAGTCTATAGACTGGGCAAAAATCACAGAACTGTTGACGCTAAGAAAACAAACAAATAAGAATCCAGAAATAAAAGTGGTTAATCTCTTCATTATAGTGATTTAGATAGAATCAAGTTCAATAAAGAGTGGTTGACTTCCCAGCTCCACAATCGTGTCCTTAATAGAGCCACTGTAGGAGCTAGAATAAGTAATGTTTATATTTTGATTTGGCCTAAGATAGTGAGTAACTGTATCTAATCTTCGCAATTGCATCCAGTAATCTTCATTTATGGAATCAATATCAGAGACTCCATTATGACTCATCTGATATGCCACATTATAATTGAATGAGTTAGCAATCCGTACGGGAAGAGATGGATGTAAAACAACATCAAATTCTATTTCATAATCAACATGCGATTCGTCTGTATAGAAGAATTGTTTCGAATCAAATAAGGAGTTAAAATCTTTGTCAACGTTAAAATAATAACCATTTATTGAATTGACCTCTAGAACAGAGCCTAAACTCACAGCATCTGAAACAACGAAATCAAATTTACCCTCGTAATCATTTCTAGTATATTTTAATAAGCTTTTGTTATCCCAGTAAATATAGTTATCTATGAATGCCGTTAGCACCACTTTGATATCCTCCAATGGTATCCCATTTTGATCAACAACAGACCCCGATACTCGATACTTGACGCTTGCATCATACTCTATGCTTTCTTCACAAGAAAATGCAGAAATGGTGAGATACAGACAGACTAAAAAGAAAAGGCGATACTCCATAAGTCATAGGCTTTAAATAGAATTACGTAGTTATGTCTCATTTCCTTTGGATGCAGAAAGGTAAAACACTAGTATACATCACTCCTCCTTCAATAAAGTTAGCAAGAAATATCCATCACTACTCAATGATAAAACACGTACATTAGATTTAACAAAATAATCACAACAATGCAAGTAGGTAACACAAGAAATATAATCGGATGGATGTTAAGTGCACTGCCAGTACTAGCTCTCTTAACAAGTGCTTTCAAAAAATTCACTGCAACTCCTGAATACAAAGCTAAGTTAGAATTCATAGACCATATCCCACTTCCTGTCTTAGCAGTAATCTCTCTGCTTTGTGTTGTACTGTACCTCATTCCTAAGACATCTAATCTCGGCTTCTTCTTGATGTGTAGCTACTTTGGTGGGGTCATCGCTGGAGAGTTAGTCATGGGTGAATTTCCACTCGTTGGAATCGTGATGTCCGTCTGCCTCTATGTAGGGACTCTGCTCAAGAAACCTGAGCTGTCTGGATTGGGTATCTAGTATCTTTCTCAATGACATAAAGTGAGATGGAATAAATCTGACTATCTCAATCTCTAGTCATTTCAGTTAATACACTCTCTGTTGTTCGTCCATCTCATAATTAGATGGTAGCTTTGGATTTCAACAACTTTGAGTATGCAACAGACACCACTAATAGATAGAGAAATATTCTTTGGCAATCCACAAATCTCTGGTGGACAACTCAGCCCAGATGGAAAGAAGGTGAGCTTTATGAAAGGCCACAAAGGAATTCTCAATCTTTGGGTCAAAGAGATCGACCAGTCATTTGATGAAGCCATCTTATTGACTGAGAGCAAGTCACCTATCTTAGGATCTGCTTGGACGAGAGATAGTAAGTACATCCTCTATGTCAATGATAAAGGCGGCGATGAAAACATCAATATCTTTGCACTTGATCCACATTTGGCAACAGCCGATGTGATACCAGAGTCGCGAAATCTGACTCCATTAGATGAAGTGACTGCACAATTCTACCAAATCTCAAAGAAGAATCCAGACAAGGTCAAAATTGGTCTCAATAGTAGAGACAAGGCATGGCATGATCTCTATGAGCTAACAATCTCAACAGGTGATCTTACTCTCCTCTTTGAAAATACAAATCGCTATACTGGTTATTACTTTGATTGGGATGAAGAACTCAGAGCTGCCTCACGTACAGACGAAGATGGAAACAATCAACTCTTAGCAATCGAAGCAGATGGGAGCTTTAGAGAAATCTACTCTAACACTATCTCTGAAAATGCTTCGGTCATTGGATGGAATCCTGACAATAGTAGTATCTATCTCGCATCTAACAAGGGTGATGTCAACTTGACTACTCTCTATCAATTGAAAGTGGCGGATGGCACTCTAAAAAAAATAGAAAGTGATCCCGAAGGAAAGGTTGACTTTGGTGGTCTTTGGCTGCATAAGGAAGAGAGACACATCATCTCAACCAGCTATACTGAAGATAAAACGCGTCGTTACTTTCAAGATAAAAACTTCGAAAAAATTTTCAATTACCTCCAATCCAAATTTAAAAAGAAGGAAGTGGGATTTGCTAGCTTCACTCAAGATTATCAGCAGATGTTGATTTCTGTCTCTAGTGATGATGCAGCAACTGAGGTTTATCACTATGATAGTAAGAGCAATGAACTCATCCATCAATATACTCCTAGACCTGAGTTAAAAGCAATAGAAGAATATCTCTGCGAGATGACTCCAGTCAGTTATCCGAGTAGTGATGGACTTACTATTCCAGGATATCTCACTCTTCCTCACAATCACACATCAGAGTCACCTGCTGTTGTCCTAGTCCATGGTGGACCAAAGGGACCAAGAGATTATTGGGGTTATGATTCTACTGTGCAATTCTTAGCCAATAGAGGTTATGTCGTCTTACAACCTAACTTCAGAGCTAGCGGTGGATTTGGAAAATCATTTCTCAATGCCGGAGATAAGCAGTGGGGCAAACTCATGCAAGATGATATCACTTGGGGAGTCAAATATCTCATAGAAAAACAGCTTTCGCCAAAATCCAAGATTGGGATTATGGGAGGTTCGTATGGTGGTTATGCTACCCTCGCTGGATTGGCATTTACCCCTGAGGTCTATGCCTGTGGTGTCGATATCGTCGGGCCGAGTAATCTCTTTACACTACTAGAGTCTATTCCAGCTTATTGGGAAGCTGGACGTAAGTGGTTACATGAGATGATTGGCGACCCAGAGACGGATGAAGGAAAGAAACTCCTCACTGAGGCATCTCCACTCTTCAAGGCTGATCAAATCAATAAACCACTCCTCATCATCCAAGGTGCTAATGATCCGAGAGTCAAGCAAGCTGAGTCAGATCAAATTGTCATCGCATTGAGAGATCAAAACCATCCTGTATATTACCTCTGTGCAGCTGATGAAGGACATGGATTCCGCAAGCCACTTAATCGAATGGCAATGTTTGCAGAGGTAGAGCAATTCCTCCAGACACATCTCGGTGGTCGCTGCCAAAAGGAAATGTCAGATGCAATCAAGTCTACTCTTGAGAAAATCACTGTAGACATTGATTCAGTGAAGTTAGCAGAAATCCCTGCCGCAAAACAATTAGAATCATTCTTACCTCACACATTTACCTGGAGTGAAAGTATATCCAACTATGAGATCAAACTCAAAGCTCTCGGACAAGTGTTAGATATGAAACTTGAGCTCAAAATAGAAGGAAACGAAGACAGTCAATCAATCTCAACTACGACGTCGAGTATGATGGGGACATCTAGTGACAAGCTCAATTTCACTTCACAGTTCGAACCTCTCAGTAGGACACTCACTCAGGCAGATACTGTCATGAGTATCAGTTATGATGGCACTAAGGTAAAAATCGCATCAGGTGATACTGAACTGAGATTGGAATCAGAGTCTGTCATCATTCCAGATGGATTAAGTGGTGTGATCTACCTCTCACAAATCGGGCTAAAAGTTGGCAGTTCGTTACAGTACACACAGTTAGATGTCTCAACATTAAAGTTGACTGATCTGATTGTTACCCGCTTAGCAGATGCTGATGGACTCCATGTCTATAAGTTCCAAGAAGTCAATGACCTAAAAGCAATTTCTACCTATTGGATGCAAGCAGATGGCTGTGTTATCAAAGCAGAAAGAGTAATACCTGCGATGGAATATGGTGTGATGAAATTACAGAGAAGAAACGATTAATTAAGCTAAGAACTTTAATATCCGAGCACCATTAATCTCCGAGTAAACATTCGTTTCCCATTAGGATCGATAATAGAATAGAGGTAGGTACCCTTAGTCAATTGTGGGAGTCTGATTGGAAATTTGCTTATCTGTGAATTATGATTCAGTGTCTCAGAATAAAGCAACTTAGCAATGATACTAAACACCTCTATTTTGTAAGTACCTTGTTGTTCATAATTGAGAAGAACATGGATATCTCCATATGTAGGATTGGGATAGAGTTGAAAGATTTGCTGATCATCAATACACTCCTCTAATGTATGAAAGCCCTGTCTCTCTTGGAAGATTCTAACTTTTTCTGGCGTATCATTTACCACTTTGAGGTCAGCAAGTAAGATCCCACGATACTGGTTGAGGAAGTAGATCATTTCTATTGGTTCCTCAGGCAATTGAGACTTAAAGAGGTCTGCATCAATCTTAATTTTATCAGACTTTTGATAGCCGTAAACTCTCCCTATTGTATACTTACTGAATACTGATGCAACAACTGTCAACCTATTACCAAATGGAAACTTAACTTGTGATCGTTCTGAGATATCTATTGACTGAGTTACGAATACTTCAATTGTAATTCGATTGTAATCGCCTAGTCCTTTATCAGGGTTATTGATGACTACATTGTAGCTATGTTCTTGATCTTTCTTTGGTTCTTGTCGGTCAAGAATCGGGAAGTCGATGAGGTAGTTATTAGAGAGATTAGTCATTGTCACATCACCAAATTGGTCAAACCTCTCAACGATTTCATGATCATACTCTACCCGCATGCCATATTCATCAGTCCGATAGGCACTGATGAGCTTGCCTTGACGACTATGTGTTAGCAAGTCTCCTTGCTTATTGATTGATAAGAGTTTAGAGCAACCTGCTGTGACAGATGAGAGATCCATCTCTTGAAGTCTCTGAATATTGATATCAGGGTAGTACTCTTCTATCATCAGTATACTATCATTCTCATTACTCAAGCTAAACTGACGGATGCCAGATTGACTAGAGCCAATCGTAATGAAACCTGTAATCAAGAAAGTGAGGATTACTCTAATCATTGCCACGATTTTGGAGTTCAATATAATTCTTATAAATGGCATTTGTTGCAAGTAAGTCGCTGTGACTTCCTACACCAACAATTTTGCCTTTGTCCATGACAACGATCCGATCAGCATCTTTAATAGTCGACATCCTATGAGCGATAATGATGCTTGTTCGATTTTCCATTGCCAGTTTGAGAGCACCTGTCACACGAGTCTCAGCTTGTGGATCGAGTGCAGAGGTTGGTTCATCTAAGACGAGGATTGGCGGATTGGCAAGTAAGGCCCTTGCGATAGAGAGACGTTGCTTCTCACCTCCGCTAAACTTTGTTCCCCTCTCTCCTACTGAAGCATCAAATCCTTCAGCTTCATTGGAGATAAATGTATTTGCATAAGCAGCCTCTGCTGCACTTTTCAAGTCTGTATCACTATAACCTTCTCTTCCAAATCTGATATTCTCTGCGATAGACCCGTGGTAGAGAAAGGCATCTTGGGTCACCCAACCTATCAGACTCCGCAAGTCAGCATTACCCAATGATGTAATATCCGTACCATCAATCAGTATCTGTCCACTCGTAGGTAAATAGAACTTGAGCAACAATTTGGTGATTGTGCTTTTTCCTGATCCAGAAGCTCCAACCAAGGCAATCTTCTCTCCTTTCTTAATCTTTAAATTGAAGTTTGAGATTGCATCTTCACTCCCACCTCGATATCTGAAGCCAACATCATTGAACTCAAGT
>Ga0114956_1003263_pt1 | contig 12572 bp, 7 predicted proteins | sample MaitaG_FD_87304 | JGI IMG/M metagenome (GOLD analysis project Ga0114956, IMG submission 87304) | Marine algal microbial communities from Maine, USA - Maine_Asex2 metaG | ecosystem: Host-associated > Algae > Red algae > Unclassified | place: Maine, USA | collected 2015-01-05 | reverse complement strand
CGCATTGCGGGGCTCACGCCTCAAACGTACGTGAAGGAGGTGCCATTGAGCTTTCGCCCCGGTTTGGTCACCGCAGAACCGGGTTCAGCGTCCAAACGGATCATCAGCGGACTACAGCTGCGCTCATTCACTCTCTATAATCGTCGGCTCACATCGCTTCAACCAGGATGATCACCGTGAGCAACAACTCGATCGAACGAATTTTTCTTGGGCTTCAACAGCCACCGCTTCTGACTGCGGCCGAAACCATCATCACGCGGTTTCAAGAATCATCATCCGGCAAACCGACCGTCGATCTTTCTAACGCGCTAATCGTATTGCCGACGTTGCGTTCGTGTCGGCGGCTGTTGCAGTTGCTGGTTGATCACGCGCATGATCAGGACGTCGTTTTCACGCCCCCTAAAATCATCACCGTGGGTGATCTACCGGAACATCTTTACTCCGCCGATAAACTTCCGGCAAACGATCTGGCACAGCAAATTGCTTGGTGCAAAGCGCTTGATCAATCGCCGCCAGAGGTTATCGAAGACCTCACGGGAATTCCGACCGAACAAAAAGAAGATGACGAACTTCAAGACTGGCAACCGATGGCTCAGCTGATGGTGCGTTTGCACACACGATTGGCCAGCGACATTTGGAGCTTCCGCAGCGTCGCCCGAGAAGTCAAAAAACTGAAAAATTTCTTGGCTCAAGAACGTAAACGCTGGGAGGCGCTCGAACTGATCCAAGAACGTTACTATAAGATCCTTGAATCGGTCGACCTGTGGGACCGGCAGGCGTCACGCAGTTATGCAGCGGCAGGCCATCGGCTCAATAAGCAGCGCTGTCACACGAACAAAGACATCCTTTTGATCGGCGTCGCGGATCTCAATCGCAGCCTCACCGGCATGCTGGCTCAAGTCGCCGATCGGGTCACCTGTATGGTCGCGGCCGATCAAACGATGGCAGATCGGTTTGATCCGATAGGCAGTCTAATCGCCGAACATTGGTTGGATGCGTCGATCCCAATTGACGACAACAATATTTTGATCGTCGACAAACCGGTTGATCAGGCTCAAGCGGTCGTCCATCATCTAAATCATCTTCCTGCGGGAAAAAGAGTGGCAACCGATCAAGTGACGATCGGCGTTGCTGATCCGAAGATCATTCCGCAATTGGAACGCGGGTTCAACGCAGCGGGAATTCCGCATCGGAATCTGGCCGGACGTTCGTTGGACGAAACGGCACCGGTGAAGTTAATGATCGCGTGCAGGGATTTTCTGCGTTTAAAGAATTACGATTCATTTGCCTCGTTGATCCGTCACCCGGATGTTTTCCAATGGATTGCAGACAGTATCGACGACGATCAATTCTTGGCGGAATTTGACGACTATCAAAACATTCACTTGCCGGACAAAATTCCTGTCACGCAATCAGATCCCTTTGGCGATCCCAAAAAGATTGAATCAATTTTCGACCCCAAAGATCCCAACGCTCAGAAACGAGCCATCGCCGACGCTCAGCGATGCGTTCGGCTGAACGAGATTCACGGCTTGTTCGGTCCGCTGTTAAAACCGTTATCTCAAGGCGTCCGTGGGCTGAGTGAGTGGGGCGGGTTTTGGAGGACCGTCTTGTTGACGGTTTACGGTGACCGCGCGTTAGACCCAAACGACGACGGCGACCGGCAGACGATCGCGGCGTGCGAAGCGATCAGCGCGGCTTTGGCGAATCAACAACAGGTTCCCGACGGGTTTGGTATTGAAACAACGGCGGCTCAAGCCCTGCAGTGGGCACTGGACGCCGCGTCGGAGCAACGCGTTTCGCCCAATCCACAGCCTGATGCGGTTGAACTGGCGGGTTGGTTGGACTTGGCCTTAGATGATGCTGACGTTTTGGTCGTAACGGGAATGAACAACGAAAATGTTCCGACGTCCGAAGTTGGCCATCAGTTTCTGCCAAACGCGTTGTGCGAACAGTTAGGCATCTTGGACAACAATCGGCGATACGCACGTGATTGCTACGCGCTGACGGTGATGACGTCTGTTAGAAAAAACTATTTGTTGATCGCAGGTCGAAACGATCAAAGCGGTGAACCCAAAAAGCCCAGCCGATTACTGTTTGCCGATACGGCTGAAGTGGCGGCCGTGCGAGCGCGAGCGTTCTTCACTTACAGCGACTCCCAAGAATCCGTGCTCTGGTTGGGCAACGATCATCCCACGCCCAGCGAACAGCAATTGGAGATCCCTTATCCCATCTGCGACGAAATACCGACTCGGTTAAGCGTGACCAAGTTTAAAGAATATTTGAAGTGCCCCTACCGTTTCTACTTAAACATCATCTTGAAGCTACGCCCGGCCACCGACGATTGGCGAGAGTTGAGCGGCGGAACCTTTGGCGATCTGGCTCATAATGTGCTCGAGGCGTTCGCCGAAAGCGACCTCAAAGATTCAACTCACGCTGAATCAATTTTTGCTTTTCTGAGCACGGAACTGGACACGCAGTCGCAACGAATATTTCTGGGGTCGAATCTGCCAGCGGTTCAGCTTCAAATCGAACAGTTGCGTTTGAGGCTCGAACGTTTTGCCGATTGTCAAGCCGAACATCGGCGGTCGGGTTGGCAGATCGTGAGCACCGAAGAGTTATTGGCCCACGATATGGAAGTGGACGGAGAGATCTTCACGATCACCGGAAAGATTGATCGCGTCGATCGGCATGAGGAGACGCGCCAGGTTGCGATTTGGGATTACAAAACGTCCGATCAAGGCGAAGGTCCTTTTAAGGCTCATATAAAAGCCAAGAAGTGGCAGGACTTGCAATTGCCGTTGTATCGACATTTGATCAAGGAAGTCGATGTTGTGAAGAAGGACAATCTATCGACCTTGAAGCTGGGGTACGTATTGCTTTCACGCGATCTGGACAACATTAAATTTGAAGAAGCAGATTTCGATCACGCCATGCTGAAGGAGGCGGACGACCTTGTGCTGGAGTGCATTCGCAAAATTCGCGCTGGAATATTCTGGCCACCGACGGATCCACCGCCGAAATTTTCTGATGATCTGGCGGCGATCTGCCAAGACAACGTGGCGGAGCCCTTCGACATCGCGCAAAACACGCCCGCCGAAATGGCCGTTAATTCCAAAGATACCGTTGTGGAGTTGCCATGGTAGACCCAAAAACTATTGACCACGAACTGAGCAATTTGCTGCCCAACGAGATCATTCGCGCCTCGGCGGGAACCGGTAAAACGTTCGCACTTTCCAATCGCTATTTGGTGCTGTTGGCCTCAGGCGTCGACTGCCAAAGTATTTTGGCGACCACGTTTACAAAAAAAGGTGCGGGTGAAATCCTTGACCGAATCATGCAGCGCCTATCGGCAGCGGCATTGTCCAAAAGCGCTGCTAAATCGCTGTCGGAGGAATTGAATTTTGTCGTCTCACGCGGCCACGCGATGAAGGTGCTGCACGAGTTGCTGAAGAATCTTCACCGTTTGGAAATCAGCACGCTGGACAGCTTCTTCAACCGAGTCGCCAAAGCCTTCAGTCTTGAGTTGGGTCTGCCGCCGGTTTGGGATCTGGTCGACCTGCAGCAGATCCAGACGCTGCGACAGGAATCGGTACAGGCCGTGTTGCGTTCGCAGGAACTGGAGACGCTGCGACATTTGATGGACAAAGGGGCATCGAATCGCCGGATCCAAACGTTGCTGATGGATACGGTCGAGGAACTTTACGAGGATTTTCGTGATTCGAATTTTGACGCTTGGGATCAGTTGGGATCACCGACCGGTTGGCTGACGTCGACGGAATTGGAAACCCTGGAGAGGGACGCGGAACAGCGCGAGTACCCGACGTACAAGGATGCTTGGGAAAAATTTCACAAGCAGATCTTTGCCCAGCAGTGGAACGAGGTCGCCGAATCGACCTTTGTGCAAAACGTTCTGGAGGGGAACTTCAAATATTCTCGCTCTAAGTTGCCCGAAGATGGGTTGGCGATGATCCAACAGCTGATCCCTCACTGTCGGTCGTGGGTGATTCAGCGACTGAGTTTGCGGAATGTGTCTACCCGCGAATTGCTGCATGCTTTTGGCGAAGAGTTCGAAAACGCCAAGTCGCGGCTGGGGCAACTTTTCTTTGATGACATATCTGACCGGCTGAAGAATTTTGTGCAGAGCGGATCGGCGGAACAATTTTCGTTTCGTTTGGATCATCAGATCCAGCACTTGATGTTGGACGAATTTCAGGACACGTCGCCGACCCAATGGTCGATCGTTCGTCCCTTTGCCCACCAGGTCACCCGCGATGGCGAACCGGGCCGTTCGTTCTTCTGCGTCGGGGATATGAAGCAAGCGATATACGGTTGGCGAGGCGGTGTGGCGGAGATTTTTGACGTCGTGCAAAACAGCCTCCCCAACCTTGCTGAAACCCAGCAAATGGTGAAGAGCTACCGCAGTAGCCCGGTCATCATCGAATTTGTGAACGACTTGTTTGGGAATTTGAAGCGGTTCCGAACGAAAGACGATTTGATCAACAGCGCTGTCCACAAATGGAGCGATTGGTTCCTCCCTCATGAGACTGAGCGGACCGACTACCCCGGTCATGTGACGATCGAGTACGCGGCGAACTGTGACGATAAACTCGCAAAGACAAACTCGACGACCAAGGACACCGTTCGAAATGATAACGTTGTCCAAGGCGTTGTTGAAAGGGTTTCGCACCTGATTGAAAATGTGCCAGCAGGAAATTCGATCGGTGTGTTAACGCGTACCAACAAAGACGTTGGAGCGATCATCTTCGCGCTGCAATCAGCGGGAATACCGGCCAGTGAAGAGGGTGGTAATCCGCTGACCGATTCAGCAGCGGTCGAAATGGTGCTATCGGCGTTTCACTTGGCCGATCACCCTGGCGACGATATCGCGCGGTTCCATATCTCTCATGGTCCGCTGAGCGCATTGTTCGACCTTAACCCAGAAGGCGATTCCAATCGCAGTGAGAATCGCAAAGCGGTTGCTGCCGGCGCGGCGGCGGTGCGGAGGATGATTGTGGAACAGGGCTTTGGTCCCACTGTTGAACAGATGGCCAATCTATTGGCTCCGCAATGCACACAGCGCGAGCGTCTGCGTTTGCAGAATTTAGTCGAAATGGGTTACGCCGATCCTCAAGACACGCAGCGTTGGTCGCTGCGACCGCGCCGGTTCGTGGAATATGTTCGCGAGAAAAAAGTCGCCGATGCAACCTCGGCGCAGGTGCGAGTGATGACGATTCACAAATCCAAGGGCCTGGAGTTTGATTCGGTCGTACTGCCACTTTTTAAGGTCGGCAGTGTTGGGTTGGCCGGACAGTCGCCAAATATCGTAATGGATCGTGAGGGTCCCGCTGATCCGGCTAAAATGGTGACGCGGTACGTCAATCAGAAACAGCAGAAATTCCTACCAGAATCAGTCCAGGAAGCTTTCGCCAATGACCAGCGGCGGAGCATTCGCGAGGCGATGTGTTTGTTGTATGTTGCGCTGACCAGAGCCGCTCATTCGTTGCATATCGTAATCTCATGTGGAGAGAAGCCGGACAGTAAAACCAGTGGCGGCGTGGTCTTGGCGACGTTGACCGACAATCCGGATCGTGAGAAGGGCGTGATCTACGAAACGGGTGATGATAAATGGTTTGAGAACCTTCCCCGACGCGCGCCAGTCGTTGCTGAAGAAGAAACAGATTTGGCAAAATTCTATCTTGGGGCCCGCCTGGATTCCAAGGAGAACGCAGTGCAGCGTGAGCTTCGTTCACGCCGTGGTCTTAGTAACGTCGCGCCCTCGGCGCTCGAAGGCGGCGCGTTGGTCAACTTGAGCGCGATTCTTGGCGCGGGCGAAGATAGGATGGCGATGGAGCGCGGAACGTTGTTGCACGCCTGTTTTGAACTGGTGGGCTGGCTGGATCAAGCGGTTCCGACAGAACAAGAACTCAGCCTGCATCTTGACCAGCGTCTGTCAAAGGCGTCTGAGGGTTCGGTGTTGAAACGGAAAGTTATCAAGGAGTTTTTCAATGCGATCGAGAAGGGAACGTTTGCTCAGCTGCTTAATCTACAACGGTATCGCGAGCAATACTTGGTGCAGTTCAGCGACCCGGGTAATCGGATAGAGGTTTTCAACGAACGACGTTTTGCGGCAACAATTTCTCGTTCGGAGAATACGGAACTGATTGAAGGCGTCGTTGACCGACTTGTTTTGGTCTACGAAAATGATGTGTTGGTCGCGGCAGACGTGATTGATTTTAAAAGCGACGCGATGGGCCAACATGAATTGTCGGCTAAAGTTGCAGCCTACAGTCCTCAATTGTCGGCCTACCGGGAAGCGATCAGCATCAGCCTTGGCATCCCCCTATCGTCGATCTCGACCCGACTGGCTTTTATCGGCACCGGCGACGTTATCAATTTGGACATGATCGAAGCCACCGTCGACAAGACAACAAAGCTGAAAACCGGTCCGGTGAAAGCAACCGTCGTATCCTCGAAAGTTGAGACTGCGGAGACAGCGGAGACAGAAGCCATTGAGAAGGCAAAGCCTAAGAAGTCAGCCAAGCGGATCATCGACCAACCCAGCAGCCCTGACCGTGAAACCCAAATGAACAAACGCGTCGTCAATCAAATGACCGACGATCGTGGGGAAGCAAACGAAACACCGAAGATGCAAAAATCACCTGGAAGAAAGAAGGCTCCGAAGGTATCGCCGGGACAAAAGAACCTGTTCGATGATTAGTTGGACATCGCCACATTTAATTCAAAACACGGGTTGTTTTATACCGGCAGAGAAACTGTGAGCGGCAAGGCGTTAACTTAAGATAGAAAGGGACTCGCATTACAAACCCGCAGCGGCAGCAAGTGAGTTTTGTCCGCGGCTGGCGACTCACTTGATGGCGCTGCGAGTTAGCATTTTGAGGCTTCCGGCTTAAAAGGAAAGTAAAATAATTCCCATTGAGCCATCGCCTTGCCACACACACTTTCGTTACCGCGTTAAGAACAAAGCTTTTGGTTAAATCGTGTCGTCAAAACCGGCAATTTATCTCAAAAACGAATGGGGTAACTAAGTCCGGATGTCCTGAAACGGGGCAAAATCACGTGATGAGACCAGAGGCAGAGAACTACCAAATCATTGGCAGAGAACCTTATCCACAATCATTTAGCCCACGATCAAATTGGGAGTTAACAGATGTTGCTACAACGATCTATTTTTACCTTTGTCGTTCTGACGATCGCTCTTTCATCTTCAGAAGCGTCAGCCCAGTTCCGTGGAGGCGGTGGGGGTCGAGGAGGTCCTCCCGGCGGGATGATGGGCAATTCGCCACTGATGCTTATCAATGACCGAAGCGTTATTGCCGAACTGGAACTGGTCGATGATCAAGTCGAAGCGCTTCAAGAACTTCAAGACGACATGAGAAATGTCTTCAGGGACACCTTCTCCGGTATGAGAGAAAAATTTGGTGACAAAGATGTCGATCGCGAATCTCTGATGGAAGAGATCCGCGATAAGATCCAGTCAGAGATGGGGAGCGTCGAAACGGAGCTTAATGAAATTCTTCTTCCTCATCAAGTCGCACGATTGGATGAATTGTACTTTCAAATGCAAGCCAAGCGTTCGGGAACCGAAGGTCTGCTGAAGGATCCCAAAGTAAAGGATCGGATCGGATTGACAGACGCGCAGATCCAAGAACTGCAGCAGAAAGCGGAAGAAGTTAAAGCCGACATGGATAAGAAGATTGAGGACTTGCGTGAATCGGCGCGGGAGGAAATCCTGTCTGTGCTGACCAGTGATCAGCAGGCAAAGATAAAAGAAATGATGGGCGACAGCTTTGAGTTTGATAAACGTGATCGCGGTCGCGGAGGACCCCGTCGCGGAGGCCCCGGTGCCAGGCGAGGCGGAAATCGAGACGATCGTGATGAATGAGCGTGACGGAATGCCACAACCATTGCTTTTCCATTTGCTGACATGATTTTCGAAACATTCACGGTCATTTATCGGTACAGCCATTAATGTCCGTGTTTTCCAATGATTTATCGCGCTCTGCAAAGCATTACCAACGCAGTGATTTATCTGTGAAGTAAAATTTGACGTTCGGGTAAGCGGTTCTGTTCGATGGCAATCTGAAACCAGCGACCAACTATCCCGCCATGACGACCAACCAACTAAGAATCTCGCGCAGCACGATAGCTATGGAAATCGGAAACATTTTGTTGGAGAACGGTTTGATCAATCAAGATCAACTTCAATCGGCTCATCTTTCAGCGCCTTCCCAGACCGCAGACGCTGTGTTGGCTCAACTGGTCAACAGCGGGGCGGTCGATAAACATGCCGCGCTGACGGCATGGGCGAAAGAAGCGGGAGTCGATTTTCTTGATCTGTCCGAAACCGAAGTGGATCTGTCTCTGCTGAAAGATTTTCCGCAGAAAATCATCTATCGCCAAATCCTCTTTCCTATCCGGAGAACCGAAGACACGATCGTCATCGCGACCAACGAACCGTTGAATTTTTATCCCTTGGACGAAATCAGCGCTGCGACGGGCTTAATCGTTGAACCCGTCCTGGCAGAAAAAAGCGAAATCGCCAAACTTATTAAGAACCATCTTGGCGTCGGTGGCGAAACCATTGATGGGCTGATCGAGCAACGCATCGAGGACGACGGCATCGAACTGCTGGAAGAATTAGAACTTGACGGCAGCGAACTTTCCGAGATGGCTCAGGAAGCCAGCGTCGTACGCTTGGTGAATGAGATTTTGTTAGAAGCGATCGAAACCCGCACCAGTGATGTTCACATTGAATCGCAGCAAGACGAACTGGTAATCCGCTATCGCATCGACGGAATTCTGCACAAGCAACCCGTGCCAACGGAGATTAACCATTTCCGTTCGGCAATTATCAGCCGTCTGAAGATCATGGCGAAGCTGAATATTGCTGAAAAACGATTGCCGCAGGACGGACGAATCAAGATTCGCGTGAAAGGCCGCGACGTGGATGTGCGGATGTCAGTGATTCCAATGATTCACGGCGAAAGTCTGGTCATGAGGATCTTGGACAAAGGCGCGATGGTGTTCGATCTTAAAAGTTTGGGAATGTCGGACGATACCTACGACACCTTCAGCAAACTTATTCGCATGCCGCACGGGATCGTGTTGGTGACCGGCCCAACGGGTTCAGGTAAAACGACGACGCTGTACAGTGCGCTGATCGAGATCAACGATTCAGCGACAAAGATAATTACAACCGAGGATCCGGTCGAGTATCAGTTGAATGGGATCAATCAAATTCAAGTGCATTCGAAGATTGGGCTGACGTTTGCTCATTCGCTCCGAAGCATCCTGCGTCATGACCCTGACGTCGTGCTGGTCGGCGAAATTCGCGATCTAGAGACTGCTGAAAATGCGATCCAAGCATCATTGACCGGGCACATGGTCTTCAGCACCCTGCACACCAACGACGCGGCGGGAGCGTTTACTCGGATGTCCGACATGGGCGTCGAGCCATTCCTGGTCGCGAGTACCGTCGAAGCGGTGATGGCGCAGCGATTGGTGCGGCGACTGTGCGACTGCAAAAAAGCCGTTGTTCCCGCCAAGGTAGATGTGCCGTCGGACTTCCCGTTTGAAGAACTTGGTTCGACGCCGATCTACGAAGCGGTCGGTTGCCGCGATTGTCGCAACGTTGGTTATCGTGGCCGATTGGGCGTGTACGAATTGTTGGTTGTCGACGATGCGTTGCGACAGTTGGCTCATGATCGTGTCAGCACCTGGGAGATCAAGAAGGCAGCGATTGCGGGAGGGATGAAGACCTTACGCGACGATGGTTGGCGAAAAGTCATCTCGGGCCAAACGTCTGTTGAGGAAGTTCTTCGCATTACCAAAGGCGATCGAACGTAGAACCGTAACCTTTATTTTCCCATGCCTGAATTTACCTACACTGCGCGCAGCATCGACGGGACGAAAGTCTCTGGCACGATGACCGCAAACACCGAACGTGATGTGATCGGTGCGCTGTCTAAGGATGCGCTGTTCCCGATCGAGGTGAAGGCTCCGGTTGAGAAGAAAGCCCTATCTTTCGGTTCAGGCGTTTCGGATCAGAAAATTGCAGTCTTCTATGAACAGTTGGCTTCATTGTTGAACAATGGCGTGCCGCTGTTGCGATCGTTGTCGATTTTACGTGACCAGACAAAAGTCGCATCGTTAAAAGCGGCGCTTGATGATGTCATCCGGCGAGTGGAGGACGGCGAAAATCTCTCTAACGCCTTTAACCGTCATCCCAAAATATTCAGTGAGATGGCCGTCAATATGGCTCGCGCCGGTGCTGAAGGCGGCTTCTTAGAAGACGCACTTTCGCGTGTCGCAAAATTCACTGAACAGGCGGCTGAATTGCGTGGCCGCACGATCGGAGCGATGATCTACCCTGCGGTTTTGTTCAGTATGGGCAGCGTCATCGTTGCCGTGCTGCTGGTTTACTTCGTACCCAAATTCGAATCAATGTTTGATACGCTAAGAGCGACAGGACAGTTGCCTTGGGTGACCGAGATGCTATTGGCGTTTAGCACACGAATACAATTTTGGGGTTTGCCGATTTTGATCCTGATGTTGGTTGTCTTTTTTGTGCTCCGTTATCAAATTCAAACGCCGCGTGGTCGATTGATCTTTGACGCAATGAAGATCAAGATCCCGATGTTGGGAAGCATTTTCCTAAACCTTTCAGTCGCTCGATTTTGCCGCGTGCTGGGAACGTTGCTTAAAAACGGCGTACCTATTCTTAAAGCGTTGGACATCAGCCGTGATGCCGCTGGTAATAAAGTCTTGTCCGCCGCGATTGCAAAGGCGTCAGAAAACATCACCGCCGGTGAATCGCTGTCGGTGCCATTAAAAAAATCGGGGCACTTCCCCCATGAAGTGACGGAAATGCTCAGCGTCGCCGAAGAATCTAATTCTTTGGACTCGGTGCTGGTAAATATTTCTGACGGACTGGAAAAACAAACGATTCGTCGGCTCGATTTGATGGTTAAATTGATCGAGCCACTGATGCTGATGGTGATGGCCGCCGTTGTGTTGGTCGTCGTCGTGGCGCTATTGTTGCCGATCATGAAAATGGGCAGTGCCCTTGAGTAACGTGGCGGTTGCCTTTGGGCAATAACGGATGACAGATTGAAGTTTTTGAGTTTTGAAACCAATTGAGATTTTGAGGAGCTTGTTTGAAATGAGTATTGCAAGAAAAAGTATACGAAAAAGAGCGTCGATGCAGGGTCGGCGTCGTTCAGGTTTCACGCTGTTGGAGCTGTTGCTGGTGATGGCGATTTTGGTCATCCTCGCTTCGCTGTCGACGGTTGCCGTTTTGAATCTCCAATCGAGTTCGCAGTCCAAAGCTGCCTTCGCGCAGATAAAGATTCTGAAAACCGCTTGCACGATGTACAAGCTCGACGGCAACCCCTATCCGAAGTCTCTGGACAATCTGGTCACGATGCCACCTGGCATGAATTCAGCGACGTGGGGCGGTCCCTATTTAGATGGCAATTCAATTCCGCTCGACCCTTGGCAAAATCCGTACAAATATTCTGCCAACGATGCGGCCCAAGAAGTCTACATTTCTTCGGCCGGAAAAGACGGTCAGCACGGAACCTCCGACGACATCCCCGGAACCAATGGCTAATTTTACGAAACGAAGCGGGTAGACGCTGGTTGTTTGCCGGAGGATGCTGCGGGAAAAAATGCGAAGTAAACCTTCCTATCATCGAAACGCCTTTACCTTAATCGAATTGATTTTGGTGCTGGGGGTGATCGTGATGATTTTCTCGCTGGCGATTCCCATGGCCACGCGCGCGTTGGGCACACACGCGTTAAGGCAATCGGCCGACAGGGTGCGTGTGGCGATGGGGCAGGCCCGAGTCGAAGCGGTCAAATCAGGGCAGATCCAAGCTTTGTTTTTACAGATTGACGGCGATTGGTTTAACGTCGCTCCCTTTGCGCAAATTGCCGCTCAACAAGGTCTGGCCGCGCGGCAAATTCAATTAAATCAAAACCAAATCCGAACGGATCTCAGAGAAAATCAGCTACCTAGGGGGATACTGTTCGCCAGCGGCATGACGTCCAACGACAGTCGGTCCGCAGATACCTTTGATCGAAACGGAGCCAGTGGTGATTCGCGTATTCAACCCATTTTGTTCTACCCAGACGGAACCGCACAGGATGCCAAAGTTTATCTTAGGGACGACCAAGCAAATTTTACCTCAGTTGAGTTGCGTGGGCTTACGGGTATCGCGCGGACGGTAAAGAACGTCAGCCAGTGAAACGAATGGTTCGGTTTGTGACACCGACGGTTGGGTAGATTTGGGCCGGAAGATGCTGGCCGTCGTTTTATGACTCAACAAACTGGCGGCTAACGATATACCGCTCACTTGAATACAACAAGAACTGCTGGAAATCGAATTTTCAAATAGCTCAGAATGTTGCTGATTATGAAACATCAAAATCGACGCATGGGACCACGCAACCGCTGTGGGCTGAGTCTGCTTGAGGTGATTCTCTCGATAGCGATTCTTGGCACTTCGATGGCGATCATCAGCCAGTTCTTTTATCTTGGCTACCGT
>Ga0114956_1003261_pt1 | contig 12575 bp, 8 predicted proteins | sample MaitaG_FD_87304 | JGI IMG/M metagenome (GOLD analysis project Ga0114956, IMG submission 87304) | Marine algal microbial communities from Maine, USA - Maine_Asex2 metaG | ecosystem: Host-associated > Algae > Red algae > Unclassified | place: Maine, USA | collected 2015-01-05 | reverse complement strand
TACCCATATCTCTATGGGGTTTGGTGTCCTATGAAGAGAACTATTTGGGAGCCAGATTTTCAGGCCATCGACTTTGATGAATCAACAGATGAGATGATTTGTGTATTACAGAATGATCGCAAAGCTTACATTGATCTTGAGGGAAATTATGTTTGGCGAGAAAGTTATAACGAGAGTCAAGTACAATCGAGTTTTAATATTGACTATAAGAATAGAGCGCACTTTTATGCATCATCTCCCAAGGTTGAAGATTTTGATAGCTATGGAGGTTGGGCGAAGTCGGAAAATGTTTTTAAGAAGATATCAAGACCCGAGCAGTTTCAAAAAGAGAGCGTGAATTTGATTGTTGATTCTGATCAATCAGTAAAGTATTTGGACGCTTTTGATGGTGCGAAACTCTACATCGCGAACACGACAAAGGACAGTTTGACATTGAGCGCTCAAGACAGTAGGATATACTTGATAATACAAGCACTGGATAAAGATGGCGAATGGAAGGACATCGAATATACGCCCAGCAGTTGGTGCGGAAATAGTTATCATCAAGTATTTCTCCCACCTAATTGCTATTGGGAATTTGCAACTCCGATTTATGAGGGAGAATTTGAAACTCAACTACGGGCTAAATTGTCTGATATTATCATCAAAGACCAGACGGAGTCTCAAACTATCTATAGCAATGAATTTAGCGGCGGAGTTAATCCTGGCCAATTTTGGCGGAAGCCTTCTAATCATTCATCCGGGCTAATGGATCCTTATTACAACTAGTTTCGTAAGTTGAGCAAATTCACTGGGAGGCTTAGCGATCATCCTCTTTGCTTTCTGCTTCTATTTTGCCGGTAAAAAATTTAAGTGCCAGCATTCGATCATAAGAATAAGCCACAGCTGAAGCTTTCTGAGACAGTTACAAGCGAAATAGAGATGGGTACTGTTTCATGGGAGTTAGATCCTATGAAAACTAAGATGGAATTGCGATAGGCAGAACAATCGTGCTTGGCAATTTGGGAGGCAATAATCTTCAACAAAAAAAGAAAAAGGGATTGTCCAGAATGGTAAAACTGACATTGTTCGATTCCCACCAACACGCAGAGCTTACCGCTAAAGGCTTAGAGCTTACCGCTCGATTCCCTATTTTCGCCAAATGTCAACAAAGGCACCAATAGCAGTCATTACCGGAGCCAACGGATTCGTCGGAAGCCACCTCAGTGAACTACTCCTGAGCAAGGGCTGGAAGGTGCGATCCATCATCCGCTCATCGAGTAACACCAAGTGGCTCGACCACCAAGATGTCGAGCTACACCCTGTGGGCATTACCGACATCGCTCTAGTCGCTCAGGTATTGCAAGGAGCCGACTACCTCTTCCATCTCGCTGGCACCACCAAGTCCATCAACGAACAAGGCTTCTACGATGGCAATGTCGAAACCACTCGAGTCGTCTTGGAAGCCGCCCTGCAAGCCCAGCTCACCAATATCGTGGTGAGCTCGAGCTTGGCAGCCAGCGCCCCGGCGCAAAACCGAACTCCCGTAACCGAAGAAACGGCCTCCAACCCGTTCTCGATGTATGGGCAATCAAAAGTAGCGCAAGAGGCCTTGTGCAAGGAGTACATGGACCGACTGCCGATTACCATCGTGCGACCGCCGATCATTTTTGGGCCGCGCGACACGGAAGTCTTCCTCTTCTTTAAAATGGTGAATACTGGCTTCGTAACCGCCGTGGGCAGTCAAGAGAAGTACCTGAGCGCCGTCTTTATCAACGATTTGGTACGCGGGCTCATGCAGGCCGCATCATCCGAAGCCGCTATCGGTGAAACCTTCTTCATCACTTCCGAAGAGTTCTACAGTTGGAGCCAGTTCGCAGACGAGATTGCTCGAGCACTCAACAAGAAAACACGCACCATCCGAATTCCTCAAGCGTTGTTGAAGCCCATTGCAGCGATCTCCGAGGGCATTGACCGTCTACGCGGACGACCGGCAACGCTGAGCCGAGAGAAGGCGCGAGAAATGGCGCAAGAGGCATGGATTTGCTCAGCCGCCAAAGCCACAAAGCTCTTCGGATATCGTCAAGAATGGCAACTGAAAGACAGTGTGAAACAGACCGTCGATTGGTATCGAAAAGAAGGTTGGCTATAGAGGCATGATTTAGCTAAATTTGCACTTTTTACGAATCCGCAATTTGCCTTAAAAGGGCCTTGCCTCCAATGAATATGAGCTCCGAAACTTCAACCGATCAGCATGTGCTATTGATTTCCAGCCCCGATGAGAAGGGCTTGGTTTATCGTACTTGCAAAGTGATTTTCGATCACGGCCTCAACATCACCACCAATGGTGAATACGTTGATGCAGAAACCAAACAGTTCTTCATCCGGTGCAGTCTGGAAGGTGCCATTGACCGCGTGCGCATGGTAGAGGAGTTGAATAAGCTCTTGCCTGCGGGCTCTACGATTGATCTGCGTGCAAAGCGAAAAAAGAAGGTAGTCATCATGGGTACGCGCGAGTACCATTGTATGGCTGATCTATTGACAAAGCACCATTACGGAGACATCAACGCTGAAATTCAAGCAGTTGTGAGTAATCACGATCACCTCAAGGGCTTGGTCGATAAATTCGATTTGCCCTTTCATTCCATCTCTACAAAGGGACTCGATCGGGCTGGGCATGAAGAAAAAGTGCTCAATTTGCTCAAGCAATTCGATTTTGATTACTTGATCTTGGCCAAGTACATGCGAATTCTAACGCCGCAATTTGTCGACACGTACAAGAACCACATCATCAACATTCACCACTCGTTTTTGCCAGCTTTCATGGGGGCCAATCCTTACGGACAAGCCCATGATAGAGGGGTAAAGATCATTGGTGCTACGGCCCACTATGTAACGGATGATCTAGACGAGTGACCGATTATTCACCAATCGTTTACGCCGGTCGATCATCATTTTACACCCAAAGGCATGGCTCGAGCAGGCCGTGATGTAGAGCGTTCTGTGCTTGGAAAGGCTTTAGAGCTCGTTTTTAACGATCGAGTTATGATAAATGGAAATAAAACGATTATATTCTGACCATGGCTCGTCTTTTGTGACGGGTCTACATCAAATAGATACTACACAATCACCCACTAAAAAATATAGAAAATGGGACTTTTTAATTTCGTAAAGAACGCAGGCTCTAAGCTTTTTGGTAACAGAGGAGCTCCAGTACCAGCAGCCGATGCTGCAGATGCTCCAAAGGCGGAAGCACCAGTTTACACACAAGAGCAGGAAGACAGCATGAAAGCCGATGAGCTTTTGGCTGAGATCAGCCGTTTGGGCTTCAAAGTAGACAGTTTGTTTGTTGCCGTTGAGGACGACGTAGCTACTGTTTCTGGTGAAGTTGACAACATGGCTGAGAAGGAGAAAGTGATTTTGACAGCTGGAAACGTGGAAGGCATTGCTGCTGTAGACGACCAAATCAAGATTGAAGTTGAGGAGCCAGCAAGCGTGTTTCACACGGTAGTAGGCGGAGATTCTTTGTCTAAGATTTCAAAGCAATACTATGGCTCGTACAATAAGTACATGGTCATCTTTGAAGCCAACCAGCCCATGTTGAAAAGTCCAGATGTGATTTATCCAGGTCAGGTTTTGCGTATTCCAGCTATGGAAGCTGATGCGTAGTCATTGATTGCTGATGCACATCTTGCATTGAAAAATTGAACCGCAGTCGAATATCCGGCTGCGGTTTTTTTTTGATGAAGAGTGATCAAAATAGGAGAGTAGCAGATCAAGCATTACCGATCGGGCTCCGATGGTTGATGTCCACGAGACTCAATATTTCAACCACCTTATAAACTATCCGAAAGTAAAACGCTCACAAGTTTCGATAAAGCCCGCTGAGCGTGCACATCCGTGCCGCGATGACGGTCTGTTGTAAATCCCATCTCGCCGACTAGTTGATGCAATTACTACTTTCCATTGGGACTGACCGATAATACTTCTTTTGAATGGGCTCGCTCGCGGCCCAAAATAATTTCCACGCACGCTCGGCAATGCTTGTTTCCGTCGAGCAATCTTGAAATACGATTTTTGATGGCACACAGGAATCATCGCTGACCAATGCCGTCCAGGACTCGTTTTGCACATCTAGAGAAGCTTCGTAAGGAGCGGCACCATCCACCGAAAGAGCGACCTCGCTGAGGTCGAACAATTCTTCCATGAAATGGGGCTAACCTACAGTGACCGCGCTGCGGTCAGTTTTGAATATATTACAGACAAAATTGCCGATTGCCGATTGCCGATTGCCGATTGCCGATTGCCGATTGCCGATTGCCGATTGCCAATCGAACAGGAACCATTGCCAACACATTTCTGTTATTGCTACAATGTTTCAACTTAATAGCAGCTCAATAATTAGAATGAGATGAAAACAGTAACACTATTTCGCCCGATCATTGAAGATGGCCACAAGCACTTGGCTATTTTTCGATTTGAAAAAGAAGTGCCCGATCTGATTCGAGAGTTGTATTATGTGGATGAAGAAAAGTTTGATCTCCCGAGAGAGCATTTGAGATTGGGAATTTGCCAGTTGGAAGATTTTTCTGCAATCAGGATGGAATGCGAGCGACAAGAAAAAGAAAATGGAAAATAAAATACGAAAATATTTACTCGAACTAGAGGAGGAGAAGAACATTCAAATTCTTTGGGCTTGTGAAACAGGTTCAAGAGCTTGGGGTTTTCCTTCGCCCGATAGTGATTTCGACATTCGATTGATCTACGTACACAAGAGCGATTGGTACCTTGATTTAAGCGAGGGAAAAGACAGCATAGAACGAATGCTGGACAACAACGACATTGACATTACTGGATGGGATTTAAGGAAAACATTAAAACTGCTTCGAAAATCAAATGCATCTGTTTTAGAGAGAGCACAATCGTCCATCGTTTATCATTCTGATGAGGAGTTTATGGAAGAATTTCGAGCTCTTATTCCTCAGTTCTATTCTAAAATCGCTACCATGCATCATTACTGGAGCATGGCTGCAAAATTCAACGATGAATTGCAAAACGAATCGGAGTACAGACTGAAGAAGTTCTTTTATACGCTGCGATCTGCATTGGTTTGCAAGTGGATCATGGAACGTGATGAAGTTCCGCCCATCGAGTTTGCGAAGATCTATCAGGAGTTGGGTTTAGATCGCAGTTTAATTACTCGAATTGATGAACTCATTGCCATGAAAGCAACACAGAGTGAAGCTTACATGCACAGTGGAGAAGCCGAACTTCTGAAGCTCATTGGAAACTGTATTCGAGAGGCGAGAGAAGTTAAGAATGAATTGCCTTCTGCAAAAGGGGAAACGGATTTTTTAAGTCGAGTTTTTCGCAAGTACATCGCAAAGTATGACCAGTCATGACCATTGATGATCTGAAAGAAAGGGATTTGATTGTATTGGAATGCATCAGCGGAAGCCGAGCATATGGGCTTGCCACGCCAAGTTCAGACACAGATATTAAAGGTGTTTTTGTACTGCCGAAAAAGGATTTTTACGGATTGAATTACATTCCTCAAGTTAACAACGAAAGCAATGACATTGTCTACTACGAATTAGGTCGATTTATGGAATTGCTTTCTGTTAACAATCCCAATATTCTGGAGTTGTTGAATACACCAGAGGCATTTGTGCTCCATAAACATCCTTTTATGGAAGCCGTGCCATCTGAATTGATTCTCTCCAAAGTCTGCAAGAACAGCTTTGGCAAGTTTGCCCTTTCTCAAATCAAGAAGGCAAAAGGATTGAAGAAGAAAATCGTCAATCCAATCGACAAAGAACGAAAGACCATCTTGGAGTTTTGTTTTGTGAATGATGAAAAAGGCTCGATACCAGTTGCTGATTTTTTGTTTGAAAGAAAATGGAAGCAAGAGCGTTGTGGTTTGTCAAAGGTTGCGCACATGAAGGGAATTTATGGCTTGTATTACAATGAGTCATTGAACTTTCGCGGTATTTATCAAAGCGAGGATTCCAACGAAGTTTCTACGAGTAGTATTCCGAGAGAGGAGGAGCAGCAGTGTTTGCTTTATTTCAACAAAGACGGCTACTCTTCTTATTGTAAAGATTACAAGGCTTATTGGGACTGGGTGGAAAAGCGCAATGAATCGCGTTACGAAAACACGAAGAGTCACGGCAAGAATTACGACGCCAAGAACATGATGCATACTTTCCGATTGTTGCAAATGGCCATTGAGATCGCCAATGAGCAAAGGGTAAATGTGCACCGCAAAGAGCGCGATTTTCTATTGAAGATAAAAGCGGGGGAATTCGAATACAGTGATTTACTAAAGCTGGCCAATCAAAAGCAAGACGAAATGGAAGTGGCTTTTGAAAAATCCAAGCTACCCGATCGTCCGAATCTTGAATTGATTAGGAACTTGACGTACAAGTTGAGGGAGAAGTTTTACTCTTCCGAATTTGGTTCATAGCCCTTTCAGGATGGGCTATGGTCTATGATCTACTGCCGCTGTAGCAGTAGCTCCGTCGGAGCCGATAATGGTATAACTGTGCTGTGCCCCACATTCATTGCTTCCTAAAGTATGGAAGTAAACAACTTCACTGAAATTGCTTCGAAAGCTTGTGATCATGCTGTCTTTAAAGAAAGGTGATGGTGATCGATTAACCCGAGTCGGAGCATAGCTCCTTGGGTACTGAACCGCCGGAGCTTCAGCTCCAGCTACAGACCGTGGGTTTTTCGATAATGGTACAGCAACACTGCGCCCACATCCATTGCTTGCCGGTACAAGGAAGTAAGGAATACACAGAATAGATTTGCAAACCTTGAAGAATGTACTGCTTGATGAAAGGTGGTTTTGATCTATTTAACCGAGTGGAGCAGAGTTCCTTGGGTACTGAACCGCCGGAGCTTCAGCTCCAGCTCCAGACCGTGGGTTTTTCGATAATGGTGCAGCAACGCAGGGCCCACATCCATTACTTGCCAGTACAAGGAAGTAAAGAATGCCCAGAATAGCTTTGCAAAGCTTGAAGAATGTACTGCTTGATGAAAGGTGGTTTTGATCGATTTAACCGAGTGGGAGCATAGCTCCTTGGGTACTGAACCGCCGGAGCTTCAGCTCCAGCTCCAGACCGTGGGTTTTTCGATAATGGTGCAGCAACGCAGGGCCCACATCCATTGCTTGCCAGTACAAGGAAGTAAGGAATGCACAGAATAGATTTGCAAAGCTTGAAGAATGTACTGCTTGATGAAAGGTGGTTTTGATCGATTTAACCGAGTGGAGCAGAGTTCCTTGGGTACTGAACCACCGGAGCTTCAACTCCAGCTACAGACCGAGGGATGACAAGTCAGTAATCTTCAATCGGCAATCTTCTGCCGAATTCTGTGCAATTTTAGCTAGCATTGGAGGATAAGGGTGCTTAACGATTTAACCGTATTGAACCGCCGGAACTCGCCTCCAGCGAAAGGCCGTGAATTATAAATAAAAAAGGGCGAAGTTACCAGCTCCGCCCCTTGGCCTCTTAAAATTCAAGAAGCAATCTAAACCTATTTAGTTTTTCAACAACAATCCATTTCTCAACTCGCTAACTCAACATTTTGGAATCCTTCACGATCAAAAGTCGTTTTGTGTATCCTTCGAAAGCCACTCAGTAATTCACTAACTCAGTAACTAAAAATTCACCAATTCACCAATTCACCAATTCACCAATTCACCAATTCACCAATTCACCAATTCACCAAGAATTCACCAATTCACCAATTCACCAATTCGCTAACTCACTAATTTTTAATAAAAGCCGGAGCTAAGTCAGGACATTCAAAATTGAAATCAATACAAATGTCATAATCCACATCAACATAATTCCCATTAACACCATTGCCATTTACAGAGGCACAAGCAGCACTGCCACCGTAATTTATGGCCGGAATGATATCAATCGACAAATAATCGCCAGGATTGACAGTAGTGCCGCAGCCCAATATGTCCAACGAATAGTTGCCAGTTGTCATCGAGCCTTCACCCGAATTTGCGCATACACCTTGTAATACTTCATTCTGTACTACATACGAACCAGATGCCCCTAGGGGTATTGGGTTGGGGCTAACGTAAACGTTTCCAAAAACAGAAAAGAAAGCACAATCGGCCGGTGTTGGTGTCGGAAATGTAATTGAATTGATGTCAATATTTATTTCCAAACCCTCTAAAGTTGCGGTTCCACACGTACAGGATGGCAAATTAGGAACCTGATAATTATTTAAATAACCGTCGCTCAATTCAGAGCTAAAGTTGTTGCGATCTGTTCCAGGAATCAATGACTCAAAAGGAACGCAAACGGTAATGCTTTGATCAACTCCAGGAGTAGGAGGAACGCAGGCTGTCAATTGTAGGTCGGAATAATTCAAGTTGAAACCTTCCGGAATAGACATTCCCCCCAAGTCCACCGTTACTATAATTTGATAACTCTGGTTGGGATCAAAGCTGGTATTTAGTCCCGAGCTTAGCAAGCCACCTAGAGAAAAAGGATCAGTACTATTTAATGTCTGGCTAAATTCAATAGCTGGGCAAGGCGCCGTTCCGCAAATGTTTTCAACTCTGAATTCAACTGTCAATGGAAAAGCTGTCAAATCCAATGAGGTCGTCAGATTGAAATCGGCCGACAAGCACAATTGTCCAGTGTTATTGGTAGGAAAAGTATCTCCATTGGATATGGTTCCAACAGTGCCATTGGCTCCAGCCAGCATCGAAAGATAACCATCACCGGAAAGACTGACGCCCATACCTGTAGAAAATTCAGAGGAATGAGTTGGATTTAAATCAAGGCTTCCACTCGGACAAGTAGCTGGGCACTGGGCTGAGATGTTGTATGATGAAACAGACAGAATCAAAATCAGGAATAGAATTTTGTGTAAAGAACCCCCAGATTTCTTTTTGATGCAGGCAAAACTGACATGAGAAATTAGAGGCAATTTGTTTTTTGTTTTTTGAAATAAAAAAATCAGGAATAAAAAAAAGAGGGCTGCCACCCCGTTCGCGGCAGCCCTCTACATCATCTCAAACGGCAGCGATTATTCGCCACCAGCCTTTTGCTTTTCCCAGCAACCAAGGCAGTTGTTCACTTCGTCGACTACAAAGTCGTTGCAAACAGGAGTAAATGTATCATCAGAGGCATCGTAAACGATGGCAGTATATGTTCCAGCTTCCGTAGGACTGTAAGATAATCCACCAACCGCTACTGGAGTAGACAAGTCAGCAGTGTTGTACCATGTTACAGTTGGAGCCACAGGCAAGTTTGCAGGGTTAGGCACGATAAACAAATCGTTACCATCACATACGCGCTCTAAGCCGTGACATGCACCAGAACCTAGTACGATACAGCTTCCATCGTCACACAATGCATCAGCATTGTAATTCCAAGCAGAAGGATCTGTACAACCAAAGTTTTCGTCCTCAGCAGGAATGCTTACACATTCGCAAGAAGAGAAATCCCAAACTTCAACACCATTAGAACAGTCGCCATCATCACAAGTACCAGGATCAGCAGTTGTAGTTGCACAAGAACCATCATCAATGATTGAAGTTGGATCGTACTCACAGAAAGCAGGATCAGTACAACCAGATAGGTCGCCACAATCAGCCAATACTTCTACCATAATAGTTGAAGTAGCAGCACATCCAACATCAGAAACAGTTGAAGCCTCAACTGTGTAAGTTCCAGCACCCAAAGCTGCAGGATCGAATACCGTAGCAGCTGCATCATCAATAGTGAAAGTAGCAGTAGCATCGTCGGCTGTCAAAGTATATGGAGCGGCCTGAGCACATGTCAAACTTGGCAAGTTTGTGATTGAAACTTCAGGGTAAGCACAAACGTTTGTCGAGCTCAAAGTACTAGTACCATTGGTAAAGTTACCGTTGTACCCTACTCCATCAATGTGGTAGAATCCAATCAAGTAGCTTCCAGCAGGACCTTCAGTCATTGGAGATCCGTCAGCCAAAGCTGCACCCGCCAAATCAACCAAACCAGCACTACCAGTAGAAGTGTAAGTCCAAGTTTCACCAGGACCACTCAATACCAATACTTCTTCGTAGAACAATGGAGCAGGAGTTGTTCCTTCAGGCCCTTCACAAGTACAAGGATCACTGATTGAAGGATCCATGTTCGTAATTGTAGCCAATGGATCACAACCAGGATCAGTAGCAGTTGCAGAAACATCACAAACACCATCTGTAGCAGTTGAAACAATGCTCAAAGCAAAGTTACCTCCTTCAGGCACTGTAAATGTCATTGTACCAGTAGCGTCAACCATTGGGTTGTCACCAGCGAAAGCAGGAGTAATGGTGTATCCACCAGCACCCGGAGCTCCTTCAGCACCGTTGTCAAAGTCTACAGTTACCGTATATGTATCAGTTCCAAAAGTTACATCGTCACATACAGCGCTAACAACTGTAGCAGTCAATGTACAATCAACAAGCACAGAACAAGGCGCCGGAGCAGTTGCAGTTGCAGCTGCTGTACAAGTGCCAGTAACATCGTCAGTCGCAGTAACAATAACATCACCACCAGTGATTGGGAAAGGACCGTAAGCAGTCACTGTTCCATAAGCCACGTTTGCATTGCCTTGATCATCTGTGTAAGTAGCTGCGGCATCAGATACAGCAGTTACGGTTACATCGAATGTGTAGGTGTCATCTGTAGCATCGTTTGGAGTATCGTTGTCACTACAAACTACATTTGAAGCAGCTGCAGTAATGGAACAATTAACAACGCAAGTTGCTGGTGCATCGTAATCAACTGATCCAGTACAAGCAGTACCACAATTGGCGCTACCAGCTCCACCAGCTGCAATCAATGCAGGGCTTTCAAAGACATCACCAGGATCACCATCTTGTGTTCCAGTATCATCTACAATGGCAGAAGCTACATCCAACAATTGAACATTGTCACCACCGTTGGCAAACTTTGAACCACCGCCATCGCAACCATCTGGTGCATTTACATCCATGTCGTTTACGTTAATGCTTAGCGTTCCTCCTGCTGGAATTGTTGTACCCGCTGGGAAAGTGTGGATCACGTCATTGTTGTCCATCAACATGAAGCCTGAAATATCTGCATCTACACAACCATCTGCATCATTTGAGAAATTGTGAATGGTAACAATTTCTTCCAAGCACTCATCTAAACCACCACCAGCTGATATGCCGTCGGGTGTAAAGGAAACATAGAGTGCCGTTCCAGCCATTCCACCACCTGTACCACTATCGGCATCAGTAACAGTAACTGTACATGCTGCAGCGCCATCAGAAGGCAAGTTCGAAATAGTCAATGGAAGCGCAGAATATGGAATTGGTCCAACTGCTTGTCCACAAATGTCCATATTGAACGCGCCAGAAGCTCCTGGAGTAGTAATGTCAAAATCAACAGTCAAGGAGTAAGTATCTGTATCTGCATCACATATTGATGGAACAGCCGATACATTCGTAATCGCACAAACTGGTGTGCCGACACAAGCGGTAACATCGAAGTTCGAATAAGTAATATTGATGTCTGCAGGCAAAGGACCCTGACTTCCGGTGTTTGCAGCAAAGACTAGTTGCGTTGGAAGAGTAGGGTCAAAGTTGGTATTCACACCATTGGCAAATAGATCAGTGACTGAGAAACTACCAGAGCCGGTAAGGGCCGTGTTGAATTCAAGTTTATTGGCAGTTCCAATGTTTTCCAATCTCATTTCTAGCGTGAATGGAAATGCTGCAAAGTCATTGCTCGAAGTAACATCAAAGTCTGCAGTGATGCAAAGCAAAGACAAGTCAGTTGTTGGGAATGCATCTAGCGTATATACAGAACCTGCAAAATCTTCAAATGCACCTGCTAAAAAGAACAGGCTGCCGTCGGTTGCACCTGAATTAGCTCCACTTTGGAAAGGTGTTACAAAAACCGGATTCAAACTTTCGGCAACAGTTCCTTCTGGACATGCTGCGCAAGTCGCAGGCTGTTCTTCCACACAAGCAGTCAAACTGATGTTGGCGTAGTTAATGGCAATAAGATCTGGAGCAGGAGGGATTCCGCCCTGATTATTGGCCAAAGCAAGTACAATCTGAATAGGCGCAGTGGGGTCGAAACCCATATTCGTACCATTCGCGAGAACATCTGAAATGTTGATCATTCCAGCTCCCGTGATCGGCGTATCAAAAACCACACGCTGTCCACCAGCTCCAACGTTCTCAATGCGAATCTCCAAGTTAATTGGGTATGCGCCAAAGTCTACATCAGAGGTCACAGTGAAATCACCAGATAAACAAATTTGAGACAAATCATCAATTGGTAAATCATCAACATCGATGACGATACCAGCGAAATCATTATCAGCTCCTTGATTTAGACCGAATGCTCCGTTGTTTGCAAAAGAAAGAGGACTGCCATTGAAGCCTGTATTGAAAACCGGATTCAAACTTTCGGCAACAGTTCCTGCTGGACAAGCCGCACAGCCTGCTGGAGGTTCCACTACATCTGGCACACAAGCCGTCAAGCTCACATTCGAATAGTTTACGGTGATGTCTTCTGGCAAAACTGTGCCTGAGAAGTTTGCGATGGCCCAAACAATTTGAG
>Ga0114956_1003260_pt1 | contig 12578 bp, 11 predicted proteins | sample MaitaG_FD_87304 | JGI IMG/M metagenome (GOLD analysis project Ga0114956, IMG submission 87304) | Marine algal microbial communities from Maine, USA - Maine_Asex2 metaG | ecosystem: Host-associated > Algae > Red algae > Unclassified | place: Maine, USA | collected 2015-01-05 | reverse complement strand
TATCGACGACGGCCGCATCAGCTGGCAGGGCGACGCCGAACTGGGCGAGAAAGCTGCACGGTCGCTGGCCTTCACGATGTAGCGAGCGAACGCTCATAGAGAACATCGATGATGTGGGGCGGATCGTTCGGAAACGTTGGTCCCGGCACCAACACCCAGCCGCGACCTTCGTACATTGCCCGCGCTCGCTCGTTGTGCTCGAGCACCCACAGGTTCAGCTTCGCGAGACCCGCTGAGGTTGCGGCCGCAAGAACGCGATCGTGCAGCGCTGTGCCGACGCCCTGACCTTGATGGTCGGGGTGCACGTGGAGACGACTCAACGAAAATCCACAGGGCGTCGAATCGTTCGGACCGAACACCACTGAGCCGACGAGCCCGTCGCCGGCGTACGCCACCAACACGGTGACCTTCGGGTCGCGCAAGAGAGAACGCCACGAGTCGGCAAGGTCCTCGCCGGTCGGTGCCGCAGAGTCGGGCGGGAAGATGTGCCGATACGCGACCGACACCGTCGCCGCATGCAGCCCGGCGAGCGCTGTCGCATGTGCTTCGTCGTACGAGCGGCTAATCATCACCATGAAAGCATCACCCGCTGTGCGTGCTAGTTGGGTTCGATCACTTTGGCGGTGACGTAGCTGTCGAGGGCTTCGACGAATTCGATGAAGACCCCGACGTCGCCTGCGCCGATAGTGACATCACCAGCTACGAGCAATCCGTCGAGCTGCTCGGCGTCGAACCCCAGCGTGATGAGTGCTTGCTTGGTCAACCTCACCGACACGTCTGATGTTTCGACAAGCTCGACAGGCGGCTCGGGCACATGGTGAATAGTTGAGTTCGCAACACCGATGTAGTGCGACTCACTCGAGTTGGTTGCGCCGTCGCCGATCGTGATGACCATCGCTGCGGTCGCCCGGAACCGCTCAGGATTGAAGCGTGCACCCAGCATGTCGACCAGCTGCTCGCCGGTCATCGCGTCCATGACTCCTGGCGGCCGCACCGCCCCGAGGAAGTACGAACCGTGCCGCAGTTCATGGGCAGCGCTGAGGTATGCATTGCGCCACGTCGCCGATTCGGCCTGGTAGCCCAATTGCTCCATGGCATCGGCCGACAACAAGCGGGCATCGCGATGCTCAGCATCGGCGAAGATCACATGGTTGAGCACCTCGACCACCCACCGGTAGTCACCCTCGTCAAAGGCACCACGAGCGCCGGCAACGACCGAGTCAGGCCCGCCCATCATCTCGACATAGCGTCGCCCGGCTTCCTTTGGTGGGTGCGGGTGCAGATGGGCCGGATTGCCGTCGTACCAGCCGAGATAGCGGTCATACACAGAGCGCACGTTGTGCGAGACCGTGCCGTAGTAGCCCTGCACGTGTGATTGCGCGGCGAACGAGTCGGGCATCGTCAGCTGCTCGGCGATCTCGTCGGGCGTGAACCCGTGGTTCGCAAGCCGCAACGTCTGATCGTGCATCCATCGATACACGTCACGTTGCAACGCGATGAATGCGCGCACGTCTTCGTTGCCAAAGCGCGGCCAGTGGTGGCTCGCAAACATCGTGTTGGTCTGGTCGCCCCACATGAGCAGCGCCTCTTGCAGGTACTTGCTCCACGCCAACGCGTCGCGCACCTTCGCGCCCCGCAGTGGGTACAGGTTGTGCAAATTGTGACTGCAGTTCTCGGCCATGCAGAGCATGCCCAGGCCCGGAAAAAAGAAGTTCATCTCGGCCGGCGCCTCGGCATCGGGCGTGTTCTGAAACACGATGCGGAGCCCACCAACGTCGAGCTCTTGCCCAGTGGCTGAGATCGTCTCGGTCGGCGCGATCAGCGATCGCTGCCCGATGGGCATGCCAACACCTAGACCAGTGCCGACCCGAGCCTGCGGACCGTGAGCTAGCAGCACGCCGAACTGATGCAGCGCTCGGCGGATCATGATCGGCCCTGCGGTTCCGTTCTCGCTGACGGCCTCTTCGAGGAAGCCGTCAGGTGCAATGATGCGTACGTTGCCGGCGCCCACATCGGCTTCGGTGGTAACACCGAGCACGCCGCCGAAGTGGTCAACATGGCTGTGGGTGTAGATCACCGCAGCCACGGGTCGCGAACCGAGGTGTTGGTTTGCGAGGTCGAGACACGCTCGTGCGGTCGGTTCCGTGGTGAGCGGGTCGATGATCAACCAACCGTCGCTGGTATCAATGAAGGTGATGTTCGAGATGTCGTAGCCGCGCGCCTGCCACACGTTGGGGCCAACCTCGAACAGCCCGTGAATCGCGGTGAGTTGACCTTGGCGCCACAAGCCGGGGTGCACGGTGTCAGGGGCCGGCTCGCCGCTGCGCAAGTAATCGTGATCGGTCCCGTTCCAGGCGATGCCGTTGTCGCGCTCAATCACCGTTGTCGGGTGCTGGGCAACGAGCCCACGTTGCGCGAACGCAAAGTCAATGTCGTCATCGAAGTTTAAGACTGCAGCCCGCGACGCTTCGTTGCGGGCGCGGGTCGAAGTCGTGGCTGGCTTTGCATCAGACGTGTAGCTCATTGGTCCGAGCCTGCCACGTGCTCGCCACGTTCGCCATCTGCGTTAGGGACCTATTCGATGAGGCTCGGATCGCGATCGCCGCCAACCACGACAACTGCGGGCGGAGTAGGCGATGACCACGGATCGAAGCCGCTCTTTGGTTCTACATCGAGCTCGATCGTGAGTGACTCAATGGCCAGATCGAGCACGCTCAGATCGAGTGGTTCGTCCAATAGGTTCTGCCAACCCGAACCGCTGTTCGGAATCAAGAGCGCTCCGTCAGGGTCGAGAACACGAACTCGAAAGCTCTCAACGTTCTCGGTACCGATCGCCTGAAGCTCCGGCCAGATCTGCGTGCCGACGCACGTGCACTTCACGAGTTCGACAGACCCGCCTCCCGCAGTGCATTCACCAGACAAGTCAGGCCTGAGCGAGAAGAAGATCGACTCGTGACCAAGCCCGATCAAGCAGTTGGCCTCGGGAATGTAGCCATAGGTCCTGGTCACGCCAAGCGAGGTGTGGTTCACCACCTCATTGCAGTACGAGCCGGTCACGAAATCGTGGCAGTAGGTGTATGAGTCCTGGGCGTTCACGGCAAACATTCGGTTCGTCGGCGGGTGATACGTCGTGAGCCCGACCCACCCATTCCAGGCACGGGTGAGCATCGCTGCATGCAAGCCGCTTAGGTTCGCCTCGTCGCCGGACCTTCGGTGGCCGTTGAACCGATCACGACATTCGAGCCCGAGCTCACCAATGGCACACACGCTCGTCGGTTCGCCGACGTTGTTGCGATGGAAGAACACTCGCCCGTTGTTGAAGCTGTCCCATGTGCCAGTGTTCGTGTGGTTGACTAGATGGGTTCCAAACGAGTCGCAAGGATCATCGTCGCCTGTGTTCCAACAGTGCAGATACACCTGGCCGTTGCTGCTGAGCACGTGATAGATCCGGCTGCCATCGACAACTCGTGACGAGGCGTATGCGCCGAGATCGTAATAGTTCCACGACCAAATGCTGGCAAGCGCTGTGTCTTTGCCTCCGGCGTAGCCGCTGCAGGTGTTGAGTGAACCTGGCAGATAGCAGAAGACCTTGCGATCTGATGTAAAGACGTACAACTTGTCGTCGACTAACACAACCGTTGAGTGACCGTGATCGCCAAGGACTGCTTCGGCGCTACACCGTTGTTCGAGCACGGCGTCAAAGCACGTCAAGAGCGTGGTGCGAGTTATTGCGTTCCAGCCGGTGTAGTAGATCTTGCGGTCGACGACTTCGGTGTAGTTGCTGCCGGCAGTGGACCAACCACCGCTGTCAAACAAGGGTTTGAACGACCAGCATTGCCCTTTGAGCTCACGGTCGACACACGCTATGCGCGATCCATGGTGATTGACCGCATACAACTTGTTGTCGATCGCAATCGGTATTAATCCGTCACCGCTCCCGACAACCAGTAGGGCTTCAAGCGGTGGATTGGTCTCAATGATGCGCCCGCAGGGAGCGCTGCACAGGCGAAGTTCGGCGGTTGAGTCTCTGGTCAGATCGTTGCCAATGCCGACCGCTCCAGCCAGAAACACCTGGGGATTGTTGTCGACCAGCTCAACGGTGACCTGATCTGGCGTCGGGAACGTCACATTGAGCGAAAGATCGTCGCCGACGACAACTCCATTTTGGGCGATGATGCGGTCGATTGTGGCAACGGCGTCAGCCTGTACGCCGGTTTCAGCCCACGTCGCGACGCCCGCTAACGCGGCAGCGTCGGTCGTGTTTTGCAGGGTCTGGCCCCGGTTTTCTAGCGCCGATATGTCGACTGCTAGTGCTCCGCAGATGAGCACGACTGCCAGCAGAATCGCGAAGAGCGGCAACACCGCCCCACGCTCTGCTCGGCGTAGGTGTCGTCGCAATCGCAAACGAAGCGCCAAACCACGCGATCTGTCCGACGATGAGGTGGAGGGCGTGGTCAGCGGCATCACAACTGTCCATTCGGCCCGGGAGACGGGCCAGCAAAGGGCTAAGAATCACTCTTAGGCCATAGGACCCAGAGAAGTCCCCAATAGGGCAGACGCGACGGGCCGGTGGGACTTACTGCTTGGCAGCCAGGGTCATCGCGAAGTCGCCGTCAGCGTCGGTCCATTGCTCAACGAGTGACAAACCAACTGCATCGAGTTCTGCCTCGATTCCCTCGAGCCGGAACTTGGCGCTGATCTCGGTTCGAATCTCCTCACCCTCGACGAGTGAAACCTCGAGATCGAGATCTCTTACAAACACCGTTTGGTCTTTCAGACTTCGGAGTCGAATATCGATCCACTCATTGACGTCGTCCCAGAACGCAACGTGCTCAAAGCTGCTGAGGTCGAAGTCGGCGTTCAGCTCTCGATTGACCATTGCCAGAACGTTGAGGTTGAACTCGGCCGTCACGCCTTTGGAGTCGTTGTAGGCGGCCCACAGGCGTTGCGGGTCTTTGACCAGATCGGTTCCCACCAGGAACGAACCACCGGCATCCAAGGCACGAGCGACATCGGTGAGGAACGTGCTCCGCTGCGCGGGGTGGAAGTTGCCAATCGTGCTTCCGAGAAACGCGATCATTCCCTTGCCTTCGACCGGCGTCAGCGGAATGTGACGATCGAAATCGCCAACGACACCGTGCACCTCAATGCCCGGGTACGCCTCGGCGATCTCGATGGCCGCGCTACGCAGCATCTCCTCGCTGACATCGAATGGCACATAGCGACGCAGCTGGCCATTAGCCGCCATTGCATCGAGCAGCACCCGGCTCTTCTCGCTGGTGCCCGACCCCAGCTCGACCAAGGTGTCTGCGTCAGCCGCGGTCGCTATGTCGGCTGCACGAGTGTGCAAGATGGCGCGCTCAGCGCGAAACGGGTAGTACTCGTCGAGACGCGTGACTTCGTCGAATAGCACGCTGCCGCGTTCGTCATAGAGCCACTTGGCAGGAATCGAGCGCTCAGTCGCGCCAAGACCGGCCCGAACGTCAGCCTCGAGCGTGGTGCGCCACCAACCCGGCTGCAGATGGACATCAATTGGAGTCATGGCGTCTCATCTTGAGAGACCGTAGAGGATTCAGCTCGAGCAGCGTTCGCCCAGGCGAAGGCGGACTGTCATGGTGTCCCATCTTGAGGGACCGTAGAGGATTCAGCTCGAGCAGTGGTCGTTGGCTGGTCACCTGGAATGGTGACTTCGAGGCTCGATCGACTCGACGTGCGGCTCCCCATCTGGGCCGCTGGACCTAGCTGGGGATACCGACAATTCGGGATGCTGACCAGCGATCTAAAGAACCATCTGGCGACGCCGACGGTTGTTGTGTTCCACCACGGCAGTAACGCCACTGCCTCCTAACGAAGGATAAAGACAAACACATGACTACTGCACTCATGATTCGCTTCCAGAATGCAATCGCCGGGGTCCGCGAAGAGCGCGGCGCCGCGATGGCAGAGTACGGCCTCCTCCTGGCCCTCGTTGCTCTCGCCGCTATTGGCATCCTCGTGCTCTTCGGCGGCGAAATCGTCGAAGTATTCACTGAGGCTGAAAACACCCTGAATGACCGGGGCGACATCCCAGCTGCGGACTGATCACACTCAGTCGTTCTGGCGGGCCTCGTGCTCGCCAATCCTTCGAGCTGCCGCTCGGTCCCTCAGGGTCCGGGCGGTGTTCGAGTTTTGGGGGTGGTTTCGGCGCGTGACAGTCGGCGCTGGGCTGCCGCTATCGCCGGGACCAAGGTGAGAGTTCCGTGATACGGTACGGTTCCACTATGTGGACCGCTTAGGGTTCGCACGTTCGGGGCGTACGTGCCCCCAGCACCAAGCCCCACATCAAGGACCAGGAGACACGTGCCGATGGCCGATGACGCCACACCTGAAGCCGGCGACGAAGACGAAGAAATCATCCTCGCCGACCTCAGCGATGAAGACCTCACCGCTCAGATGCACGATGATCTCTACGACGGTCTCGACACCGAGATCGCCGACGGCACCAACATCTTGCTCGGCCGGGGCTGGAGCGCCGACAAGGTGCTCAACAATGCACTCGTTGAAGGAATGAGGATCGTCGGCATCGATTTCCGTGACGGCATCCTCTTCGTGCCCGAAGTTCTGCTGGCTGCCAACGCAATGAAGGCCGGCATGGCGATCCTGCGGCCGCTACTCGCTGAGACCGGCGCAGAACCGATCGGTACCGTTGTCATCGGCACCGTCAAAGGCGACATTCATGACATTGGCAAGAACCTCGTGGCGATGATGCTCGAGGGTGCGGGCTTCGAAGTGTTCGACCTTGGCATCAATACCGACGTCGATGAATTTCTCGTGGCTCTCGATGAGCACAAGCCAGACATCCTCGGCATGTCTGCGCTTCTCACCACCACGATGCCGTACATGAAGGTAGTCATCGACACCCTGATCGAGCAGGGCCGACGCGACGACTATGTCGTATTGGTGGGCGGCGCACCGCTCAACGAAGAGTTTGGCGATGCGATCGGCGCCGACGCCTACTGTCGCGATGCAGCGATCGCCTCCGAGACTGCGACGCAGCTCGTCAACGCTCGTCGATCAGCCGCCTGATGAACGTTCGGGCGACGGCGCCCGCGACGCTGGTCCTAGCGTGCGGCGCTTTGGTCAAAGAACTCCAAGCGGTACTCGAACTCAACCAGATCGAGCACATGCATCTTGAGTGTCTACCTGCCACGCTCCACATGCACCCCGAGCAGATCCCCGATCGGCTCCGCCGCCGTCTTCGCGAAACGGCGAACGAGTACGACCGGGTGCTCGTTGGCTACGCGGACTGCGGCACCTCCGGTGAAATCGACAAGGTCTGCGACGAGTTCGGCGCCACCCGAGTGCCCGGTGCCCACTGCTATGAGTTCTTCGCCAGTTCGCAGCAGTTCGCAGCGCTGCAAGATGCTGAACCCGGCACCTTCTACCTGACCGATTTCTTAGCTCGCCACTTCGATCGATTCGTGCTCGACGGGCTTGGCATTACCGAACACCCGCAACTACTCGAACTGTACTTCGGCAACTACACCCGCCTCGTATACCTCGCGCAGACAACCAACACCGAACTCGATCGGCGCGCCCAAGCCGCTGCCAACACCCTGGGATTGCACTACGAGCGCATCAGCACTGGCTATGGCGAACTCGCCGAGCAGATCGTGAGCTTCGCATGAGTGCGCGCGAGGGCCGCGGCCGCCGTCGAAACAACAAGAGCGAGATGGTCACGATCTTTTGGCGTGACATCCCTGCCCAAGTCACGGCCACCGTCGAGGGAGCCAAAGGCAGCTGGGTGCTCGAAGAACGCTTTCAAGTAGCGATCGACCGAGCCGCGGGCGTCGCGGGACTCACCGATGCCCACGACTATGTTTTGCATTGGCGACGTGTCGCGGTGCCGTGCACCGGCGACCCTCAGGTAGCAGCTCAAACTGAGGCCGAACGGTTGCAAGATCTCTACGACCGCGACCGCGTGCGGGCGCTCGTCGAAACTGGTGGCCTCGAACTCGACGATGACCTCAACGACGATGACCCCAACGACGATGACCCACAGCCAGCGACCGCTGGCGAACCTACAAAGCAGGCAGGCGAACAATGACCGACACCGTGATTTCAAGTGCAACGAAAGAAGTCGTCATCGGCTTCGACCGTCCCTTCGTAATGATCGGCGAGCGCATCAACCCAACCGGCCGCAAGCTCTTGGCCGAAGAGATGAAGAACGATGACTTCAGCCGGGTCGAAGCCGACGCGCTGGCGCAAGTCGCGGCCGGCGCCCACATGCTCGACATCAACGCCGGAATCCCGTTGGCCGACGAACCAGCGCTGCTTGCCAAGGCGATCACGCTGGTGCAGTCGGTCACCGATGTGCCACTCGTGATCGACAGTTCAATCATCGAAGCCCTCGAAGCCGGCATCGGGGTCTACCAGGGCAAGCCGTTGATCAACTCAGTCACTGGCGAAGACGAAGTAATGGAGCGAGTGCTTCCGTTGGTGGCGAAATCGGGCGCAGCAGTGGTTGCGATTAGCAACGACGAAACCGGCATCAGCGAAGACCCCGATGTTCGGTTCCAGGTAGCCAAGAAGATCGTTGAGGCCGCCGCCGACCACGGCATCAGCGCGGCGGACGTCGTCGTCGATCCTCTCGTGATGCCGATTGGTGCGATGGGAACCGCTGGCCAGCAAGTGTTCCGACTCGTGCGCCGATTGCGCGATGAGCTAGGCGTGAACACCACATGTGGTGCATCGAACGTCAGCTTCGGGCTGCCGAATCGTCACAGCATCACGGGCACCTTCCTCTCGATGGCGATCGGCGCCGGCATGACCAGCGCGATCATGAACCCGCTCCATGCCGAAGTGAAGACTGCCGTGATGGCCGCCGACGTTCTCGCCGGCAACGATCTGAACTGCGCAGCCTGGATTAGCGACAACCGAGATCCAGAAGCTGGCGGCGGCGCCGGCGGGGCGCGACGACGCGCAGGCGGGCGGCGGCGCCGCGCATGACCCTCCACCGCAATGTCACCTAGCGAGGTGTCACCTAGCGAAGTGTCACCTAGCGAGGTGTCTGCTGAACACCGGGTGGTGTTTACGCCATCGGGGCTGAGCGGCACGGTCGCCGACGGCACCACGGTGCTTGACGCCGCGGTGCAGCTCGGCGCCGACCTCGACACCGTCTGCGGCGGCCGCGGCATCTGCGGTCGTTGCCAGGTACAACCCAGCATTGGTGAATTCGCCAAGTGGGCGATCACCACCGACGATGCCGCGCTCTCACCGTGGGGCACCCTCGAAGCAAACTACGAAGGCAAGCGGTCGCTAAAGGCCGGTCAGCGCTTGGGCTGTTCGGTGCAGATACGCGGCGATGTCGTAATTGACATTCCGCCCGAGAGCCAAATCCACAAGCAAGTGATCCGCAAGACGGTCGATGTGGGCGATCTGGTGATCGATCCGATCTACACCCTTCGCTACGACGCCGAAGCCGACACCACCGCAGCCGTTCGAGACGGCGAGCCGTTGGTCAACTGGTCTGGCTATGTCGACCAGATCACCGGTATCGCGATCGACGTAGGTTCGACCACAATTGCCGGTCACCTCATCGATCTCTCGACGGGCGACATCTTGTCGTCCGCCGGGCGCATGAACCCGCAAATCCGGTTCGGCGAAGATCTGATGAGCCGTGTCAGCTACGTGATGATGAATCCTGGTGGCGACGTCGAACAGACAACTGCTGTGCGAGTTGCGCTCGCCGAGTTGACCGTTGAACTACTCGAAGCCGCCGATGTGAGCGCCGATCACGTGCTCGACATGACGCTGGTCGGCAACCCGATCATGCACCACCTTTTTTTGGGGTTCGACCCGACCCCACTGGGCCAGTCGCCGTTTCCGCTCGCAGTAGACGGCAGCTACGCCACCACCGCCCTCGACCTAGACATCGCTCTGCCCCACGCCTCGGTCTACGTCGCACCCTGCATCGCGGGCCATGTTGGGGCCGACACCGCGGCCGCAATTCTCAACGAGGGCCCACACCGCAGTTCTGCGATCCAGCTACTTGTCGACGTCGGCACCAACGCTGAGATCGTGCTGGGCAACAGCGACCAACTCTTTGCGTGTTCGAGCCCGACTGGGCCAGCGTTCGAAGGGGCCCAAATCAGTTCGGGCCAGCGAGCCACCGCAGGCGCGATCGAGCGGGTCGAGATCAACCGAGACACTCTCGAGCCACGGGTTCGCGTCATTGGTAGTGACCTCTGGAGCAATGAACTCGGCTTTGCCCAGGCGACCGACGTGTCGGGCATCACGGGCATCTGCGGCAGCGGCATCATCGAGGCGATCAGCGAGCTGGTTTCGTGCGGCATCATCGATGACGCTGGCGTGATTCGCGGTGAGTTGACCGAGCGCACCAACCGCATCGTGGCCAACGCTCGCACGTTCGACTTCGTGCTGTTCGCGAATGACGACACTGAGATTCGTGTCACCCAGGCTGACGTACGAGCGATCCAGCTCGCAAAGGCGGCACTCAAAGCCGGCATCGACCTGCTGCTCGAACACGCTGGGCTCGAAACCGTCGATGAGATTCGCCTCGCGGGAGCCTTTGGCGCGCACATTGATCCTGGTCACGCAATCGTCTGCGGCCTGATCCCCGACATCGCCGTCGAGCGAGTGCGCGCAGTTGGCAACGCGGCCGGAAGCGGGGCTGTTCGCGTGCTGCTCTCGGGCGAGCAACGACGCGAAGTCGAAGCGGTGGTGCGCGATGTCACCAAGATCGAAACGGCGATCGAGCCGCGCTTCCAAGAGCACTTCGTTACTGCGCTCGCCTTTCCGCGCTCAACAGCACCATCGACAAGCACCACAACCGAAGGCGGCAAACGACGCCGGCGATCGCGCCGGACAAGGGATGCACAGTGACCAAGACCACCGGCTCTTCTGATGATGCGGCAAGTCCGCGCCGGACTCGCCGTAGCGGCGGACGCGCCGGTCGGCGCGCCGCTCGAGAGCAGAACAACACTGAGACCCAAGCGTGGCTTGAGCGTCGCCTGCCCCCCGTCGACATGCTCGACGAAGAGGGATACGCCCAGATCGAAGAGAACGCCGAGATCATCCTCGAAGAGGTCGGTATCGCGTTTCAAGAGTTCCCATCGGCGCTCGAACTCTGGCGCGAAGCCGGCGCCGACGTCAACGGCGAAATGGTGCACTTCCCCCGAGGAATGTGTCGACAGATCGTGCAGGACAACGCACCGAAAATCTTCACGCAACACGCCCGAAACTCAGCCCGCAGCGTGCAGATCGGCGGCAACGCGACGGTGTTCGCGCCGAACTATGGCTCACCGTTTGCCATGGACCTCGACCGAGGGCGCCGCTACGCAACGCTCGAAGACTTCGAGAACATCGTCAAGCTGACCTATGACCTGCCCCACCTGCACCACTCAGGCGGCACTGTCTGCGAACCCGTCGATATCGCGGTCAACAAGCGGCACCTTGACATGGTCTATAGCCACATCAAGTACTCCGACAAGCCGTACATGGGCTCGGTGACAGCAGACGAACGCGCCGAAGACTCGATTGAGTTGAGTCGCATAGCATTCGGTGGCGACCTTGGCGACCGCACCGTCATGACCTCGCTCATCAACGCGTCGTCGCCGTTGCGCTGGGATGCAACGATGCTCGGCGCTGCGACCGCGTACGCCAAGGCAAACCAGGCCTCGATCCTGTCGCCGTTCATCCTCGCAGGTGCGATGTCGCCAGTGACCGTCGCGGGGCTGGCCGCACAGTCGCTCGCCGAAGCGCTCTCAGGCATGGCGTACTACCAACTCGTGCGACCGGGGGCGCCAGTGATCTTCGGCACGTTCGCTAGCTCGATGTCGATGGCAACGGGTGCGCCGACCTTCGGCACTCCCGAGGCTGGCCAAGCCATCCACGTCATGGCCGGACTCGCGCGACGACTCGGCGTGCCATTCCGTTCAGGTGGCCAGTTCACAGCGTCGAAGTATCCCGACGCGCAGGCGGCATACGAATCGGCCCACAGCCTGATGCCGACGGTCAGCGCTGGCGTCAACTTTGTGCTGCATGCTGCTGGCTGGCAAGAAGGTGGTCTCGCAATCGGCTACGAGAAACTCATCCTCGACGCTGACCAACTCGGCGCCATGACTGTGTATGGCCGCGGCATCGACATGAGCGACAACGGCCAGGCAATCGAAGCGTTCCGCACCAACGAGCACGGCCAGCACTTTCTTGGTAACAGCCATACTCTCGCCAATTTCGAGAGCGCATTTTGGCGCAGTGAGCTAGCGAACAACGACAGCTTCGAGAAGTGGGAAGAAGACGGCTCGCTCACCTCAGCCCAGCGAGCCAACGTCCGGTGGAAGCAGATGCTTCGCGACTATCAGGCGCCCCCGCTCGACGAAGCCATCGACGCCGAACTGCTCGACTTCATCGGCCGCCGCAAATCCGAAATGCCCGACGCTCTTTATTAGCGGCGTTCGCCTGAACCCGACATAGTGCAACTGGTCGCCGACCGAGGGTCGGCTCCGCCCGCTCGATCCCTCGCTCCAACACTGTCTAGTCGGGCTCGCTCACCTCGCCCTTCCGGCGTTCGCCTGAAC